>JACCDW011316532.1_pt1 | contig 26093 bp, 56 predicted proteins | sample 7449781 | NCBI WGS metagenome assembly JACCDW01 (sample SAMN15323449, study PRJNA562643) | freshwater metagenome | isolation source: river surface water | place: USA:Blue River Watershed | collected 2017-08-18
GAGAGAAAAAGCCCAAGAAGTCATTATTCCAGTAATCATTGTTTCACAGGTTGCAAATGTAATGATTGGGATGAGGAGGTAATATGAAAATAATCAAGAAGGTTGTAAAGGGATTCTTTACATGGCTAAAGGATGCGGGAGTGGAAGTAATTGCACAAGCCTTTACTCTCCTAGGCTTCTTCATCGCATGGCTAACTTTAACGGGATCAGCCAGAGACATTGTTGGTATAGCAGTACTTGGAACAACAGTAGTCTGGTTAATTACAATTCCGCTTAGAAAGGAAGACTAATGAAAGATAAAACAATGTATCTTCTCGCCATGATGGTGGGAGCAGCAATTCTTGCAGCAATCATAGGAGACTATATTGTTGCAGGACTAGAAACACAAACTACAGGAGAAGCCGTTGAGGTTTCTTCAGATGTTATGACTCTTGTCCAGACAGCACTAGGTGGTGTCATAGGTATCCTTGGTGGATATTTTGGGGCTAAGGGAAATAAGGATAAGGAGGACTAAAACATGGCAACTAAAAAGGTAGTAGAGGCTCCAAAAAAGGAGCACCCACAAAAGGCCCTAACAAACATTCTAATGAGAATCGTAGCAGTATTTGCAGCATCTGGTCTATCAGTACTTGGTGCTGGTGCAGTAGTAGGAATTGATACAATTCAGGCAGTATTCCTAGCAGGACTATTAGGCGTAGCAACAGTCATTGAAAGACTGGCAAGGGCTTTTTTGGACGATGGAAAACTCACATTGGCAGAAATCAATGATGCGTTTAAAACAGTAGACAAAAAGGCTAATTAGTCATTATTTAGGCTAGTTGACAGCCCTCTCTGGGCAATGGTATACTTGAGTGTATCTATCTAGAGGGGGCTTTTGCCATGACTTGTATTGCTGTAGTAAAACATGAAGATAAAATCTACATGGCTGGAGATCGTGGTGCCTCAGACGATGGAACTATTTTAGCACTTGATGCTCCAAAGGTTTGGAAGATTGGTCCCTACCTAATTGGTTATGCAGGTGCAATGGACGGGGAAAGAATTAGATACAACTTTCATCCATCAGCACCAAACATTAAAGATACTGATAAGTTTATGCAAACCAAGTTTATCAAAGAACTTCGTGAATTCTATAATGAGTTTTGGGTAGATACTTCAAAAGACGGAGACCTTGGTTTGATTATCGCAGTTCGTGGAAACATTTATGAACATAGTTCTGCAGATATGTCTTTATCTAAATATACACTTCCATACTTGGCTATGGGCTCAGGAGCAGAATATGCCTATGGTGTTTTATATGCAACAGATAAGCAAAAGAATGCAAGAAATCGTGTAGTAGCAGCGGTATCTGCAGCAATTAAATTTAGCCCATCATGCATGGGTCCAGTTGACGTAGTAAGCGCTTAAGGGTATACTTATAATATGAATGAAGAATTGTCTGTAGAAGATCAAGAGTTTGGCATTTGGCTAACTAACGGAATTGAGCGGGGATGGATCACAGAACCGTATTGTAGTACTCATGATGGTGGATACCAGTATATGAGTGAAGAAGAAGTAGAAGAGTGGGACCAAGGCGGAGACCCATGCTGTCATGTCGTAAGACTGATGATTTCCTAATAAGGAGTTCTAATTGAAAAAAATAATTTTTGCTTTGTTAATTTCTTTTATGCTTGTTCCAACTAGTTCTGAGGCAGCAGTAATTAAACCTTGTCCAAAAAATAAGGTAAATAAGATACAGAATAACCTTATTTGTAAAAAGGTTGGTCTGCTGTATCGATGGGTTGCTATTCCAACACCAACAAGTACAAAACAACCTGTAGCAACTCCAAAGCCTACTCCAACTCAGACAAGTTCACCAGCCCCAGTTGTTGATTTTAAAGAAACAATTTATAAAAATATTATGAATGTTTATAGTTCTAAAACAGATACATCTTTTGAACTCAAGGTTATTTCTCACAGTTCAGTCTTAGACTCTTCTGTAAAAAACATTGTAAAAAGATACGAACTTGCAACAAGGTTTTGGCAATCAGAAATAAGTTCAAAAAAGATCTTAATAATTATTGGTAGTAATGATGACATTAGGTGGGTAAAAGATCAATTAGAGTTGGCGTTTCCTTATAAGTATGACGATTGGTATAACAATTTTTCTAAAAATATGCCATCTCAAAAATGTAATGCTTACAGCGCTGGTTCATACGGAATGAATAGCCAAGGATACCTTGTTCAATCCTTTAACCTATACTCACCATCTTGTCCAACACAAGAGCCAAAAGATAATAACTATAGAACTACTGTTGAGCATGAACTCACACATGCTGCCCAAAGTTCTTTGACAAACAACTATGTTGAATCATTGCCATGCTGGTTTAAAGAGGGACAGGCATCATATTATGGGTCACTTCTTGGAAACACATCCTCATTTGAAGACTTTATTCAGTCTAGAAATTACCAGTTGTTTCCTTTTACCGCAAATAATCTAAAAGATAATTTAATAAAATTAGATGAAAAGTATAGCAATTTTAAGTGTGGCACAGATGGTGGATACTCGTATGGCTCCATTGCTATAGAACAATTACTTAAATCATACTCACATGATCAAATTAATCTATTTATAAAGAGTGCTGGAGTAACAAGAAATTGGAAGCAGTCATTTGCTGATACATTTAATAAATCATTTGAAGATTGGGCAAAGTCTGTAGAGGATGGTATACTAGGTAAATAGTTTAGTGGGGTGTAGCACAACTGGCAGTTGCAGTCGACTGTTAATCGACAGGTTGTAGGTTCGAGTCCTACCACCCCAGCAAATAGAAATACTTGAGGTATGTATGAGCGAAAATTATGATATTTGGCATAAGGCTAAAAGTGAATCATTCCTATACATTAATCAAAGATCTAATGTAAAAGATTATTGGATGTCATACAATCAGGTGGCAACTGGTAAATTTAAGGATTCTATTCTAAAGCCTATCAATGGATATACTGAGAATCTATATCCATTCCCTAAACTGGTAAGCATTCAAAACAATGTGGTGAGGCTAAGGCAACATAATCATGCTCAAATATTTTTAAAAAGAGAAAGAGGTGGGCTATATCATATAGATAGGCCCTGGATCAGACAATACTATTGTACTGATATAGAAAGCCCAGAAGATGAAACAACATTTTCGGGGGTATTTAGGTTCTATGTTCCATGGTTTGTAGATGCTGACATAACTGTAAATGTAGAGCAGCCTATATCTATTGAATCTCCTTTTGTAGTCTTTCAGGATTCTGTTGACTTTACGAAGAAAACTAATCTAAAAAAGGTAGATCCACCGTTTGTAAAGTTTAAATTTAAGAGGGTTGGCCCTCATATGCTGGATAGTGAGTTTGGGAAAATTGACAAAAATACACCCATGTTCGACCTGGTATTTGAAGGTAATGATATAATTATAAAGAGTATAGAGGAGTTCTATGAAAGACAACATTAAGAGAGTAAAGTTTTATTCTCATAACAAAGAGACAGCAATGTTCACACCAAAGCCAGAGCCATCATCAAGAAGCCTTCCAGACTGGTATAGAAGACAGGCTGGGTCCGTAGATGAAGATGCAGCCCTTGCTAAAGGCAATAGCACTGGAACCATCAAAAGGTGTATGCCTATATTTGATGCAATGACTGCTGGATATCTACTTTATTTTCCTATGGATGTTTTTGTTGACGCAACAGATCCACAAAAATTAACATGGTCTGCTCCAAATTCTATGCTTAAGTATGCATCTGAAATGTTTGCTGTACATGCTGAACTACAATATGATCAGTATCCAGTAGATACAGATGTCTGGCATCCACAACTTTTTAGAATTTTGCCATTCTGGTCAGCACAAACAGAAGAGGGCTTTAGCACTTTAGTAATTCATCCACTACATAGAGATAACGAACCATTTAAAACAGTTAGTGGATTAATAGATACAGACGCATTTAGTTCTGATGGACACTTTTCAATGCATATCAAAAAGGGATTTAAGGGAATTATTAAACAGGGGACCCCTTTTGCACAACTGATTCCGATCAAGAGAGAGTCTTGGCAAATGGAGATTGCCAGTGAGGATGAGTCTACTGAATTCTTGCTTAAGCAAAGACTTAATGTAAGAAGTAAGTTTAGACACTCATACAAGGAAAAGTTTAGAAGCAAAAAAGAGTACAAATGAGCGATGAGCCATTAAAGATAACTTTTATTCCTGCTATTGATAATTATAAAAATCGTTCACTTTGTCCAGAACCAGCAGTAAAGCATGTACCAGAATGGTACAAGGGGTTGGCTAGATTCGATAAGTATAATGATGATAAGTATCTTCATCCAGTCAATAACATAGGTAATGATGGCGCAACCGTTTCTACCAAGATGTGCATGCCATTCTTTGATGCGCTAACTGCTGGTTACTATTATCTATTAGAAGACGACTTGCTAGTGGAGTTAGATGAAAATGGAAAGCCCAAACTTAGTTGGAAAAATGACTTATTGCTTGTAGATAAGCGTGTAACAATTGATCTTGCATTACCAGATAACACTCATCCACTGCATTATGGTTTTAGAATGACGTGGTTCTATAAGACTCCACCAGGATATTCAGTTTTGATTACACATCCTATGAATCGCTACGATCTTCCTTTTTACACTATGTCTGGAATAGTTGACTCCGATATGTGGGGATTGCCAGTTTTTATTGGATTTTTCTTGAAGAGAAATTTTCAAGGGGTAATTCCTAAAGGAACTCCAATTATGCAGATAGTACCATTTAAAAGAGACGCTTGGGAATTAGAGGTAGATGATTCACCAGAGGCTATTCAAAAAGAAGAGTATCACGCAGAAGATAGACGGTCTATGCTCTACGGTTATTATAAAAAGACTGCTTGGATAAAAAAGTTTTTTGGTGTTAAACATGAATGATTTGCATGTAATAATATATTCTTATAAAGGTAAAAGGTTATTAGACTTAATTAAACAGATACATGATACTGCAAAAGATATGACTTATGTTATAACTTTGTATGATCAAAATCCAATAAAAAGAGAGGAATCTTTTAATCATAAAAATGTTTTATATAAGCATATTTTTTGGGATCATCAAAGAAGCCCACTCATATATAAGAGACAGTCAATAAACAACCCTAAATCAAAGTACACCTCTATCTTATCTGATGATGTAATATTAAGTGATACATGGCTAATTGATTCAATAGAATTTTGTAAGCCAAAAACTATAATATCTGGAAACTATCATTCAAAATATTACCATAAAAATATATTTTATTTAGATAAAACAAAAGAATATAAGAATGATTATAGTGAAACAGGCATTATTGATAGAGATTTTATTTTTGGATTTTCAGACGATCTAAATAAAGAGTTGTTTCCAACTTATTTAAAGTATAACGGTGAAGAGGAGTGTCTTTCACTACTATATTTTATAGATGGTACTTCTGTTTATTCGGCACCAGTATCAACTTATAAAAAATATAATATTAATGCACTAGATTTACACTATGTTCCATTTTCAAAAGATCATAACTATAACCACTTTGTATCATTAATAAAACGATTTGAAAACTCATTTATTAATCTAACAGATAAGAAGGAAATTATTGAGGAGTTTTGCATAAAGACTGGGATTGATAGGGACTATATTAAATTTTTACCATACATTAATAATGATGTAGAATATAGTATACATGACCTTAACTTCAACAAGGTTGATGGAAGAAGATTCATTACACGAATAAGAGAGGTTTCATAATGCACAGAATTGCAGTTATTGATAATTTTATAAGCCACTCAGATGCAGAAACATTGATTAATGAAATGAATAATCCATCAGAAATAAATCAATATCCAGATTATTATTTAAAGCGGTACGGAGGAACAGCCCTACCATATAATAAAAATGTTATTGATATTCTTAGTAAGTATTCCGATAAAGCAAATGTATTACATAAAAATCTAAATGGATTTAGGAATAATATATATACCTATAAGGCTTTTGGGTCAAAGTGGCAACCTGGACAGTCTGGAGGCGTTCATTCAGATGCTGAATACGAAGAGCCATGGATTGAATGGAGCACTGTCATATACTTAAATGATTCAAGCGAATATGACGGCGGTATAATATTTTTTCCAAATCAAGAATTTAGTTATAGACCAAAGAGATATTCGGCGGTATTGTTCCCAAGCGCTGGTAGCGAATATATTCATGGTATAACAGAATTGAATAGTGGTAACAGATATACAGCATTATTCATGCATACTTCAAACAAAATGTATGCTGATCCTGATTTAATAGGAGAGTCAATATGATCAAAAAAATCAAACTAGCCATATGGAAGTTTAAAAATAGGAAAATATTAAAAAAGCAAGACTATATATATTAAGAGAAAGAAATATAACTATGCCAATTAAATACTACATAATGGGAAATATTGATGGCCTAAAGGCACAATCTACTGCTATGCGATCAACAATAATAGGTGATGTGCGAGTAAAAGAACTTCCTCCTGGCCATGAAGTAATTTATAACTCTGATGGCTTTAGATGTGACGAATTTAAAAAAGAACATGTCCTTCCTCACTTTTTGTTTGTTGGGTGCTCTGTTACTTTTGGAGATGGCGTACCACTTAAAGATTCATGGGCATATAAAACACATAAGTATTTGGATCAAACATATGGTTCTAGTGGTTTCTATAATGTGTCTGCTCTTGGAAACAGCATAGGAAGTTGTGTTACCAATGTCATGAAATATATAAGTACTTATGGAAAACCAGATGCAATATTTTTTGGAGTTCCAGACCCATGCAGAGTTACCGTTGATGTAAAAGGAAATGATGGAGTAATAACAATTTTATCAAAAGGTAACGATAATAACATATTCTTATCTTTTAATGAAAAATACAAGAAAAACCCATTTTTACAAATATCTTTTGATTATTATTTAATGCTTGATCAGTTTTGCAAAAGCAATAATATAAAACTTTTTTCAACTCAGGTTGGTCCACCAGATGATAATAACTTTTTTGATAATATAATGACTAACTTTAGTTCATTTGCTTTATGTAATCAGGATAATATGTTAAATTTTATACGATCTACAGAAAAAGGAAAAGACGAGTATTATCTTAAGGGTAACGATGGTATACATCCAGGAACAGGTAACCATATGTATTGGTCAGAAATGTTTATTGAAAGGATTAAGAGTGAAAAACTCTTTAACGAATAAAATGTTTAGTAGAATAAAGTTTTATTTTTGGATGAGAAAAAATAAAAAAGCGTTTAAAAAAAGAAAGTTTATATATTAATAATGACATCCTCATATGAAATGCTGGGAAATTATAGTCCAACAAACTATAGGTGCGACTCCTTTACAAAAGAGCATAACGGTATGCACATTTTGTTTTTTGGAGATTCTTTTGCTGCTGGTGATGGATTAGAAAAAGAAGATACTTGGGCATATAAAACATATGAAAAGATTAAAGAAACAACTACTGTTGATGGTTATTTTAATATAGGATGTTCTGGTATTTCAATAAGCGAGTCAATAGATCAATTCTTTAAATATTGCTACCACTACGGCAATCCAGACATAGCATTTTTTGTAACTACAGAAATTGGTAGAGATCAGAAGTATGCAAAAGATGGAACGATAGACAAATTTGTTACAAGGTCATATATGTATCTTGAGCAATACTGTAGGTCTGCTAACATAAAACTATTTTCTTTTTCTTGGATTAAATCAATAGATAACGAAATAAAAGAGCCAAATAGGTATTGGTGGAAGGATGGTTCTGGCAAACAAATGCTTAGGCCATTATGGACAGAGCAATCAATTGACCAGTCTATACTATTTAATGTTGATATACTTAATCAGTTTGAAACATTTTATAGTTATGAAAAAGATGAAATGATGAGAAGTGTTTTTGAATTTGATTCTAAAACAAAAACACCATTAAAATCTTTATGGGCAACAGACCTTGTTCATCCAGGAACATCATTTCATGATTTTTACTCAGATTTTATATACAATAAGTACTTGGAGAATAAATGATAATATTAGGAATCAACGAAACATCCCATGATGCATCTGTGTCTTTAATTAAAGATGGAGAAATCCTGTTTGCTGGACACGCTGAAAGATATAGCAAACAAAAAAATGATTGGTATAACAACAAAGAGATTATTTTAGATGCTTTAAATTATGGAACTCCAGATGCAATTGCGTACTATGAAAAACCACTACTCAAAAAATCTAGAATGATTTTGCATGGTGGATCCAGCGATTGGAAGCCACACTTTCCCGTAAATGTACCAGTGCATTATTTTAAACACCACTATTCACATGCAGCAGCAGGGTACTATACAAGTAAGTTTAATGATGCAGCAATTGTTGTTCTTGACGCAATAGGAGAATACAACACATCTACGATCTGGGTTGGCGAAGGAAGTAATATTAAATTAAAATATAAGCAAAACTATCCAGTAAGTTTTGGATTATTCTATTCTGCCTTTACTAAACTAATTGGTCTCATGCCAAACCAGGAAGAATATATTATGATGGGCATGGCTGCATATGGAGATTGGAAGAGATATTATAGAGAAGTGGACGAATATTTCCCATCATACTCAAAACAAAAGTACAATTTTCATAAAGGTATAAATGACTGGGGTATGGTAATTACTGAGCAAGATAAGTTTGATATTGCAGCAGCAGTACAAATGGTTTATCAGCAAAGACTAAATGACTTTATGCATATGGCATACAGCATAACAGGGAAAAAGAACCTTGTGTTTATGGGCGGTTGTGCACTCAACTCATCTGCTAATACTCTGCTTTGGAATATATTTGATGATGTATGGATTATGCCAAACCCAGGAGATGCTGGAAGTTCTTTAGGCGCAGCAGCAGCATTATATGGTAAGCATATTAACTGGAACTCTCCTTATCTAGGCTATGATCTTGGTGGCAAGTACCCAATAGATAAAATAATTGAAGGTCTTAAAAAAGATAAGATAGTGGCGGTAGCATCAGGAAGAGCAGAGTATGGACCTAGAGCCCTGGGAAATAGATCTATTCTTGCAGATCCAAGAGATCCAAATATTAAAGACAAAGTTAATCTAATTAAACAAAGAGAGTTGTTTAGACCATTTGCTCCTGTTGTTCTGGCAGAGCATGCGTCAAAGTGGTTTGACATGGACTTTGAAAGCCCATATATGCAATATACAGTAAAGTGTAAGAGGCCAGAGCAAATACCTTCAGTGGTACATGAAGATGGCACATCTAGAGTACAAACAGTAACTAGACAACAACACAATGGTCTGTGGAGGGTTCTTAATAAATTTTATCTTGAGACTGGAGTGCCTGTATTATTAAATACAAGCCTTAATATAAAGGGGCAGCCATTGCTTAATGATGAAACAGATATAGAAAAATGGGAAAAAGAATACAATTTTACAATTTGTAGGTAAAGTGCTATAATAGATACTATATAGAAGGAGGCCAATAATGGCAGCAAAAGGTAGTTTAGAAGCAATCATTGAGGTTGCAAAGAAAGAAGTTGGAACAATTGAGGGTCCAAAAGATAACGAAACAAAGTATGGAAAGTGGACAGGCGCAAACTTCCTGCCATGGTGTCAGTCATTTGTTTCATGGTGTGCATTCACCGCAGGTTTAGATCCAAAGAAGTATCCTAAGAGCGCAGCAACAATTGCAGCGTCTGACTGGTTTAAGAAAAATGATCGATGGGCAGATGCTCGTAATGACGATCCAACTCCAGGAGACTGGATCTATTTTGATTTCCCAGATGATGGTGTAAATCGTATTTCACATGTTGGTCTTTGTATCAAGAACAATGGGGATGGAACTATCCAAGTTATTGAAGGAAATACTTCAGGAACTGCTAAGGGAGACCAACGCAATGGCGGAATGTGCGTAGAAAAGACTCGTGCATATGTAAAGAACAATAAAAAGAAATTAATGAATGCTGTAGTTGGTTGGGGTCGTCCAGTTTATACTGGAGAAGAAAACCTCCCACTACTTTCAAAGGTTGGATCATCTGATGCACCAGTTAAGGCTTCAACACCAGCACCCGCTGCAAAGAAAGAGTTTAAGCCATTTAAGGTTGGTGCTAAGGGTGCATCCGTAAAGAAGGTTCAAGAGGCTCTTGGTATTGCTGCAGATGGAGAATTTGGTCCAGGTACAGAAAAAGCAATCAAGGCTTTCCAAAAGAAGTCTGATTTGCCAGTAACTGGTGTAGTAGATGCTACAACATATAAGAAAATTTTGGGGGCATAAATGGAATCAAGCAAAAGAAGTCTATACAAGTCAATAACTTGGCCATTGGTACATATCCTATTTGTAGGAACATTGGTTTATTTTTTTGAAAAAGCAATCACTGGCGAAGCACACTGGGAGTATGCAGGTGGTTTTGCAATAATCTACACTACATGTGAGATGATAGGATTCTTTTTGCATGAAAGAGCCTGGGCAAAATTTGGGAAGAGGATTAAGTAATGCGTATTAAGATTATTAAGTTTGTCGTCAAGGCTCTTGGGTATGAGTGGTCTGGCGATGAATTAAAGTTGCCTGTTTGGTATGTAAAAGAGAAAAAGAAGAAGTAATGCCATCATATGAATATGACTGTATGTCCTGTGGTACAAGACATACTAAGATTAGATCAATGTCAGAATCAGATCCAGGGTATGAATGTGAGACTTGCAATAAGCCATTAGTTCGTGTATACTCTAATACAGGGGTTATTTTTAATGGCCCTGGATTTTATAAAACCGACAATCGAAAGGTATAATATGAGTATGACAACAGAACACCCATCAGTTACAGAGGAGTGGATTCTTACAGCAAATGATAGGTGTGATCGTTGTGGTGCACAGGCATATGTAAAGGTAACTGGTGTTACTGGAGATTTGCTATTTTGTGGGCATCACTATAATAGCGTAATGGATAATGCTGTTGGATACGACAAGATGATGAAGTTTGCGTATCAGGTATTAGACGAGAGATCTAGGTTGGATGAGTCATAGTCTTGTAATTGACAACAAAAACTATGACAGTGTTTTGTTTGTTCATATACCAAAAACTGGTGGTACTTCAATTCTTAATGCATTGAGAACTAAAAGGCTTGATACATGGAATAGAAAATATGTACGTGGGCATGATCCTATCTCATCATTAAAAGAAAACAATGTTCTAAGCAATACCTTTTCTTTTGGTGTAGTAAGGAATCCATACACAAGAACATACAGCACTTTTAAACAATTTAATAAAGCAAATCAACTTGATATTTCATTTCTAGAATACTTAAAAAATATACTAGACAATAAAATAAACAAGAATACTCCATTGCTACACCTTTCACAATCTTTCTTTTTGTTAGATGCGAATGGCAGTATTGGAGTTGACAAGGTTTATAGTTTTGAAAAAATGCATGAAGTTGAAAATGACTTAAACATTAAACTTGAAAAACTAAATGTAGGTGGATATACAAAAGAAGAATATCTTCTTGCATATAGCCAAGAAGCAATTGATATTGTCAATCATCTATATAAGATAGATTTTGATAATTTTGGTTATAATATAGGTAGTGAGGTGAATTTAGAATATGTTTAAAAAGCATAGCGAAGACTTTAACTTTAAGGTGTCAAAAACATATGATATTGAAAAGATAAAAGAGATTGCTTCTAATTTTGATTCAGAGTGGTACATAAACACTGAAAGACAAAATAGAAACACTACCCATCAGCATACACTTACGTATTATATTTATGAGACTGATCTTTTTTGGATACCTGAATATGAATATATTGTTAAACAAAAAAGTGATAATGTTGAACTTCTTAATGCAGTAGAGCCAATTGTCAAAGATTTAGAAGAAAAATATAATGGATTACGAGGCCAGGTTTTGCTTATTAAGTTAGTAGCAAATAAAGAGATACCTCCCCATACAGACAAGGGTAGTTATCTAATGAAAGCAAGAAGACATCACATACCAATCATTACTTCAAGCGGTACTGTTTTTGGTGTTGGTGATGAAGAGGTCTCGATGGGGCCAGGGGAGTGCTGGGAAATAAATAATTCCAGGACTCACTATGTAAACAATTATTCTGATGTTGATCGAATACACTTATTAATAGACATAATGCCAAAGGGGGAGTTATAGTGATTATTCAAATTATTGGTTTGCCAGGAAGTGGTAAAACTGAACTAGCAAAAGCACTAAAAGAAAGAATCAATGCTATTCATCTAAATGCAGATGAGGTCCGTGCAACAGTAAACTCTGACCTAGGCTTTACACCTGAAGACAGAATTGAACAGGCTCGTCGTATGGGTGAGATGGCAAGACTAATCGCAAAGCAAGGTGTTGCACCAGTTATTGTTGACTTTGTATGTCCAACAGATTTAACTCGTGCAGCATTTGGTAAGCCAGATATTTTAATTTGGATGAATACAATTCAAGAGGGTAGATTTGAAGATACCAACAAAATGTTTGAGGAGCCAACTCAGAATGATCATGTGTTTCGTAATCACGACATGATGCCTGAAGAAAAAGCATCATATATCATTAGTAAGTTTGGACTACATGACTGGTCTGCCCCAACAACTCTAATGCTGGGTAGGTATCAGCCTTGGCACGAAGGTCACCATGCTCTTTATAAAGAAGCGGGGAAGAGAACAGACCAAGTTCTACTGGGAGTCCGCAATACCTACAATACAAGCGAGAAGGATCCACTAACCTTTGACGAGGTTAAGGGCTATATTGCAAAGGATGAATTTATGGATGGCGCACTAGTATTAAGATTGCCTAATATCACTAACATTGTTTATGGTCGTGATGTTGGATATAAGATTGAACAAGTAGATTTGGGGGCAGACATTCATGCTATTTCGGCTACTCAGAAGCGTAAAGAACTTGGCATATAGCATCTTGTTTGAAAACAAAATCGCAGACAACGAAGCAAGATTATATTTTGGAGATGATTATGACAGTAAAAAAGAGTAGATCTTTTGCTAAGTCTTTGACTTGGAGAGTTATTGCGCTTATAACAACCTTTATAACCCTTTATGCTCTAAGTAAAGATGTTAATATGGCAACTATGGCAACAGTCATAACTAATGCTGTTAATTTTATTGCATACTATTATCACGAAAGAGTTTGGAATTCAGTTGATTGGGGTAAAGAATGACAGTAACAAAGGCTAGATCATTTACCAAGGCTCTAAGTTATCGCATATGGGGAACTTTGTCTTCATTTGTTGTTGCTTATGTCCTTACTGGTGACGCAACACTTTCAGGGGCCATTGCCTTTTGGGAAACGGTAGTTAAAGTATTTATCTACTACGCACATGAGCGTGGTTGGAACAAGATCCAATGGGGGAGAAAATAATGTATGAATACTATGTAAGAAAAGTAGAGAATGTAGTAGATGGAGATACCATTGACGTTCTTATTGATTTAGGGTTTGATATCCTATTTGCATCTCGTGTAAGACTGGCTGGTATTGATACCCCTGAATCTCGCACAAAAGATCTTGCTGAAAAGGCTCTTGGACTTGAGGCTAAGGAGTATCTGAAGAAGTCGCTTAAGGATGCTAAGTCTGTAGTAATTAAGACTGAAAAGATGGACTCATCTGAAAAGTATGGTCGCATTTTAGGCTGGGTATATGTAGATGGAAACACCGTATCCCTTAACGACATGATGATCAATGACGGATATGCTTGGGGATACCTAGGTGATACCAAGGTTAAGGATTTTGAGGCACTTGCTAAGGCTAGAAAGAAGTCTGGTAAGTGAGTAATGTCCTTTATTTTACAGCAGAATGGTGCAATCCATGTCAACGCACAAGGCCAATTGCGGAGGAACTTAAAAGCGAAGGCATAATTGACTTTACATTTATTGATGCTGATTCAAAACTAGAACTTGTTCAAAAGTTTGGAATAAAGTCAATTCCCACCTACATCCTACTTGAGGATGGTCGTGAAGCAAAGCGAATGAATGGTGCGAAAACTAGGGAGCAGTTCTTGGAGTTTGTCAATGGATGAAGATGATGAGATTATTGAAAAATTAATCTTAACTGGTGCTTTAGAGATTGCTGGTATTGATACTGAAACTGGAGATTTTCTGTATAACTTTACAGATAATTTAGCAAAAATATCACCAGAAATTTATAAGGATATGAATAGTTATTTTTATTCAGAAATGGTTACTCTTTGGGAAAATGGTTTTATTGAGATGGACATAACAGATACAAACCCTAAAATAACTCTAACTGACAAAATTTTAGACAATGAATCTATTAAAAAACTTGATAGGAACTCTCAGCATAGTCTTAAAGAGATCATCAGAATACTGAAAGATAAGTAGTAGTATAATATAGTATTATGGACTACTTCTTAGGTGCAGTCTCAACTATTCTAATTATCCTATTTTTCGCAAAGACTGGAAAAGATGATGATTATTTAATTAAACGTACAACGGTAAGGTACAGTCAAAGCCACATCTTTGAGTTGGTTAGTCCTTTCTTAAAGGATGTAAAGGTTGTTAAAAAACAAAAAAACACACAATCTAAAAGGTACTATGAGAAAACTAACCTAAAGGTTGTATTTATTGAGAATAATGCCTATTGGATTAAAGACAATGTTTTCTATGTTGCAAACTTAGAAAATGGCATGATCGATAGCGAAAGCGTAAGAACAGTTGACACAATAGGTATGGATAGTGTAGAATTAGATAAAATGCTGTTCATTATGGACAGATTACGAGAGGGATTAGACAGTGATAGTGGGAGTACAGGGAACTAGTAGTTTCGAAGATTATAATGTCTTCTTGCGTTCCATGGGGGTTGCCCTTTCTGGTTTACAGGAAAACGATCAATACTTTTATATTTATTCCGCTGGACCAGGCAAGGTAAACTCTATGGTTATGGAGTTTGTAAACCTTTCTGAAAGAGGAATGAAGACTAGAGGAAAGAAGATTAAGTTTTATAAAGTTGCACCAGAGTGGCTTTCTGAAAACATGGTGGATGTTAATTACTTTATATTTTTGTCAAAGGAAAGAGAAAGTCTTTCTAAACTAGTTGGCGAAGCAAAACTAAATAATGTAGATGTCGGAATATTTAACTACTAATTAAAGGAAAGAAAATGAAGATTACACAATTAGAAAAGATGGAAAAGATTGTTGCAAAGAATAAGTCATTGTTTTGGGATGGCTGGGATGTGTTTCATGCATACCCATCAGACAAAGGAATAACTTCAAAGTACGGCGCTTTTATTAATGGAAAGTGGCACATTACTCGTAAGTTTAAGTTAAGTTCTGATGGATGGGATTTACCAGATAAGTTTGTGTCGTAAATATGCATAGAGATAAATGGAAAGATGATGCTTTGTGCTTTGATTATGATACAAATATATTCTTTGAAAAGTACGAAGACGATGAACTTTTACGACCAGCAGTAGATAAATTATGCTCAACATGTCCAGTCGCAAAGACTTGCTTTGCTGTTGGTGTTTCCACTAAAGAGTGGGGAGTGTGGGGCGGAATTTATTTAGAGGGTGGATCTATATCTAAAGAGTTTAATAGCCATAAGACACCAGCAAACTGGGGATCAACATGGCAATACTTAACGATGGGATAGCATGATAGTATACTCAAACCAAGAACATAATGTTAAGCATTATGCTGGAAAACATTTTATATGTTTTGAGGATGGCGACTACCCTAAAGTAAAACCATATGATGAAAACACAAACTATGAATTTGCAGATAAGTTTGAGCATCTTGATGAAAGCATCCTGGTTCTTTTCCAAGGATCTATTTATCATGTTATGATGGACAACATTGCAGTAATTATGAAGCACTATGCTAAAAATCCAGACACACATTTTTTTATTAGCATGTTACATCCATTTACAAAGGTATACGACTATAGTTTTGTCCCATTTCTTTTTGAGTTTTTAAAGCACTATAAGATTAAATATACTCTTATTAATCCTAGAGAAACTAATGGTGTTTTAGTAAATAACTTATCATTTTATAATAATGTTATGGTGCATCAGAGTATGGTAGATGACATATATAAATATACAAAAGACTTTGCAATTCTACCTGCAAAAACAAGTAAAAAAGTTTATCTGAGTAGAAAATCTGTTATTCCAAAAGATACAAATGCTATCCTACTAGATACAGATGCTGAAAAGTTATCATTTAATCATGATGAGAGAATTGATAGCGAAGAAATGTTAGAAAACTTTTTTAAAGGAAATGGATTTGCTGTAGTCTACCCAGAAGACTTTTCATCTTTTAGAGAGCAAATAGGTTTTATGCAAGATGTAGATGTTCTGGTTTCTTTAAGTGGTGCATCGCTAACTAACTGCATATTTATGAAGCCAGGGAAGACAGTCATAGAACTATCTACAACCCTTGTTTTAAAGGGAGAAGAGAGTTTGCATACACATTTTTACGATATGGCATATGCAAAAAATCATACCTTCATATCAATAAGACATGATCGAATTGCACAAAATGTTATAAATAAATTAACAAACAGTGGTATTCTGGTGTAGATATGGCTAAAGTTAATGTTGTAATCCCCATGGCTGGGCAGGGTATAAGATTTGTAGAAGCGGGTATTTATACAATAAAGCCTCTAATACCAATAAGCGGAATACCTATGGTAATTAGAGCCATTCAGACACTAGGAATAGACGCTAACTATATATTTATTATTAGAAGAAATAAAGACTTTCACAAGTTGAAGTTTACACTACTTAATTATGACAATACAGCAAAGATTATTGAAGTAGATGATGTTACTGATGGAGCAGCAACCACTGCTATGTTAGCAAAAAAACTAATAGATAATCAGAATGAATTAATTATAGCAAACTGTGATCAGATAATGAAGTGGAATTCGCAGCACTTCTTAAACCATGCTAGACAGTTTGATGGGTGCGTTGTAACCTTTACTGATGATAACCCAAGAAATAGTTATGCAAAGATATCATCTGACGGGATGGTAGAAGAGGTTCGTGAAAAAGAAGTTATTAGCAATATTGCATTAAATGGAATTCATTATTGGAAACATGGAAGTGATTTTGTAAAAAGTTATAAGTCAATGGTTGAAGATAGTGCTACCACAAATGGTGAGTATTATGTATCAACAACATATAATTATATGTTAAAGAACAACTCTAATGTTGGTATTTATCATATTCCAAACCAACAATATATTAATGTTGGAACACCAGAAAAACTAAAGGAGTATTTAGACAATGAAGATATATAGAATAGATGATTATTTTAAGGGATGGTTCATAGGAAATTTTGACCCAGCAGTTCTTAAGACTGATCAATTTGAAGTTGGTGTTTTGTTTTACCCAAAAGGAATACACCATCAAAAACATTTTCATAAAGTAGCAACAGAGTACAATGTCCTAGTCAAGGGTTCTTTTATCCTGTCTGGACAACAACTCAACGAGGGAGATGTCTTTATACTAGAGCCAAATGAAATTGCTGATCCAGAATTCTTAGAGGATTGTACAATTGTTTGTGTAAAGGTGCCATCACTTCCTGGAGATAAGTACGAGATATATGATTAAGATAGCACACAGGGGTAACCGCTTTGGTCCAAACAAAGAATTAGAAAATACAGCACCATATCTACTGGAGTCAATCAATGCTGGTTTTGATGTTGAATTAGATGTTTGGCTTATTGATGATAACTTTTACCTTGGTCACGATGGTCCAGAACACAAAACACTAATATCGTTTTTACAAAGTATATCAAAAAATAGTTGGATACACTGTAAAAACTTTGAGGCATTGCATTATTTTGCATCTCATAGTTTTAACTTTAGATACTTCTGGCACCAAGAAGATGACTTTACTTTAGTAAGCAATAACATTATTTGGACATATCCAGGTAAACAATACGGCTCCGCATCAGTTTTAGTTGATCTTGAGTCAGATAGTTTAACTAAGTATAATAAAAACTTGTATGCTGTATGTAGCGATTATGTTGGCTTAATGGTATAATGGTTAAGATGAATAAAAGAGATAGCCATACGTATGATGAAATAGATGAAGCAATTGATCTGGTAATACACACTAAGTGTCCAGAAAAATGGTTACTCATAGACAGGGAGACTGGTCAATCATATGTTGGTAATGCTAATGGAAGTTGGCACAGGTTAGAGCCAGTGATTAAGGATGTTAAATAATGTATACAGGTGGTATGAAGAGGGCATTTCACTCTTTAGATAGTCATTGCCCAAAAGGGTTTACCCTTCAGATAATTGATAATGAACAATTTTTAACTGTTAAAGCAAGCGAAAAACATTTTTTATCACTTCCAGATGATGAAAAGCGCAGAGCGGTTGAGTACATGGTAAGAGTTAAAAAAGCATTAGAAGATAATGGGGCCATTGTTTTGCTTGTTCGTGACGGCGGTAGTAAGTCATAATGAATATAGACAAGGATCCCAGATACCCTTCTGAAGATGGCTCAATTGAGTTTATCAAACTACAAAATGATAACTTTTTAGAGCCAGTACCAGCAAGTAAAATGCTGCCAGAATGGTATAAGAATCAACCTGCAACAGAGTATATATTCCCAGATGATAAACACAAGGACTTGACCATTAAAAGATGTGTTCCATTTTTAGATGCTATGTCCGTTGGATATTATTTAGTAACCACAATAGATCATTTCATTGAATGGAATGGTGATAGTCCAATAATCAAGCATGAAGATCCAAGATCTATATCTAGTCATGAGGTTACCCAGTTCAAAGAATTTTTAATTCCTTATGACTATGCCGTACCTGCCTTTAAATGGAATAACCCATATTTAATAAAAACACCTGAAGGCTATAGCACAAAGTTCTCTCACCCAAGTAATTTCTTACATCTTCCTTTTATATCGCTTAGCGGTGTTGTTGATACAGATAACTTTTTTAATGTTGTAAGTTTTCCATTTTTTATTAAGCGTGGATTTAGTGGGTTAATTCCAAAAGGCACACCAATAATTCAAATAGTCCCATTTAAAAGAGAAGATTGGAATGCATCAATAAGCACAGCATCTGAAGATATGAAAGAAAAGCACAAAGAGATATCAGATGTTTTTGAGTCTGGAAGATATCACGAAGATGGTTCCGCCAAGGGTGGTATGTATAAAAAAGAATACAGAAAGAGAAAGGATTTTAGATGACATTAGTTTTCTACAAAACAATAAATAAAAGGAGAGTTATTTAGTATGTTTGATTATATTGTTTTTTCTGTATTAACATTTTCTTTTTTTTATTTAATTTTTAGCAATGTAAAACTTTTAAATAAAAATAAAGAATTACAAATCTTACTTGCTCAATCTGAGATCGACAAAAATATTATTAAGAATCAGTTTGAGATTAATTCTAACAATGACTTTGTTGGTTTTCTTAGTAAGTCTAGAGATGACGCATTCTCATATATTGATTTAGCGCAAAAGGATATTTCTGAATTTATTGAAAACGTAGATAGCCATATACAATACTTTGATGAATATGGCATAGTTTTTGATAGCCATCCACTACATAAATCAATGAAGGTGATTTCAGAAAACTACTCAAAAATTAAAAATTTAGTTCCAAAAGAAACAGAAAATAGTTAGGAGAAACAATGAAAGACATATTATTATCAATTTTGACAGGGTTTGGATGTGGAGTAGTCTTTGCAGCCTTCAAGTTACCAGTTCCAGCGCCACCAGTATTTGCTGGTGTTGCTGGTATAATTGGATTGTGGCTAGGCTACTACATACTGTCTAACTACATATCCTAGGAGGAATAAAATGAATGAACAACTAAAGGCACTACTAGCATCATACGGACGATCAGTTCTTGGTGCAGGACTTGCACTATATATGTCTGGGGTAACAGATCCTAAGACACTTGCATACTCACTATTGGCAGCACTTGCGCCAGTTGCATTGAGAGCAATTAATCCAAATGACACAGCGTTTGGTCGTTTGCCAGATGTAGCAGAAGTTGATGCTGCAGTTAAGAAGGCAACAGTAAAGAAGGCACCTGCACGTAAAAAGATGGCGCCAAAGAAGACAGCCAAGTAGAGAGGATTAGGTGGTGGGAATAGTCTTCCCACCACCAATTCAAATATGGACAACACATCAATTATATTTAATACACTGCCAAGAACTGGAATGAACTATATTTCTTTTGTTGTTTCTTATTCTTTAGATATGGCTAAGTATAATATTAAAACATTTGAGAACATACATTCACCAACATTTGCATCAGTAACACCAGAAAATTCAATTCAGTTTTTTATTAAAAGAGATCCAATTGACTCAATACAATCAAACATATATGCTCAAATGCCAGTGCTTTCAGAAAGAGAATTGATAGAAAAACTAGAAATTAGGTCTGGTGTAAATACGAAAGAGTGGATTTTTCATCTATCTAATGTTAAAAAAAATCCAAATATAGAAGTAATATGCTTTGATGATTTTAAAAAAGACACTTTGTCCCTTGTTAAAAATATAGGGGAGAAGACTGGGATCCCCTTTAAAATAGATGAATCCGTAATAGCACAGGCAGTTGTTGAGTTAGATAATCTTTATAAGATGAGCAAATCAAACTATAACTATATGCCAGTAGAAAAAAGAGAATATAACTCACTCATCAGAGAATACATTGTTTCAAATAATTTATATGGCGAAAAGGATAGAATATACGAACTCTATAACTCAATAGAGCCAACAATTGTGTTATAATATTTATACCTGCCCAGATGGGGGGTAAATTAACTTATTCGCTTGAAAGGGGAATAATATGGTAAAAGCAGCACTGGATCTTTTTAATGATCCATTTTTTAACACCTTCACACATCTTCAGAAGGTACCAACAGCAACAAACTATCCACCTTATAATCAAGTCAAATTAAATGATAAAGAGTATGTACTTTCATTTGCTTTGGCTGGTTTTTCTAAGGATGATGTTTCCATTTCGCTTGATAATCGCAAACTTACAATTAAGGGCGAGAACAGGGGTACGGAATTGCCAGAGGGTGCAGAGTATCTACACAAGGGAATTGCTTCACGCAAGTTCACTGATATCTTCACTCTTCCTGAGTTTGTCGAAGTTGTTGGGGCTGAGTTCAAGGACGGTATCTTAGATATCAGACTTGAGAAGCAAATCCCAGAAGATAAATTGCCAAAACAGATCCACATTAACTAAAAGTGGTATGATATAGTCAGGCTCCACACAGGACCTTAGAGATGGAATAGTTACCCATTGGATAGAGACCGTGGCGCAAGTCAGGTGAATTTCCTGTGTGGGGCCCTATATTTGGCGGTATAATAATCTCAATGACTAACAAAGAGTTAGAACACTACAATAAGCAAGAACTAAAAAAAAGACTTGCTAAGATAAAGGAAGATTCTGGCTGTTTTGATTGTGGTGTCAAGAACCACATAATATTAGATTTTGATCATATCAGAGATAAAAAATATAACATATCAAGAATGATTCATGATGGATTCTCCTGGAAGGCCATTAAGAGGGAAATAGAGAAGTGTCAGGTGGTTTGTGCCAACTGCCATAGGATAAGGACTCACAATCGATTCTTAGGGCTAACAGAGTGATATAATAGGTATATGCCATATCATGTAGGTGCTAAAGGTTCTAGTGGGTGTTCAGGATATCCTGCCGTTGACGAAAACGGTAAGGTAATGGGTTGCCATAAGACTAGAGCAGAAGCAGCAGGACAGATATATGCAATTAATGTTAGTGAAGGAAATATAGGTAAAGGTATGCCAAAGTTAAAAGAAGGCGATTTCGCCATGACAGCACATGGATCTGATGAAGAGGTTCACATTGGTCAGGTAGTTCATGTTATGACAGAAGGTATGCTTGGTGTGCCTGGAGGAGAATATTCACTAGAAGCAACTGCAGAAAATCCAGCAGTTCTTATTCAATTATTTGAACAAGATGAAAATGGTTTATGGGAAGCAACAAATCTATATACAGGGTGCATGATGTCACTCATGGTTGCGATTGATCCACTACCACAAGAACCAACTGCAGAAGAAGTTGCAATGGGAATGTATGATGCGTCAATTGGCAAATCAGATTGTTGCCCAGAAGATTTAGAAAAGAAGGCACCATGTTGGGAAGGATATGTTCAGCGTGGAATGAAGCCTAAAGGTGGAAAGATGGTTCCTAACTGTGTCCCTGCAGCAAAGGCAGATGATTTATTTGAAGATGATGACACAGTAGTTTATGAAACAGAGTTTGTAGAAAAGGCTGAAGGCTACTCACCACCAGCAGGAGCAAGATCTGCTGCTCGTAGAGCAATTAAGTTTAAGGAAGATGGTAAGGCTAACGGTGCAGGAACTGCAGTTGGCTGGACTCGTGCAGGGCAGTTAGCAAGAGGTGAATCATTATCTCTTAGTACTGTTAAGAGAATGTATTCATACTTCTCACGCCATGAAGTAGACAAGAAGGGCAAGGACTGGGGTAACTCAGCAAATCCTTCTAACGGATATATTATGTGGTTAGCATGGGGTGGAGATGCAGGATTCTCTTGGTCAAGATCAATAGTTAATCGTGAAAAAGATAAGGCTTTGTTTGCTGATTTTGGAAAAGATTACACAAGAGTTAACACAGAAAGACATTCAATATAATGCCTAAGAAAAAGCGTGGAGCGTTTAACGATACACAGATTAAAGATGGTTGGATTGTAAAGGTTCGTAAAGATGGAACAATCAAAGCAAGAATTGAACCCTATATAGTTAATCATCCAAAGAAGTAGTTTTATATTTTTCAAAAAGTAAAATTATTTGATCAATAAACTTATCATAATTTATGTCTAGTATAGTGTTTTGACTATCTATCCTATGAATCTTACTTTCTTTGCCAATACAGAATAGTATGTCACCTAGTTCATCTCTTATATCCATTTATATATTGTAGCACCCCTGGCAGGAATCGAACCTGCGACGCATGGCTTAGAAGTCCATCGTTCTGTCCACTGAACTACAGAGGTTTAGTACATCTGGAAGGACTTGAACCTTCGGCTCTCCGCATATAAGGCGGGTACTCTAACCGACTGAGTTACAGATGCGTAGTACACCAGGTAGGACTTGAACCTACGATAACCGAATTATGAGTTCGGGGCCTTGACCAACTTGGCTACTGGTGCTAGAAACTATTTTACAATTACCCCAAGCAAAAATCCAATCATAAAGGATCCAAATCCAATGACTGTGTAGTATTTATTTATCATGTATTCATTAATTATATTAGTAATAACCTTGTTTGGTACTTGTATTTCTCTATTAATATCTTTTGGATCTGTTACATAGTGTTTCATCTTTTTCTCCTTCTTATTAATAAGTATACTCTGGTTAAACCATTAAGTCAAATCTATGTACCTTACTTCATCAATAATCTTATACTTTAGTGCAGTTTTTATCATTTGATCAGAATAACTTCCTGCTTCAGGTTTTGCAGAAAAATATACAACATAGTATAAAGTGTTATATGTTTTTATTAATGCACCATTAGCAATAGCCTTCTTTACATTGTCTGTTCTTTGTGCTCCAGGTCTCTTACCCTCACCAGGGTTTCCACCCTTTGCTTCTACATATTCAAAGCGGGTATTTGAATGTGCTCTGAAGTCTACTTCACACCCAGCAACATCAAACACATAATTTCTATCAATAGGACCAAATCCACGATCAACCAAGTCTTTATATACTGCGTCTTCAAATTCATCACCACTTCTTTTTGATTCAGCCTGGAAATCTCTATTCCATGGCGCATTAGTGTTACTACTTATTTCCATCCCATGTACCAATCTTTGTTGTTGAAATACCGTTCTCTTCCCATAACCTTATTATGTTTGGATTATCATCTACCGCATGAATAACATTCCACATTTGAGAGATACGATCTAAAATATCTTTTTTAACATCGTAATGTGACCTATCGTCATCATCGGAACGCATATAAAGTGCATCAGAAGATATATTATTATTCTTTAGCCATAAAGAGGTTAGGCCTCTCCACTTCTCTTTTCTAGATGTAACAATAAGAATTGCATGGCTATCTGAGTGTGCATTGTTTAACATTTCAACAACCTCAAAGTTTGGAGTTGCATCGATAGAACGAAGATGAAATGAATCGTAATCTTTATTTCCATTACGAATAAGCGGAAGGAATGGATCCACATTTGCAAGTGTTCCATCAACGTCAAAAATATATGCTGTAGGTTTCATTAGTTTAAGTGTATCAGATTGTATCTAGTATGTCAATTAACTATGCGCTTAGGTAATTTGTTACATGCTTTTTGCATACAGCGCCAATAAGAAAAGAGTCATTATCTATGACAACATCATAGTATTCTGCTTCGTTTGAACAATAAAAACAAGGCTCTTTATTCATAATATTATTATACCATGCCAGGAAAATTTGGTTTTTCCCAATATGGTATACCATCTTCATCGTAATCATCCCATGCAGAATCAGACATATCTACTTTCATCTGATCTAATTCTTTTTTCCATGCGTCCATATCTATTGTGTAATATGTACCCCATTTTTCATAAGGCTTATTTAAATATTTCCACATTTTTGCATGGTATTTATAACGCCATCCGTATTCTTTATCTTCATCCATATTAACACATTTGACTATATGATTACCTGCAAATTCTCCACATACATTAGCAAACCACCTTAATGGCAATATATTAGTCTTGTGATGCTTCGTCGAATGATTTATCATCTTTAGGTACCCAAACTTTCTTTCCATCTTTATAAACAGGCCAATAGCCTAGGCTACGCCAATCCATAGACATAATCTTAGGTTCTTTCATCGATCACTACCAATAGCAAACCAAATTAAACCAACAATTGTAATCATTCCTGCAATAAATCCTAATGTAAAATTAATCATTTCTTTACCTTTGGCTTTGGCAATCGTTCTTTTATTAATTCTATCACAGAGTCAATGCCTTCTGCAAATGACATTGCATCGTCCTTTGCCCAATAAAGTGTACCGTCTTCATTAAAAGAAGATCCACGATAAACTAAATAATCATGCTTGGTTTGTTCAAATAGTTCAATAAGTTGTTTACGCTCATACGCAACAGCCTTGCTACATCCAGCACAAGGACAAGCCCATTGAAATCTATCTGGACCAGGCGTCTGATTTGGATCAGCCATCGTTTCTCCAATGCATAAATGATTTAATATATACAGCAGCATAGGCTAAAGCCATAGCAATAAACCCATACTGGTCTGTTGCGAGGGCATATAAAATCCAAAGACATTCATTAACACAAAGGATAAGCCAACCCCATATAGTCTTACGACCAACTAAAAATATTCCAGACACACCAATAACGGCTAGTATCCATGACCACATTACTGCAACTCCTTCTCAATAGCATATATTGTTGGACAAGGATAAATAAGTCCACAATTCCAGCACTTTTCATATTCATCATGATCTTGTTTTTCTGGCATATGAAACTCAACTACTGACCGAAGTGCTTTGATTAAATTAGAAAACTCAGTACTATCATAGTTATTTATTTTATTTAACAATTCATTATGCCTCATGTATCAATCATACACTAAAACTGAAAATCTTGCAAGTGCCCCTCACTGGATTCGAACCAGTGCTGTATAGATTTTAAGTCTACTGCCTCTACCGCTGGGCTAGAAGGGCTTTGCTTCTCCCCTAGGACTCGAACCTAGATTGCTGGTGCCAAAAACCAGAGTCCTGCCATTGGACGAAGGAGAAATAGTGCTTCATGTAAGACTCGAACTTACAACATCATGATCCTAAGTCATGTGCCTCTACCAATTGGGCCAATGAAGCAGTGCCTAACTTTATTTGCGTCCTAGTTAGGCTTAGGTATAGAGACGGTGCACCACTCTATAAAGGCTATATGATCGACGCTTTCACGTTACAGGGATAGTTCCTTACGCTTATGCAGAGTCTCTAGGAGTCGAACCTAGGCTTACCGCTTTGGAGACGGTAGTGCTTCCGTAACACTTAGAC
>JACCDW010654440.1_pt1 | contig 26090 bp, 25 predicted proteins | sample 7449781 | NCBI WGS metagenome assembly JACCDW01 (sample SAMN15323449, study PRJNA562643) | freshwater metagenome | isolation source: river surface water | place: USA:Blue River Watershed | collected 2017-08-18
AACCCGCAACCCTGTCCGCCTCATCACCACGTGCAGTGATCATCAAAATGGGCGTTGCCTTGGTGCGCGCTGCTGACCTCCAACGGCGTGCCAACGCCAGACCACTTTCACCCGGCAACATCCAGTCAAGCAAGATCACATCGGGCAAAATTTCATCGAGCTCACGTTGCGCCGATTCCGAGTCCATGGCCCAGACAGGTTGAAAACCGTTGTGACGCAAATTCACCGAAATCAATTCGGCAATCGGCGCCTCGTCCTCAACGATCAAAATTCTGGGCAGGCTTCTCATTGGACTGCTTTTTCGACATCTGTCAGGGCCGTATGGCGAACATCGGCACCTTTAACGACATAGATCACGAACTCGGCAATGTTCTTGGCGTGATCCCCAATGCGCTCGATCGCCTTGGCCACAAACAGCAAGTCCAAGCTGGCCGAAATGGTGCGAGGGTCTTCCATCATGTAAGTGACCAGTTTGCGCATGAATCCGTTGAACTCGGCATCGATCAGATCGTCTTCTTTTAGAATCACCAAGGCCGTATTCACGTCGAGACGCGCAAACGCGTCCAATGCTTTTCGCAGCAAACCGGATGCCAAATCCGAAGCAATGCGCAGTTCGGAAGATGGCAGGTTGCGAGGGCTGCCTTGCTCCAAAATTTGTTTGACCATGCGGGCAATTCGCTCTGCTTCATCACCAGCGCGCTCCAAGTTGCCGGTGATTTTGGAGATCGCCATCAGCAAACGTAAATCTCTGGCAGTGGGCTGGCGGCGAGCAATGATGGAGGCCAACTCGGCATCGATCTCGACTTCCATTGTGTTGACTTGCTTTTCAGTGGCAATAACTTGGTTGGCGACTTCGATATTGAACTGCGCCAATGAATACACAGCATGGCGCGTCTGCGACTCCACCAGACCACCCAACTCCAGAACGCGCGAAGACACGTTGGTCAAGTCGGCATCAAATTGGCTTGAAATGTGTTTTTCCATGGTTTGCTCCTGATTAGCCGAAACGGCCTGTGATGTAGTCTTCGGTTTCCTGACGAGCAGGCTTCATGAAAATTTGTTCGGTTTGGCCAAATTCGACCAACTCGCCCAAGTACATGTAGGCTGTGAAGTCCGACACACGAGCAGCTTGCTGCATGTTGTGCGTCACGATGGCCACGGTGTAGTCTTTCTTCAACTCGCTGACCAACTCTTCCACTTTGGCGGTCGAAATAGGGTCCAGCGCAGAGGTGGGTTCGTCAAGCAAAATCACCTTGGGCTTCACGGCCACTGTGCGGGCAATGCACAAACGTTGCTGCTGACCACCCGAGAGTGACAAGCCGCTTTGGCCCAATTTGTCTTTGACTTCAGACCAGATGGCGGCTTTGGTCAAGGCCCACTCGACGCGCTCATCCATTTCGGCTCGGCCGAGGTTTTCATACAAACGGATTCCAAACGCGATGTTGTCGTAAATCGACATCGGGAAAGGCGTTGGCTTTTGAAAGACCATCCCAATTTGGGCACGCAACAAGTTCAAGTCCTGACTTTTGTCCAAGATGTTCTGTCCGTAGAACTTGATTTGCCCTTCGGCACGTTGGCCGGGATACAGGCTGTACATGCGATTGAGCGTGCGCAGCAAAGTGGATTTGCCACAGCCCGATGGCCCAATGAAGGCCGTCACGCGGTGTTCAGCAATGTCCAGATTGACATTTTTAAGACCTTTGAACGAGCCGTAAAAAAAGTCCAAGTTACGCACTTCGATGGCGTTTTGAGTCGGTTTCTTGTCAGGCATGTGGATTCCTGTGAATTCAAATAGAGATAACGCAGATGATCGGGCTCAGCAGCTTCAAGCCGACTGTTTGTCCCTGAAAAACACGCGCGCCAGAATGTTGAGCAGCAGTACAGCCAAGGTCACCAGCAAAGCACCCGCCCAAGCCAAACGGATCCAGTTTTCATAAGGGCTCATGGCGAATTGGAAAATCACCACCGGCAAATTGGCCATGGGCTTGCCCATGTCGGAATTGAAGAACTGGTTGTTCAGCGCGGTGAACAGCAAAGGTGCAGTTTCACCACTGATGCGAGCCACAGCCAACAACAGGCCGGTGATCACACCACTCCTGGCCGCACGCAAAGTGACCGAGAGTGACACCTTCCATCGTGGAGCACCCAGTGCAAACGCAGCCTCACGCAAACTGCCAGGCACCAAGCGCAGCATGTTTTCGGTTGTTCGCATGATCACGGGAACCGCAATCAAGGACAAAGCCAAACTACCCGCATAACCAGAAAATGTGCCCATCGTGGCCACAGCAATGGCGTACACAAACAAACCAATCACGATCGACGGGGCAGACAGCATGATGTCGGTCACAAATCGAGTGAGCTCCGCCGTTTTGCTTTGGTCGCCATATTCAGTCAGATAAATGCCCGCAAAAATGCCCACGGGCGTGGCCACCAGGACAGTGAGCCCCACCATCATCAAACTGCCGACAATGGCGTTGCGCAAGCCACCGCCCTCTGTGCCTGGGGCTGGCGTGTCTTGGGTGAGCAAGTTCAAATCCAGCGCGGCAAAACCGTTGGAAAACAGCACAACAAGAATCCACAACAACACCGCCAAGCCTAAACCCATGGCGACCATGGACGTCACCATGCCCCACGCATTGGCCAAACGGCGACGGCGATACAAACCTTGATTCATGTTCATGGCCATGTCAGAACCCCTTGGCTTTTTCAGCCCGATTTATCATGATTTTGGCCGCAGCCAAAACCACGAATGTGATGACGAACAGCAAAAAACCGAGCGCAAACAAAGAAGAAATATGAAAGTCTGCCGCCTCACCAAACTCGTTGGCCAAAGTGGAAGCGATTGATGTGCCCGGAGAAAACAAGGAAGTGGGCATGCGGTTGGCATTGCCAATCACAAAGGTCACCGCCATGGTCTCACCCAAGGCGCGCCCCAGGCCCAACATGATCCCGCCGATCACCCCTTTTTGGGTGTAGGGCAGCACAATCTTGCGCACCACTTCCCAGGTGGTGCAGCCCAGACCATAAGCCGACTCGCGCAAGATAGGCGGTGTGATTTCAAACACATCGCGCATGACCGCAGCCACAAACGGCAGAACCATGAATGCCAGCACAATGCCTGCCGCCAAGATGCCCATGCCATTGGGTGCACCCCCAAACAAGAAACCCACCAATGGCATCCCCCCCAGCACATCACGCAGAGGCACTTGGATGTAATCAGCAAACAAGGGAGCAAACACAAAGAGGCCGAACATGCCGTAAATGATCGAGGGCACGGCCGCCAACAACTCAATCGCCGTCCCCAAAGGGCGACGCAACCAAGCGGGACAGGTTTCGGTCAGAAAAACCGCAATGCCGAACGCCAAAGGCACGGCCAACAGCATGGCAATGCCGGCGCTGGCCAAGGTGCCGACAATCGCGATCGCGGCACCAAATTCTTCGTTGATGATGTCCCACTCGACATACCAAATGAAACGCGCGCCGAACTTGGCGAAGGTGGGCCAAGCATTGATGAACAAAGACACGATGATCCCGGCCAAAGCCACCAGAACCAATAAGGAAAACAACTGTGTCAAGCGGTGAAACAACACGTCTTGCAGACGCTGCCGCTTCACCACCGCCAACATCTGGCTGGTGCGGTCCGCACTCGAAGGGGGGGTTTGCATGTCTTGGCCCATCAAACAAAAAGCATCTAATTCAACAAAAAAACCGCCGGTCGCTAGACAACAACCGACGGATGGCAGGACTGACCTGAATTACTTTTGAATTTGTGACCAGACTTTAGCGCGAATCTGATCGGTCAAGCTGTCTGGCAAGGTCACGTAGTCCAGATCGGCCGCCATTTTCTTGCCATTCTTGAAAGACCAGTCAAAGAACTTCAGGGCTTCGGCCGAAGCGGCTTTGTCGGCTGGGTTCTTGTACATCAAGATGAAAGAAGCCGTGCTGACTGGCCAGCTGTTGGCGCCCTTGGCATTGACCATGGACACCCCCATACCCGGCACGCTGAACCAGTCGGCGCTGGCTGCGGCGGCGGCAAAAGTCAGATCGTCAGGGCTGACGTACTTACCGTCGGCGTTCTGAATTTGCATGAAGTTCATCTTGTTCTTTTTCACGTAGGCATATTCCACGTAACCCAAAGAACCCTTGACGCGGTTCACGTTGGCTGCAACGCCTTCATTGCCTTTGCCACCGACGGAGGTGGGCGCTGGCCACTTGACCGCAGCACCTTTGCCTACGGAATCAGCCCACTCCTTGCTGACGGCAGCCAGATAGTCGGTCCAGTTGAAGGTCGTGCCCGAGCCATCTGCGCGGTGCACCACCGTGATGGTTTCGTTGGGCAGGGTTTTACCGGGGTTCAAAGCCACAAACTTAGGGTCATTCCACTTGCTGATTTTGCCCATGAACATTTCGGCCAGCACAGGGCCTGTGACGCGCAACTCGCCTGGCTTGAAGCCGTCCAGGTTGATCACGGGCACAGTGCCACCAATGATGGCGGGAAACTGAACCATGCCATCTTTGTCGAGCTCTTCACCTTTAACCGGGGCGTCGGTCGCACCGAAAGTCACCGTCTTGGCTCGGATTTGCTTGATGCCACCAGAAGAGCCGATGGACTGGTAATTCATGCCTGTGCCGGTAGCGGCTTTGTAGCCTTCAGCCCACTTGGCATAGATCGGAAATGGGAACGTGGCGCCAGCGCCCGTGATGTCGGCAGCAAAACTGGCGGCTGCGACAGCGCTCAGACCAATGGCTGCCACAAAGGATTTCAATTTCAACATGTCAACTCCTAAAAGGGGTGTAAAACGAAGTCACCCTAGAGGTCTTGCGTGGGGACTGATTGAACTTTAGCGACCCATTGTGACAAAACGATGTCAACTTAGCCATCTGTCAATTAAAAAAGGCCGTACCCGAAAGTGTGGCCTCATTCCAGCGGATCGCGGCCTCATGGAGGCCGCATCCTATCGGTCTTTACAAGCCGATCAGACCACCGTCTTGGCGCGTGATCACAATGGTGGCTGAGCGAGGACGACCGGCTGCACCATAACCTTGGTTGCCCGGCCAAAAACTCTGTGGAACGCTGCCAGAAGCCAACGGTTTCGACAATTCACCAGGGTGCTGGATATTGACAAACAAGGTGCGGCCATCGGGGGTTTCGGTGATGCCCGTGACTTCAGCGCCTTTGGGGGCTACCAGGAAACGGCGCAGCTTGGCCTCGCCCAATGCAGCACCCAAGAAGGTTTCTTGTGTGCCACTTTGCTCCATCCCCCCCACCAGCATCTTGTTTTTCACAGTCACTTTGCCGCCGTCACCCACCTGACCTGGAATGGCGGCGAGCATCATGCAGTTGGTTTCGTCGGTGAAAGCACCGTCGTCGGTCTGGATCCAACAAATGCCGGTGGCCTTGCTGAACCACAATCCATCAGGCGAAGAAAATGCGTTTTTAGTGGTCAAGCCTGACACATTGGCATCACCCGCGTCTTCTTCTGAACCGAAGACAAAAATGTCCCACGCAAAAGTTTTGGCAGTCGATTGGGCACCGGCCTCTTTGAAGCGGATGATGTGGCCGTTGGGATTGCCCATCCCTTTTTTGCCATCCAGGTCCATGTAAGCGCGAGGGTTAGCGGCATCCACTTTGGCAGGCGTGCGGTTGGCCGCAGTGTTGTTGGTCAACGCAAAGTAGATTTCGCCGTTGCGGTGGTTGACTGCGCCCCACTCCGGGCGATCCATCTTGGTCGCGCCCACGGCATCTGCCGCAAAACGGGCGTTGACGTACACGTCGGCCTGATTGGCAAATTTGTAGGCGCCGTGATTGGCAATGCGCGGATCGGCAAAGTTCAGTTCCAGCCACTCACCTTGACCTGTGGCATCAAAGCGGGCTGCGTACAACCTGCCCTCGCTCAGGTATTTGTCACCCGCAACCAAGCCACCACCCACGTCGCGCGGGTCCCACACAGCGGTGGTGACGAATTTGTAGATGTATTCGTTGCGTGAATCGCAGCCCATGTAAAAAGCCAGGGGCTCGCCCGCCTTGGGCACACCACACACCGCCGCTTCGTGCGCAAAACGCCCCATGGCCACGCGCTTGGCGGGCGTGGAATTGGGAGCCAGAGGATCAATTTCAAGGTTAAACCCAAAGGTATTGGCTTCGTTGCGGAAGTCTTTTTCGGCATTGGCACCCGTGGCTGCCAAGTTCCAGCGGGCAAAACGGTCGTCGGTGGCCGACACGGTGTGCCAGCCTTGGCCCTGCGCTTTGCCTGCACCTGCTGCGGGAGCCACGCCTGCCACGCCATAGCGCTTGAGCGATGCGGCTTCTTTGGCCGATAAGGCGGCACCGCCCGCCGTGGTGTGGAAGTAATAAGCCCAGTTTTCCTCACAACCCAAATAAGTGCCCCAAGGCGTTTTGCCATGGCCGCAGTTGTTCAGCGTGCCACGCGACATGGCCCCAGCCGCGTCCCAGCGAGTGGTCATGAAACCACGAATTTGTTCAATGTGCGCACGCGGACCGCTGATGCGCACGGGCGTTTGTGGCGTGATGCGACGGTTCAGGGGCGAGTCTTGCTGGATGCGCCAGCCTTGTGCAGTTTTGGCAATCTCCACCACACTCACGCCATGCAGGTTGATTTCTTTGAGCACTTCCAACTCGGGACGTGCACCCAAATCCCAATCCCCAAATTGGGTGAATTTTTTGCCCCCGACATTGTTCGAGGTCTGGCCATTGGGGTGCAAGAAGTGCGAATCAGCCGAGCTTTCATGGTTAACGCACAGCACAGCGCGGCCGGTTTCTTTTTCAGAATACCGTCCATGGGCATCCATGTAATAAATGTCCATTCCGTCGTGATGATCACCCACGCGACGAGACCAGTCGTCGGTTTCTATACCCCGGTTTGAGAACACTGAAAGAGCTGAATCCAAGGCATCGCCCGTCGCATGCAATACGCTGTATTGATAGCCTGGTGGCAAGACCACGTTGTCGAGCAAACTCTTCTCAACAGCCGAAAAACCCAACGATGCTGTTGATGCGGACGTTGGTGAGACCAGACTGGCACAGCCGGGCAGCATCGCCAAGCTGGCCAAGCCCAGACCGCCACGCAACAAACCGCGACGCGTCGGATTGGACAGCGCCTGTGAAAGCACATCTTGAAAATGCGCGTTGTTCGAGTTGCTGCCATCGATGTTTGAGTCAAATCCTGACATGGGTCTTCTCCTGAAATGAAGCAATTTAAAACCCTTGACGTGAAACTTTGATGTCAAAAAAATGAAGGTAAAAGCTCAAAATACCCATGCAGGAGATGCCTTTGATCCAATCCGATCTGCGTCATCAGACAGTCACACATCCGTCACATAATGATCGTTCATCACCCCATACCAACACCACCTCATGCAACCCAAGTCTCTCTTTGCAGCCATCGACCTTGGGTCCAACAGTTTTCGCCTTGAAATCGGTCAACTTGAGGCCGGCCAGCTGCGGCGGGTCGAATACATCAAAGAAACCGTCCGGCAAGGCAACGGACTCGATGCCGATCGCAACTTGACCGAAGGCGCCATGCAACGCGGCTGGGATTGTCTGGCTCGATTCAGCGAACGCATCTCCGACTTCAACCCGCAACAGGTCAGGGCTGTGGCCACCCAAACGCTGCGTGAAGCCCGCAACCGTGATGTCTTTCTGAACAAGGCCCATGCCATTTTGGGCTTCCCTATTGAGGTGATCGCTGGCCGCGAAGAAGCTCGCCTGATCTATCTGGGCGTCTCGCACCTCTTGCCACAATCAGACGAACGACGGCTGGTGGTCGATATTGGGGGGCGCTCCACGGAGTTGATACTGGGTCAACACGAAGAAGCCACCACATTAGAGTCTTACCGCGTGGGCAGCGTGGCTTGGTCCATGAAATATTTCCCCGATGGCGTTTGGACCAACGCCAACTTCAAGGCCGCCGAAATTGCCGCCAAAGCCATACTGGATGAAGCTCAAACCTTATACAACCGCAGCGGATGGGACAGGTGCTATGGCTCATCCGGCACAGTGGGCGCTGTCTCTGATGTGCTGACCATCGCAGGATGGCCAACAGGCATCATCACACGGGATGGACTCGATTGGCTCAAGGACAAACTGATCAAAGCCCATCGCCCTGACCACCTCAAACTTGAAGGCGTCAAAGATGACCGCAGACCCGTCATCGGAGGGGGTCTCTCTGTGCTTCGCGCATTGTTTGATTTACTGCAAATTGACGAAATGCATGCGGCCCAAGGTGCATTGCGGCATGGTGCTCTGTACGACCTGATTGACCGGGAAGGCACCCACGATGTGCGATCGACCATGCTCGCTTGGCTCAACCGTCGTTTTGGCACCGACATGCCCCAAGCTGAACGTGTCTCGCGCACCGCTCAAACTCTGCTGGAACCCGTGATCCAGGGTTTGTCTCATGAAGAGAAACCGCGGTACTTGAGGAAATTGCATTGGGCGGCACAACTGCATGAGATTGGCATGCACATCTCGCACAGTGATTATCACAAGCACGGTGCGTACATTTTGGACAACACCGACTTGCCAGGCTTCACACTCAATGAGCTCCATCGTTTAAGCCAGCTTGTCCTCGGGCACCGCGGAAAATTGCGCAAGTTGGAATCAGAACTGGAAGATCCGATGTTTGTGCAACAGCTCATGGCCTTGCGTTTGGCGGTCATCTTGTGCCATGCACGAAGGGAACCTGACACGAGCGCCGTTCATTTGGAGTGCGACCTGCAACGTCAACTGGGCAGAGTCGTCATCCACAGCGCTTGGGCAGAACAATGGCCACAATCTGCACACTTGCTCCGCGAAGAATCACTCGCGTGGCAAAAAACGGGTTGGGAATTGCATATCGATGTCGCAGGAACCCGTGATTGAAGGAATTTTAACGATATTGCCATTTGAAATTTAACGGTATAAACTGTATGTACCGTTAATTTCAGGACACATGATGACCACGACAGCCTCACCAAGCACAGGTAAAAAATTGGCCAAAGTCACACCGCCCACAGCCAAAAAAACCGCAGCACCTGTGAAAGTCAAAGCTCAGACAAAATCGGCCAAAACGACGTCTACACGTCCTTCTTCCGTACAAAAAACAGCACTAAAAAACAGTGCGATACCGGCCCCAAAATCCAGCTCACCTGTACCGAAAAAGCCCATGCCCGCAGCTCAAGCTGATGCCATCAAAAGCAAAACAAGCACGGTGAAGGCCAAGCCAGCAAAAGACAAAAAAGTCAAAGTGATGCGCGACAGCTTCACCATTCCCAAGGTGGAGTTCAACCAAATCGGCGAACTCAAAAAACGCGCCGTTGCGATGGGTATTGAAGTCAAGAAAAGTGAGCTTATCCGCGCCGGTTTACTGCTCATCAATGGTTTGACTGATGCCCAGTTCAAGCTAGCTCTCTCAGCAGTGCCCACCGTCAAAACGGGGCGTCCCTCGAAGGACTGACAACGGTCAGCGTTTCACAGCCGGTCTGGCACGGTGACCGACATGATCACGGTTTGATCTTGTCCTTCACGGTGTCGGCCGCGCAACCACCAGACCGCGCCTTTTCGAATGGGACAAGTTCCCTCGCCCATTTTGAGCAAGCGAGAAGCCAGCTGCCCCAATGAGGGTTGGTGCCCCACCAGGACCACGGGGTACTTGGCATTCGGCCAACCTGCAGCGTCGATCAAATCTTCGACACTCGCACCAGGCGACAAGGCATCACGTATTTTGTATTTCCGGCCTAAGGCACGAACCGTCTGCTCGGCCCGAACAGCGGGACTGCTGAGTATGCGCGCCCCCTCAGGCAGCTGACGTTCCAACCATGCGGCCATGCGCAAGGCATGCTTTTCGCCACGACTGGTCAAGGCACGCGCCATATCAGATGCACCAGGCTCTGCATCATGGGCTTCAGCGTGACGCCACAAGATCAAATCCATCAAGCTACTTTCTTAAGCACTTGCACCGTAGCGCTGCATCAAGGCCAGTTGTGCACCGTGACCCGCTCCCGTCAATCCAACACGATGGTATTGGCCATCTGACGCAAGATCCCAAGCATCACGACCATCATGCAAATATGCAATCAAGCATTCATCGATGATGCGCTGACGCAAGACAGGATCATTGACCGGCCATGCCAACTCAATTCGGCGCGTCATGTTGCGGGTCATCCAATCAGCACTGGACAAGTACAAGGATTCGTCGGCCCCTGCACAAAAATAGAACACCCGCGAGTGCTCCAAAAATCGACCAATGACCGAGCGCACACGAATGTTCTCGCTCATGCCCGCCACACCTGCGGGCAACATGCAAGCGCCGCGAACAATCAAATCGATCTTGGCGCCTTTTTGACCGGCCGCTAACAGAGCGCGAATCAACGGCACATCGGTCAAGGCGTTCATTTTGATCACAATGCGCCCAAGCTCGCCCCGCTGTGCAGCAAGGCCTGCGGCTTCGACTCGGCGCAACATGTCAGCATGCAATTGGAACGGTGCCACCAGCAATCGCTTCATCTTGGGTAAGCGACTTTGGCTGGCCAAATGACCGAACAATTGGTCCATATCGGCTGTCATGGCCACATCAGCGGTCAAGTAGCTGATATCCGTGTAAAGCGCTGCTGTTTTGCGGTTGTAATTGCCAGTCGACAAATGGCCGTATCGCTTCAGGAGTCGGCCTTCACGGCGAGTCACCAACAGCATCTTGGCATGTGTCTTCAAACCCACAATGCCATAAACCACCTGAACGCCAATCGATTCCAGTTGCTCTGCCCAGTTGATGTTGGCTTCTTCGTCAAATCGGGCTTTGAGCTCCACCACGGCCGTCACCTCTTTGCCTCGGCGAACCGCTTCACGCAACAAATCCATCATGGTTGGATCACTGCCCGCTCGGTAGATTGTTTGCTTGATCGCCAACACATTCGGGTCCATGACGGCTTCACGAAGGAAGTGCAACACGCCATCGAAAGTCTCAAATGGCTGATGAATCATCACATCGCCTGCTTTCAACCTCGCAAACACTGAACCGTGCTGCGGAATTTGAGCTGGGAAACTGGCTTTATAGGGAGGAAACAAAAGAGCGGGCGCATTGATCAAATCGATCAATTGCATCAATCTGACCAGGTTGACAGGGCCATCTGCACGGAATACCGACAAGGCCGGCAATTCGAACTCTTTGCGCAAAAATTCAGCCAATCTCGGGGCGCAATCCGAAGACACTTCGAGCCGAACCGCCTGACCATAGTTTCTGTGCTGCAAACCTTGCCGCAAAGCCATGCGCAAGTTGGCAATTTCATCTTCATCGACCGCCAGTTCCGAATTGCGTGTCACGCGGAATTGCGAAAACTGACCAACCTCTCGCCCCGGAAACAATTCATCCAAATGAGCCCTGATCACACTGGAAAGCAAAACAAAGGCCGTCGTTCCGCCACAAACCTTGGGGGGCATTGGAATCAGACGGGGCAATACCCGAGGCACTTTGACGATCGCAATTTCATTGGATCGCCCAAATGCATCTTTCCCAGAGAGCTGAACGATGAAATTCAATGACTTGTTGGCCACTTGCGGAAATGGGTGTGCGGGGTCCAAGCCCACAGGCACCAGCAGAGGCTGAACCTCTTTTTGGAAATAACTCCGCACCCAACGACGCTGCTCAGCGTTGCGTTCGCCATGCGACAAAATCCGATACCCTTTTTGCTCCAACGCTGGCAAAAGATGCTCGTTGTACAGCGCATATTGGCGCGAAACCAAGGTGTTGATTTTTTCCGAAATGGCTGCCAGGCTTTTCTCGGTGTAGAGCCCATTAGGCAAAGCCTGCAATGCCCCCATCACGTGCGGTTCTGCGCGAACTTCGAAAAATTCATCCACATTGGACGACACGATGCACAAATAGCGCAGTCTTTCCAAAACCGGCACTTCAGGTCGGTGTGCCCAATCAAGAACACGTTCATTGAAGGACAAAATACTCAGATCACGATCTAACAACCCTTGCGTATTGTCAACCGGTGAATTCAAAACCGAAGAGTGAGTCATGGCTATTTAATAATGGATTGAAATCTATTCTAGAAATCCATCAAGTCAATTTGATGACACTGACATGAAATCAATGGCTACTGCCGATGTCGTGGAATCGGGACCAAGTAGCTCTTGAAAAGCGCAACGGTGCTGGCCCACCCAAAAGACTCGGCTCTGTGTCGCGCCTGCTCGCGGGGAGTTTGCAAGCTGGCTTTGATGGCGGCATGCAAATCTTCCGACAAAACGCCGCCAGCGAATGTCCCATCGCCATCTCCCAAGACCTGCAAGGGACCATCAACAGGAAATGCAGCGACGGGTGTGCCACAGGCCATGGCCTCGAGCATCACCAGGCCAAAGGTTTCGTTGCGAGAAGGAAACACAAAAACATCCGCCGCCGCATAGATTTTGGCCAACTCGTGACGGGGCAATACACCCATCCAAATCACATCCGGATAGCGCGCTTTGAGACGCTGCTCCAATGGCCCCACACCACAAACAATCCGCGTGCCTTCGAGTGGGAGATCCAGAAATGCTTCGATGTTTTTTTCGTAAGACACTCGTCCAACAAACAGCGAAAATGGACGCGGAAGTCCTGCCAACTTTGGTAAGTCCAACGGGTCTTTTTCAAACTGGAAAAGATCCAGATCCACGCCGTGCGTCCAGGACTTCAGGGATGTGAAGCGTCGGCTTTGCAACATGTTCAAAACACCTTGCGTGGGCACCATGACGCCTGAAGAAGGGCGATGAAAATGTCGAAACAGGCCGTACCCCAGAAAGAGTGGGACATTCAGCGCCGCTTTTAATATTTCAGGAAATTTGGTGTGAAAGGCGGTGGTGAATGGCCATTTTTGCTTCAAACAATATCGGCGCGCTGCCCAGCCCAATGGCCCCTCCGTCGCAATGTGCACCGCGTCAGGCTCAGAACCATCGAGCATGGCGGCCAATGCTTGATAAGGACGAATAGCCAGATCGATGCCGGCATAACCGGGGCAACTTCTGCTTTCGAACATGCCAGGGTGGATGACCTCCACCTCCACGCCCAGGGGTCCTAACGCTTGCACCAGTTCATGCAATGTCGTCACGACGCCGTTGACTTGGGGGTGCCATGCATCGGTGATGAGCATCAGTTTCATGCGATGGCGACTCCGCTATCAGCTACCCGACTGACCACCACAGCGTGCGCACCCCAGTGAATGATCTCCAATCGTCCATCTGCATGCTCAACCAAAGCGGTGCGACTTTCCACCCAGTCGCCATCATTGCAGTACAAGGTGCCATTCACATCGCGAATTTCAGCATGGTGGATATGGCCACACACCACACCATCAAACCCTCTGCGCTTGGCCTCATGGGCTACGGCCACTTCAAAATCACTGATGAAGTTCACGGCTTTTTTCACTTTCAATTTGAGGTATGCCGATAAAGACCAGTAATCAAGTCCCAATCTGGCCCTGATGCTGTTGAGATGACGATTGATTTTCAAGGTCAACTCATACAACCAGTCGCCCACATAGGCCAACCACTTGGCGCACTGAATCACACCGTCAAAGTGATCCCCATGCACGATCCACAGCTTCAATCCTGTTGCGGTGGTATGAGAGGCTTCATGCATGACCTCAACACCACCGAACGCATGCCCTACAAAATGCCGGGCAAATTCATCGTGATTGCCTGGTACGTAAATGACACGACAGCCTTTTCGGGCTCTGCGAAGCAACTTTTGGACGACATCGTTGTGGCTTTGTGGCCAAAACCAACGTCGCCGCAATTGCCATCCATCCACAATATCGCCCACCAAATACAAAGTTTCGCTGGGATGATTTTTCAAAAAATCCAGCAATGCATCTGCTTGAAAACCGGGTGTGCCAATATGCAGATCAGAGATGAATATAGCCCGACACTTTTCACGACCTGCAGGCATCTCATCTTCTTGGGCATAGTCACCTGATGCTTTCAAATAACTCTCTGCCAACGCAGCCTCTTTGAATTCGCCATCAGACGACTTGAACAGCACATGGGCTTGACTGAGGCTGCTCGGAGACATCATGCAAGACCCATTGAAAAATGCTTACGGTACCTTGCGGGCAAATCGCTGGTGCGCATCATCATGGGTAAATCGGCTGTATTGAAATCCGGATCCCATGCAGGGGCCCCCAAAACCTTGGCACCCAAGCGCAAATAACCTTTGATGAGTGCCGGCGGCTCTATCGACAACCCATGGTCCAGCTCATCAACAGGCAACGGCAGTCGTGGTCGCACATGGTATTGAATTTCTGCCAAATGCGATTGACGCAATTGATGCCAGATGCTGGCCGCCACATCACCTGTCACCAATCCGTTATGCAACATGGGAATGCTGGCGCAGCCGATCATGGTGTCAAGACCATTTCTGTCCATGAATTCAAACAGCGCACCCCATAAAGCCATGATCACACCGCCATGACGGTGATCCACGTGCACACAGCTGCGTCCCAACTCCACCATGCGTTGACGCATGTCACGCAAACGGGTCAAGTCAAATTCGGTATCACTGTATGTTCCGCCGGCACGCTCGGCTTGTGCAGGTGTCAGTACCCGGTAGGTGCCGATGACCTGCTCAGTCAATGCATCTCGCACCAGGAGGTGTTCACAGTAGTCATCAAAAAGATCGATGTCGTGTTCTGCCAGCGTTTTGGGCAAGCGTGCACCCATTTCATTGGCAAAGACCGAATACCTCAGTCGCTGCGCTTCGCGAACTTCATCTTGATGCTTAGCCCAACCAACCTGAATTGAGCCTTGAACGCGCCGAGGCAAGAAATCCACAGTGTGGTCGTTGGAGCCCCGATGAAGTGACCCCCTGGGCAACTTGACCGGCGACAGTGCAAAGGTGGGATTGGGCAACTCTTTCATGGCATCAGCTCCTTGAGATCAATGTTTGAATGATCCGCAAAGGGCATGACATGCAAATGTCCATTTGATTAAATTTGTATGACGCAGTTGGCGGCCACTTCGTGCATCAATGCCTCAAGGTGATGCAACGCTTCATCGCGACTGACTTCAAACCACGACGCGCTCTTGCCCAAGTCATCCCAGACACGTAATTTCAGGGCATCGAAAAAAAATGCCTCCCTTTCAAATGCCGCACATTCATGATCCGTCATGGCACCACCTTGTAGCGCAAGACTGCGGATCGAGTCTGGTGATAATTTTTTAGCGTACGCTTGGCGCGTGGTGACCAAATACCGCTTGGCCTGAACATGCAACCGAACAGGCTCTGATACTTCTGGTCCATACAGAGATCGCAAGAGCCGGGAGCCAACCACCTCATGGGCATCGTCTTCACCACGCAAAGTCGGCGTCCCCTCACTTCCTACCCATAAGTGTCCAACATCATGGAGCCAACTGGCCAATTGCAAAGCTGGACTGGCACCTGACTTCTCTGCCAATCGCCCGCATTGCCATGCATGCTCCAGTTGAGTCACCGACTCTCCTGAATATTGAAGATGGCCGCTGCATTGGTAGAGCGCAAGGATGGATTGATTCAGCTCATTCATCCCTTTACTTTGACCGACCTGAATGTCAACTTCATGACAAAAATTCAGTGACATCGTCTCGTCACATTTTTTTCATGGCTGCGTCACATCTTGAGTGAATGATGAGCACCATGCAAAAAAACGACATGGCCATTCGCGTGATCAACGCATGCAAGTCCTTTCAGAAAAAAAGACCTGCACTCGAGGGCATTCATTTAACGATTCAAAAAGGTGAATGCGTTGGATTGTTGGGCGCATCTGGCTCAGGCAAGTCAACCCTCATCCGAAGTTTGTGTGGACTCGAGCGTCTTGACGAAGCCAGCAGTGAAATACAGCTTTGGGGTGAAACACTGCAAAAGTCAGGAAGGCTAAGTCCCGATATCCGCCAATTGCGCACACACATCGGCATTATTTTTCAACAGTTCAACCTCGTCGGCCGCATGGATGTGTTGACCAATGTGATGACAGGCCTACTGCCCCATGTCCCGCTTTACCGCAGCTTGCTGGGGCAGTTCACTGCTGAAGAAAGATTCAAAGCTTTGGAGGCCTTACATGCCGTCGGCTTGTCAGAGCAAGCGATGCAAAGGGCATCCACGCTCTCTGGCGGACAACAACAGCGCGCAGCCATCGCGCGTGCGTTGGTTCAAGGTGCACAAATCTTATTGGCAGACGAACCCGTAGCCTCACTCGATCCAGAGTCAACGCGTCGCGTCATGGATCTGTTGCGCCAATTGCAACGTGATCAGGGCATGACTCTGGTCATCAGCTTGCACAACGTGAACTTGGCCCGTAAGTACTGTGACCGGATCATCGCACTCCGAGAGGGCCGCTTGGTTTACGACGGTTCTCCGATCGGTCTAGACAACCAGACCTTGCGTGACCTGTACGGCACTCACTCCGACGAACTCTTCATGGACAACCCAACAGAAGAGTCTTTTCCATTTCCCAACCTGACGCTCCAATTGGTGGGGCATTGATCAACTCTCTCTGACCAGGATCATCATGAAACTCAACTCACTTCTCGCCGCCGGTTTGGTGTCCTTGAGCGCTTTCAGCGCATGGGCACAAGACATCAGTTTTGGCATCATCGCGACAGACTCAGCGTCTGCACAACGTGACCGCTGGGAACCTTTTTTCCGCGACATGGAAAAGAAAACGGGCCTGAAGATCCAATCCTTTTATGCCCCCGACTACGCTGGCGTCATTGAAGCCATGAGGTTCAACAAGATCCAGGTGGCTTGGTATGGCAACAAAGCCGCCATGGAAGCGGTCGACCGCGCTAACGGCGAAGTTTTTGCGCAATTGATGTACGCCGATGGAAGCTTCGGTTACCACGCTTTGCTGATCACACACAAGGACAGCCCATATAAAACATTGGACGACGTGATTGCCAACGGCAAGAACATCAACTTTGGCATTGGCGATCCGAACTCCACATCGGGCTTCCTCGTGCCTTCTTATTACATTTTTGCGCAGCGCAACCTGGATGCACGCACCACGTTCAAAACCGTGCGCAACGCCAGCCACGGTGCCAACATCCAAGCCACCTTGGCCAAGCAACTGGATGTCGCCACAAACAACACCGAAGACATGGGCAAGCTGGAAAGTGCCAAGCCTGAACTGTTCAGTCAATTGCGCATCGTTTGGAAAAGCCCGCTGATCCCAAGTGACCCGTTTGTCTGGCGCAAGGACATGGACCCAGCAGTCAAGACCAAGATCAAAAACTTTGTGCTCAATTACGCCAAGAACGATCCCGCTGAAAAAGCCGTCTTGAAGAACATCTACAACTACGGCGGCTTCCGCGAGTCCAACAACGACCAGCTGATCCCAATTCGTCAGTTGGAGTTGTTCAAGGACCGCCGCAAAGTGGAAGGTGACGAGAAGTTGTCTGCAGCCGACAAAGCCAAAGAACTGGCCGAGATCGACAAGAAACTTGCTGCACTGAAGAAATAAGGAAGTATCCAATGAGCACCGCCGTTCTCAGCCCAGAGATGGAGACACTGCGCCAGCAGGCTGCCCTGCAAAAGAGCAGCGCCTGGACTTACCTGATTTGGCTGGGGGTGGCGGCTGTTTTGGCTTGGGCCTGGCAAGGGGCAGAAATTCGGCCCATAGCCTTGGTCCGAGATGCCGCCAACATGCGCACCTTTGCGGCTGATTTCTTCCCGCCCAATTTCAAAGACTGGTCGCTGTATTTGCGCGAAATGGTGGTCACGCTGCACATCGCGCTGTGGGGGACTGTGTTGGCCATTGTGGCAGCCGTGCCCATGGGACTGCTGTCTTCGTCCAACGTCACACCGGCCTGGATCCATCAGCCAGTGCGTCGGTTGATGGACGCTTGCCGTGCCACGAATGAAATGGTGTTCGCGATGCTGTTCATTGTGGCGGTCGGCTTGGGACCATTTGCAGGCGTGTTGGCCTTGTTCGTCCACACCACCGGCACTTTGTCCAAACTTTTTTCAGAAGCCGTGGAGGCCATCGACCCCCGACCAGTAGAGGGCATCCGAGCCACCGGCGCTCACAAGTTGGCCGAAATCGCCTACGGCGTAATTCCCCAGGTCATGCCTTTGTGGCTGTCTTATTCGCTGTACCGTTTTGAATCCAATGTGCGTTCCGCTTCGGTGGTGGGCATGGTGGGCGCAGGAGGTATTGGCGTGATTCTTTTTGAAGTGATCCGCAGCTTCGAGTATGGGCAGACTTGCGCCGTATTGCTGATGCTGATCGTCACGGTTTCACTCATTGATTTGGCTTCATCATGGCTGCGCCAGCGATTCATTTGAAATGGTTCAACCCGGTGCAGATTGAATGGGGATTTGGCCTGCTGCCATCTTGTCAAAGTGAGACACCTTTTTTTGTTCTGGCCGATCCGGCAGCCGTCTCTTTGGTCATGGAAGCCGAGCTGAAAGCCCAATGGGGAGATCATTGCTTGTTTTGGATTTGGCAAAGGACCAAGCAAAGCAGCATGGCGGCAGCCCTGGAGATTTGCCAACAGCTTTGGCCTTTGTGGGCACAACATCCCAATGCCGCTCTGCTGGCCATCGGTGGCGGCACGACACTGGATTTGGCCAAAGTCGCCCGGTTTCGCTTGTCCGATCTGGACGCCGCGCCCGCCGTTTGGCGAGCCAACAAACTGCCCGCAATGCACCACCGACATCCTCTGTGGTGCGCGCCCACCACATCAGGGACTGGCAGCGAAGTGACCCCCGGCGCCACACTTTGGGATCTGGACAGCTCACCACCGGTTAAGCGCTCCTGGTCCATGCCACAAGGGTTTGCCGATCGCGCCTTGATCGACCCCGCATTGACGCTCACTTGTCCTGAGCATGTGACGCGCGATACAGCCTTGGACACACTCGCTCACGCTCTGGAATCCATCTGGAACATCAAATCCAACGATTTGACACGGCCATTGGCTGTCCAGTCAGCACAAATCGTTTTGCAGACCTTACCGGGGCTTTTGCAAAACCTGCATGATCCGGACGCCAGAAGCGCACTCAGCAAAGCATCCCTACTGGCGGGTTTGGCCATGTCGCAAACCCAAACCGCCTTGGCACATGCCTTGTCGTATGACTTGACCTTGCATGAAAATTTGCCGCACGGCCACGCCTGTGCCGTTTGGTTGCCCATGGTCATGGACATGTCTGCAAAGCGCAGCACTCAAGTCCGTGCCGATTTGGAGTGTGTCTTTGGTGGTTCGATCGATCACGCCAAAAAGCAACTGACCGATTGGCTCTTGGCGCTGGACATCACGCCCCGGGATCTGCGTCATACCGATACAGGTCAACAACAACTTCAACAGGCACTCGACTCGCTTCGAGGCCGCAACTTCATTGGGAACGCATTGTGAAATCAGATGTGATCATCGTCGGCAGCGGTATTGTGGGCATGGCCTGTGCATGGGCAGCTTTACAACAAGGTCAAAGTGTTCGTGTGATCGACAGAGACCCGTTTTGCGTAGGCGCATCCATTCGAAATTTCGGTTTTGTGACGGTGACAGGCCAAGGCAGTGGAGACACTTGGCGACGCGCACGCCGCAGTCGTGATGTGTGGGCACAGTTAGCGCCGCAAGCAGGCATCGAAGTGGAACACGAAGGCCTCTATGTTCTGGCGCAAAGGCCACAGGCCAAAGTGGTTTTGCAAGAACTCCTCAAACGTCCTGAGGGTGAAGACCTGACTTGGCTGGAAAACGATGACTTGCAGCATTTGGCTCCACATTTGGCACATGCCAACTTGTGTGGCGCTTTGTACAGCCCCCATGAATTGCGTATTGAAGCTCGGGTGGCCATTGAAAAGCTGCGTCAGTTCTTGCTGAGCCAAGGCGTCGTTTTCCAAATGGGGCAGGCCGTACAACAGGTGGTCAGCGGCGCTGTGATGGTGGCTGATGAATGGATCGAGGCTCAAAGAATTTTGGTGTGCCCTGGCCCGGATCTTAGGCAATTGTTTTCACATGCATTTACCCAAAACAATACCCAGTTGTGCCAGCTTCAAATGCTGCGAGTTCAGCCACCATCTGGCTACCAACTCGGGGCTGGGGTGATGAGTGATTTGAGTCTGGTGCGTTATCGCGGCTACAGTGAAATGCCTGGCTCACAACTCTTGCACGATCAATTGAGGGTGGAATGCAACCTAGAGCTGACGCATGGTGTGCACCTCATCATTGTTCAAAGTTCGGATGGCACTTTGGTGGTGGGTGACTCACACCACTATGGTCAAGCGATGCGCCCCTTTGCAGCGCGCGAAGTCGAAGAGTTAATTCTTCACGAAATGCAACGCCTTTTGTGCTTGGGTCATTACCAAGTCACTGAGCGTTGGACAGGGATTTACCCGAGTGGCCCACAAGATGCCATGGTGCAGCAAGTTGCCCCAGGCGTTCAATTGGTCAGCGTGACCAGTGGTACCGGCATGAGTACATCGTTTGGCTTGGCCGAGGAAGTGGTTCAAGCCTGGAGTCAAGCATCATGAAGATCAAAGGCATCATCCTCGACTGGGCCGGCACCATCGTCGATTTCGGTAGCTTGGCTCCCATGGGGGCCTTTGTCGAACTGTTTGCAAAGCACCAGATCGAGATCAGCGTTGCAGAAGCACGTGTGCCCATGGGTTTACCCAAAATTGACCACATTGTGGCTCTGGGCACCATGCCCGCCGTGGCACAACAATGGCTCAACATCTACGGGCGTTCCTTTCAATACAAGGATGCGCAAAATTTGCTGCTTGAATTCGAGCCCATGAGCGCCAAGTCAGCCATGGAGCGAAGCGATTTCATACCTGGCTTCATGGCTGTTTACCAATCGTTGAAAGCTCAAGGTCTGCGCTTTGCCACCACCACCGGTTACACCCGCAAGATCATGACCCCCTTGATTGAAAAAGCCTACGCACAAGGATTTGAGCCTGCACTGGTCATTTGCTGCGACGATGTGTTGCGCAGTCGCCCAGACCCGATGGGCATGAACCTGTGCTTGAAAGCCATGCAGCTGGAAAACCAAGCCCATCAGGTCATCAAGGTTGACGACACCGCACCCGGGCTGGCCGAAGGTTTGGCTGCCGGTTGCTGGACGGTCGCTGTCGCTGCCAGCGGCAATGCCTTGGGCTGGACGCATGCAGACTGGCTCCACGCGAGCGATGCAGAAAAAACCCAAGCCTTGATTCCAGCCGTGTCTTTGTTGCAGGCGGCTGGCGCACATGAAGTGATCAACAGCGTGGCTGATTTGCCTTTCGCCATCGCACGCATCGAAAACCGAATGGCACAAGGTGAAAAACCTTGACCTGAGATGACACGGGTATCTTTGCACGCGCAAGCCTTCTTGCGACAGTTAAGTCCCCGTCAAATCGACTGGTTACGTGAGCATGCGCAGCAAAGCCGACAACCTCCCCCATGCGATTGGATCGCATGGCACAGTGAGTCACGCTTTTTGGGATGGCTTCCACCGGAGAGGGCCGATCAACTCGTCGCGCGGCTTCCACACTGCATACGCGAAAAACAAACGCTCACATGGCACACGGCCCATCAAAATAGCTTGCAGCGCAGCCACGATCTTCAATGCTTTCTCACGGAGCAATCAAAACGGGGAATTTTGATGGGCTGGCGCCATGAATTTTTCAGTTTATGGGATAACGATGGTGCATCTCCACAACCAGAAATTCAGCCATGGCTGTGCGTTGAGCGCGCTGGCTTTCGACATTTGGGACTGATGAGCCACGCAGTTCACATCCATGGTTTTTGCATGGATGGCTTCATGTGGGCTGGACGCCGAGCGGAAAACAAGGCGACTGATCCGGGTAAGTTGGACAACTTCACTGCAGGAGGGCTGCCCGCTGGGGAAACCGTTGAAATGACCGTTCGACGGGAACTGCAGGAAGAGGCTGGCTTGAGGTTGAGTAATCGAGAGACCTTGCAAGCAATGGGCCACTTACGCACACAAAGGGCAACACCCGAAGGTTGGCATGACGAGACATTGTGGGTCTACAACCTAGATGTACCTGGCCATTTTGACCCCGTCAATGCCGATGGCGAAGTGCAATCTTTTCATCGTTTGTCGCCACAAGAGGTGATTTCTCGCATCGAAGCAGATGAGTTCACGACAGACGCAAGCCTGTCCTTGTGCCAAGGCTTGGGGCTCATGTCGGCGTGTTGGTAATCACCCTTTCAGTCACTCGGCCTGGTTACCTAGGATGCTGGCACCCCACGCGGGAAGGGATGTTCAGAGCATCATGCTCAACTGAAAAACGGAATTGGGCGCTTTGGGCATGATCGGAGCAGGCATGGGTTTCAAGCGGAATTGACCCAACATGGATGTGACACGTGCATCACGCGGCATCAATGGCAACGCCACATCGTCCAGCGTTTGTTCAGACAGGGCCTCTTGGAGATGCCTCTGAATTTCTGACTCCAAATGCTTCATGGGATGCGTGGCATCGGTGTACAGCTCATCAAAACTGTGGACAACTTCGAAGTGCTTGACCACATCCCACAAACTGATGTCTTCAGGGTTGCCGCGAATTTGATAACCACCGCCAGGACCGCGGTGCGCGCGAATAAGACCCGCTTCACGCAGTTCCTTGAGGATCGACTCGGTGTAAGAACACGAAAGATGCAGGCCTGAAGCGATTTCTTCGGTCGTGACAGGCTTTGTGCTGGCATGCGAGGTGATGTAGATCGCAATATCAACGGCTTTGGCTGTTTTCTTCATGAGCATGGCAGACCCCTTAATTGAGTAGGCATTGTATTGTTTAAATCCATTAAATCAACTCAAAACATATTTTTCTTTTACAAATTGAATTAATGAGTTAAAATATCTACTCAATACATAAACAAACAATGAACACCTCCTCATCGCTGCATCCAACGCTTTACCGAATCGGTGCGGTCTCCAAGCTCAGTGGCATACCCGTGCCAACCTTGCGCGTTTGGCAAACCCGTTATGGCGCGTTTGCCCCCATCACCACGCTGGGGCAGCACAGGCTTTACAACGACGATGACGTTCAAAAAGCGGTTTTATTGAAATCCCTGACCAGTCAAGGTCACGGCATCAGTCAAATTGCGCCCTTAACAACCCTGCAACTGGCCCAATTGCTGCAGACGGGCGCCGCCTTTGCTGCGGCGCGCACTCAAACGACCGCACCTCAGCCGCAAGCCCCTGCCGCCTGGGCCGTGGTGGGTGCAAGCTTGGCCCAAAGGCTGCACGCCAGCACCTTGAACGCCAAAGAGGGTTGGGCAGCGTTGCCTATTGAACACGTGTGGGCCGATTTGGCGGTTGCCAGCAGTGCGCCACAGGATAAGGCGCTGGCTGTTTTGATGGTTTCGATCAATAGCCTGACCGACGAAGTGGCCGAGCAAATTCTGGCTGTATCACGGCAACACGGCGCGCAAAAAACAGTGGTGCTTTACGGCTTTGGCCAGATGGGCGCCCTGGCACGCTTGCGCCGCGCTGGCCATGCGGTTCATCGGGACCCGCTGAACGACAAGGCACTGCTCGACATCATCCTGAGCGCTCGCCAGAGCCATCCGGTGGCCGCGTGGGTACTGAACAAGCTGCCCAACCCGATTCCGGCACGTCAATTTTCGGATGGGGTGCTGCAACGCGTGGCCAATATCCCCAGCCAGGTGCTGTGCGAATGCCCTCGGCATGTGGCTGAGTTGATTGGCCAGCTGGGTCGATTCGAAGACTACAGCCGCGACTGCCTGAACCAAAGCGCCAAAGACGCCGAGCTGCACACGCAGCTGAACATCGTCGCCGCCACAGCACGGGCCTTGTTTGAAAACGCACTTCAGATGGTGGCCGCACACGAAGGCATTTCCTTGCGTGAAGAGAATTGATCTCATGCCGAGCACCATCCGTTCATGAAACGCCATGTCGCCGCCACCCTGTTGGGTGTGCTCGGTTTATTGATCATGGACAGCCATGTCGACTGGGTCCATCATGACAACGGCATCCTGGTGGAAGTGAGTGGCCAAGCGTTTGACCCGCAAGGCTGGTGGACAGAGCAGTGGCGCCAAGTTCGCAAGGACTGCCGCCTTGTACACCGCGAACCCACTGACAGCACCACCGCCCAGGCCGTGCTGCAAGTCATCCAGCAGCACAGTCTTCCAGACTCACTCGAATCCCAATTGCTGCAGTTGCATCTGCAATCGGATTGGGGCCTTGCCGAAGTCGAATTCAAAACGCTCAATCCCAGCATCGTGGTGCTGCGTCAAGTGGACGGGCACTGGCAAATACAAGAGACTGCGGTTTGGAGCGGGTCCACAGCACCCTGGTTGGCGGCCGATTTTGTGCGGCGTTACCTGCGCCAGCAAGCACCCGAGTTGCCACAAGCTCTGCTGGACTGCATGCCCATCGAAGCATCACGCTATGCCGCAGTAACGCCTAGGCCCCAGGCATGACCTACCGTGTCGTCTGGTTCAAACGCGACTTGCGTCTGCACGACCATGCGGCGCTGGTACACGCGGCACGGCAAGGGCCCGTGCTGTGCCTGTACATCGTCGAGCCCCCTTTGTGGGAACAAGCCGATGCTGCCTTGCAGCACTTCGAATTTGTGCGTGAATCGCTGGTCGAACTGCACGCCGACTTGCAAGCGCTGGGCGGTGCCTTGCATCTGCGCGTGGGATCTGCAGTGCAAGTGCTGGCCAAGCTGCACCAAGAAGCACCATTTGCTGAACTGGTCTCGCACATGGAGACGGGCAACACCTTCACTTACGAGCGCGACACGCAAGTGGGTGCGTGGTGTCGCAGTGCGGGTGTGGGCTGGACGGAATTGCCGCAGTTCGGTGTGGTACGCCGCCTCAAAAACCGCAACACCTGGCAACAGCGCTGGGAAGCGCACATGGCCGCATCGCAAGCGGTCTTGCCTGCATTGCACTTTGTCAGCCACGCAAGCGATACTCCGCCGCTGACGCCCGCGCTGCTGCAAACTCCTGCAGGCCTGCGCCATAACCCTGCGCAGCGCCAGCTTGGTGGACGCCGCCTGGCCGAGGAAACTTTGCACAGTTTTTTAAATGCGCGGGTACGGGGCTACCGTGGCGGCATCTCGTCGCCACTGTCTTCGCCCGATGCGTGTTCGCGCCTGTCCACCTACCTGGCGTGGGGCTGCATCAGCCTGCGCGAAGTGGTGCAAAGCACCCGCGCGACCCTGGATGCACTGCCGCCCCAAGCCACCCGGCACCGCGCAGGGCTCGTGGGTTTCATGAGCCGCTTGTACTGGCATTGCCACTTCATCCAAAAGCTCGAAAGTGAACCCGAAATCGAGTGGCGCAACATGCACCGGGGTTACGACGGCCTGCGCGAAGACGACTGGAACGATACCCACTTTGCAGCCCTGACTTCGGCCAGAACCGGCTGGCCGATGGTGGATGCTTGCGTGGTGATGTTGCACGAAACCGGTTGGCTGAACTTTCGCATGCGGGCCATGCTGGTGTCGGTGGCGGCTTACCCCCTGTGGCTGGACTGGAGGCCCGTGGGTCAATGGCTGGCCACACAGTTTCTGGATTACGAGCCGGGCATCCACTGGAGCCAGCTGCAAATGCAGTCGGGCACCACCGGCATCAACACCACACGGGTCTACAACCCCATCAAGCAAGCGCAAGACCACGACCCCAAGGGTATTTTTGTGCGCCGCTGGTTGCCCCACATGCGCCGCGTGCCCGACACCTGGCTGTTTGAGCCCTGGCTCATGCCCCCCGAGGTACAGCGCCACTGCGGCCTGACCGTGGGCAGTGGGCCAGAGGCCGACATTCCCTTACCCATCGTGGATCTGGCCGAGGCCACACGCACCGCCAAAGCCGCGTTGCACGCCCGTCGTGCCGATCCTGATGTGAAAGCGGGCAAAAAAGCCATCGTTGACAAACATGCCTCGCGCAAACACTCGAACCGCAAAGCCAGCCCGCCAACCTCCACCAACACACTGCCCGACACGCAACTGGGTTTTGACTTTTAAACCATGCGCACCACCCTATTTTGGTTTCGAAACGACTTGCGCCTGCACGACCAACGTGCACTTCAGCAAGCCATAGCCCACGCCCAAGCGCACCAACAAGCTCTGCTGCTGGTTTATGTGCACGAGCCGACGCAAGACGAGGCCAGCACTTG
>JACCDW011836678.1_pt1 | contig 26090 bp, 76 predicted proteins | sample 7449781 | NCBI WGS metagenome assembly JACCDW01 (sample SAMN15323449, study PRJNA562643) | freshwater metagenome | isolation source: river surface water | place: USA:Blue River Watershed | collected 2017-08-18
ACTGAATACGGCAAACAGAGGTTGAGAGAACTTATCTACAAACAGGATATGCACAAAATGGAAGATGCTGCAAAAGACCTTGTTCTTGAAAATCTTACGCACGAAGAGATGCTAGAAGAAGCAGAACGTCGTGAAGCAGCAAACAGAGAACTTGCAAAGGAAGAATGGGAACGCAAAGAACGAAGTGATACTGTGCTGAGACGATATAATCACTTCTATAATGAAGAATGTTCTGGTCTTCCTCACGGCACACCAATCACACCAGAACACATGCAAGCAATGGCACTGGAGTGTGCTGTTGATGCTCTTATGTGCGAAAACCTGAATGTAGAGTATAATGTGATTGCGATTGATGACATCAAGGATTTGATTGCAGGATTATATAAACAGAGTGATGAGTTTCTTGAAAGAGTGAGGAAACTTAAGGAGCAGAATAATGGATGAACCATTCTACAAGTATTATGTGATTGATTATTATGCAACTGGTGAAGGTCGTTCTGTCTGGTTGCAAATCTGTCGCAATAACTCTCCATCATATCCAGATGATTACTTTCAGAAACGATGGGAAAAGTTTGTAGATGTTGAGTATTATCTTCAAGGGACAGAAAAACTCACAGAAGAAGAGTTTATCAAAAAGTATCGTGTGTTTATGCCAGGACACATTAAGAATACTATTGAAGAGAAAAGTATGAGTATCTGGCAATCACATTATCATTTTAATCGTTCATAATGAAACCATTACCAGATAAAAAAGAACTGGATATTATGTGGGCAGTTGCAACCTCAACCAGTATTGAAACTGGCATAAGACCCCACTACGGGTTCGCAAAAATGCTGTATGATGAACTCAACGACATCAAACCACCAGTAAGAATTTCTGACAAATGATTTCTCCTTACAATATAGTTCCTGGAACTGATATTATTCACAGCATCACTGATGTTTATGAACTTTGTGATGAAGCAGAAGGTCTAACTCATAAAGTAGAACTCCAAGCGGATAATGGTGGAGTGTATATGGAGTATAGTGAAAAGAAAACTGATGAGAAATCAAAACTTTTCACCGAATGTATGTCTATCGCAAACAAAGAACTTGCGATTGTAGTTGCAAAACGGATTCTTGAACTTTACGGAGTATGATTCAAATGAAAATCCAATTCAAAGGACATCAAGCAACTGAACGAGAAGTAGAACTCTCACAACAAGAACTCTTCCAACTCTTTGAGATTATGAGGGAAGAGTTCAAAGAGCATATCACTTATGCTAGGTTCCGTAATTGTTATTCTCCAACTCCAACGGAGAAAAACATTATAGATTTTTGTAATTCTTATAATGTGGACTGCGAATATGACAAAGACCGTATCGCATTCTTTTCTTCCATTCTTGATAACCTTAAGAACCCATATCAATGAATCTCACATACCGACAACTGATTCTTTTGACAACTGCCATCACAGTGTTTTATGATGAGGTCGCAAAGACTTCTACACCTGAACTAAAACAAGAACTGATGGAACTTGGTGAGATTATTCAGGAAAATGCTATGATGAGGAAAAGGGCAGATGAACGACGTGAGAAGAAAAATGAAACTCTGTAAAGATTGTAAGTATTATCGTAAGGATTGGTTCTCTCATCTTATGGGAATGGGACACCGACACGATACTTGTACTTCTCCTAATACTTCCACAAATCTTATAACTGGTAATGAGAGTAGGTTTTGTGATATGCTCCGTGCTAAATGTTGGGAATCACTTGATTACTCTTGTGGTCCTGATGGTAGGTTCTGGGAGGCAAAATGAGCAGATTTATTAAGAATCCCGATGAAATCATCCTTGAGGATGTGAAGATGATTCACTATGAAACAATGGAAGAAGGTCGTGCCGTATGGTTGGGAATCTATCTCAACAATGGTAAAATGTATCACCTAAACATTGGTGGTGATAATCTCTATGTAAATTACAGTGATGAGACACCTGACGAACTGGCACAAGGACACACCAGAAAGGACTTGGATGCCCTATAATGTCAGTATAAATCCAAGGTCCAATGGAACGCAAAGTCATTGTAAAACCTAAATCCAGCAAGGCAAAGAATCGTCTTGCTAACATTATGGAAGGTAATCCCATCTGTATTGTAGAGCAAGATACTGGTGGTGAATTGTTTCTTGCGTCTGCAAATCGTAAATACTTTATGTGGGTCAGCACTCGCACTGGAATCAATCGTTTCGGTGATAAGTCTGATAGGGATTGGGAAATTATACAAGATAATCTTCCTGAAGGTTGGGAACCAAAACCACTCGGAAAAACTGCTGGATTCTATGAGGTGTTTGAGTGAAACTACTAACATATAAGTGGGAAATGATTGTGTGGGGATTCACTGTATTCTCTAATGCAATCTATTTCCGTTTGACATTAGAGGATAACATTGATAGACTTGCATTCTTTGAAGAACTATCTGCTGGATACATTGAAATGCAAGATGAATATATGATGAATCAACCAGACTTTGACCCTTGGAATCTATCAGGTAGAGATTCTTATTACAATTATGTGATGAGTCAAAAATGATAAATTTTTTCTTGAACTTATGGTATAAGTATAAAGAATGGAGATACGAACGTAAGTGCATCAAGCATCTTGGTATGAAACCACAAAAGATGTATGTTTCTAAAGAAGCATATGATGCTTTAGTTGAAGCAATCAATAAACCTCCAGACCCTGCTGTAGGGGAAAGATTGAAAGAGATTATGTCTAAAAAAGCACCTTGGGATGATGATTATGGCAATTGAAGTAAAGGAAAATGAAGATGGGTCTTTTGACATCTCTTGGGATGAGAATCACCCAACTGAAAGTATGTTCAATACTTGGACTGCAGAGGATTTTAAAAATGCAATTTCTGACTATCTTGAAAAACTGAAAAATGAAGAACAAGAGACATCAAATTAAATCTAAATGGTATTATATCTTTTGGGGTGCTATGGCAGTTGCAGTTGTCGGTGGACAACTGTATATTGGCACAGGGTATCGTCAAATGGCAGAGTCATTTAAGAACATTCAAATTTCTGTAAGTTGCATCAAATGATAGAAGTATCAAAAGAATTACTAGAAGAAGTTTTTGCTGCTATTCGTAAATATCAGCATCAAAATATTCAAGATTCAACAATTTATACTAAGTGTCAAAAAGTTCTAAATGAATTGTATGATTTGACTTATACTCAACAAAGAGAACAAGTCCGATGAACTCGATTGACCTTGAAAATGGTGAGGTTGATATTTTAATTAGTTCTTTAATTCTCCTCTCTAAGCAAGATCAAACTAGACTTGAAGAACTTTATAATTTAAAAGTAAATCAAGTATTTGATAAACTTTACTCTATAAAGTTAAAAAATTATAATATAAATGATGCTCCTTGTTGCAGAAAAGATGAATAATTTATCTAAAGAACAAAAGAAACTCATTTATGATGCAGTAAGATATTATCAAATGAACGCAGTTCCTTTGAATAGTAAGAACTATCAGATTTGTGATTCTATTCTAAATGAACTCTTTTTAGAGGTTAAATCAGCATACGTTGAACCAGCATATGAACCAGGAAACTAAATTTCATCTTGCTCTTATTCAGATTGAAAATCTTTCACAATTAGTGAAAGACAATGAATACGAGCATTTTTTTGTATCTCATCTTATTCCCATTAAAGTAGAACTTCAAAGACAACTATCTTGTATTAAAAATGAATGAACTCCATCTTGGTTATGAAATTGATTGTGATTATAGGTGGGTGAATATGCTCATAACTATGAGAGAACGGAATCCACAAAGATTCTATGAGTTTTATAATGATGATACAATTTATCATTATATGGATAAACTTCAGTATCGGCATTTGACTAACGACTGAGACACTTATGGAACTGGCACAGACACCCTGCCGAGAGGTCGGGTTTGCCCTATAATAAGAGCATCCTCAAAGGGACAATGACTGCTTCCAACCTTTCTAAAATCAAACCAAAACTCCGCACTCAAGGTGTTGTTTCTGGAAACTTCGGTAAAGCAAAAGTAAAAGCAGGTTCCCCTTTGCGTGAGATTGGCATGACAAATGCCAAGGTAGTTAAAGTCAACACGCAGGATGATTACCTGGACCGACTGCATCGTGCCTATGTGGCAACTGATGATGAGAAACTGAAGAAGTTTATCTTCAATGAAATCAAAAAGATTCTGATTCAACGAGGTAAATGGTGATGACTGGAATACAAATAGAATGTGAGATTCGGAAGTCAGTTAAGCAGCACTTGCTTGATTGTCTTAAACGTCCAGAGTATTACAACTATCCTCATCACGATTTGGTTGCAGATTATACTGCAAAGATTGCAAGGATAGATGAGTTTCTAGAAAAGTTTGACAAGTAATTCAATTAACCAAAACAATGCAATTCAATCTTAATAAAGTCAAAGAGTTTTACACTGAAAACATTACTGATGAAGTTCTGAGGAAAGCAGGATTGACTGCTGGTATCTTCACAGTCGTGATTATTTCTCAACTCATTCTTCACGGATTTGTTGAGATTGTTGATAGTATTCCTGTGTTTAATTCTCTGATGCAGGTTGTTGGTGTTTATGCAACTGTGCGGTTTGTCCTTTCAAACCTCACGACTCAAGAGAAACGTGATAATCTTGTAGAAAATGTTCGGAATACTTACCAAGATGTTGTTGGTTGATTGACTACATAAGTATACGATGGACGGTTTTTGAACTGTCCATTACTACTTGATGGAGCACCCAAAAGGTGCTATGATACTAAGGTAAATCAATCGAGGTTATGCCCGAGTCTTACGCATTTACAGGTGATGCCATTACCCTTATCGGTTTGGTTGGTGTTATCAGCACTGTTGTTATTGTTTATTCCGTTTTTCGTTCTTACTGGTCTAGTCCTTATCGCAAATGAATTATCAACAATTCGAAAAAACACTTCCCGAGTATGAAAAAGATCTCAAGGAAGCAAAGAAAAAGTTTGATAAACTTTCCAAGCAATACAAAAAATGCAGGAGTGCTTATCAGGCAGAAATGATGTATGATGACCTTACAATTCTGAATGAAGACATTGCCGAACTTCAGATGATTGTGAAGGAACTGCGACAGCAAAAGAAACTGGCAGAAATTGAATCTTATTGAGATGACTAAAACAATCGAAGAGTTCGCAACTGAACTTACGGAAGACCCAACAGTTCGAGATAACTTCCTTGAGGAGTTTGTTGATGAAGTAATTGATTCAATGGACCCCAAGGACATTATCCGTGCTTATGCACATACTCTTCTTGAGGATTTGTATAAGCAATGCGATGATAACCAAGAAGATTATATTATTCAGGAATGTGCTGATTGTTTCCCTTATGTGCTTCAACGTTTCGGAGTTGAACTAGAAGATAATGCTAAAAATTGATACTTACAATTATTGTCAGAAATGTTTTGAAGTTATGGAACTTGTCTGCACTCAAGGGATGAAAGAATATAATCATCTGCTAAGTATTACTACAGATGAAATTGAACTGTTGTTCTATCAAGAACACTTCAATGAATATAAGTGGTATGACGTTTGATACCACTTGTGCCACTAATCGTTCTGGCACATAACACTTTACAAAGCAGGGCAAACCTGCTATGATGTATTCATCAAGTCAAGGAGGTTTCAAGATGATTGACACTTGTATTCTTCACGATGATTACGAGGACTTTGCACAGAAGTTTCTCGGTGTTGACTATGAAGATTATATTAGTCTTCAGATGGGTCTTCCTGACGAAGATGAAATTGAAATTGAGTATCCTGTGATTGCTTGATTTCTGGGAATGGATTTGCCCTAAAGTTATCCACCTTTTGTTCACTTGACTTTTTACTAAATGTCTGCTAAACTGATTGCTCTTGCTTCTGAAATCGTTGATACCAACCCTGCTGGTGCTCAACTGATTGTCAATCTGACCAATGCAGAAACTGGTGCCGAAATTATCGAAGCACTTGATAACTATGACTCCACTGTGCTTGAGAATTATACTGAGTCTGTGGATTCTGAAGATGACGGTTATGTGTCTCTTACTGATGCTGAGGGTACTGTAAATTACGTCTGATTACAGTTTAACTAACTAACTAACTAACTTTTTATTATGGCACGTCGTAGCAAATCTGCTTCTCGTCAAATGATTGAATCTCTGAAAGACCAACTCACTGAGTATTTCCGTGAAAACGTCTTTGATGATTATGATTACGAAAACCTGACTGGTTCTGAACTCTTTGAGGCACTGGTTGAAACTTTCAAGGAACTTGAGAATGACCTCAAGGAAGAACTGAAACCTATTCAGTATGTGCTAAATAAACTTGACCCAGAGGACACTGAAACTCAAGTCCTAAACGGTTGAGTTAGGGGCATTAAAGGTCCAAACTTTAAGTAAGTCCCACACCCTCTATGCCTCTTAATAATGCACAAACAGGAGGGTCTCTTGGGCTCATAGTTAAATGGATATAACTCTCGCCTTCTAAGCGATTATTCTAGGTTCGATTCCTAGTGAGCCTGCTTTAACTAACATATGTGTAAGTTGTTGGTCTTATAAATAATTATAAGTAATTTATATTATTATGAGACCACATCACACTAAAAACAAAGGAGATTTGGGAGTGCTTAAAGCACAACTTGATTTGTATGAAAAAGGATATTTAACACTTACTCCAAACACGGAACATTCTGAATTTGACCTTGTTGCGTACAAAGATGGGAATTTTTTAAGAATACAGGTTAAGTATAGAACTTCAAAAAATGATAAAATAGAAATTCCATTTAGAACTTGTTGGGCTGATAAAAATGGAACACATACACAAGATTATGATAAAAATGAAATTGATTTAATGTGTGTTTATTGTCCCGACACTGACAAATGTTATTATATAAATCCTCAAGAATGTAATAAAACATTTAATCTGAGGTTATCCAAACCAAAAAATAATCAAACAAATGGAATACACTTAGCAGAAGATTATTTAAGCATACCTAAATTATGAAACTCAAAGTTCTTAGTGATTTGCACCTGGAGCACTTTGTTGCTTGTCAAGTATTTGATGTTGGTGAAGGTGATGTTTTAGTTCTTGCTGGAGATATTCTTTGTGCCAAGCACTTCAAAACTGATGGTTATATTCACGCAGTCTATGATAGGTTCCTAAGTGATTGCAGTAAGAATTATGATAAAATTCTTTATGTAATGGGAAATCACGAGTTTTATGGATATAACTATGAAGGAACCAAAAAGAAACTAAAAGAGAATCTTCCTCATAATTTCCATCTACTTGATAATGACACAATAACAATCAACAACTGGAACTTTATTGGTTTTACACTCTGGACTGATTTTCGTAATGAAAATGCTCTTGAGATGATGGAAGCAGCACAAGTGATGAATGACTATAAAGTTATTCGTATCACTCCGAAGTATCGGAAGATGAATCCATCGGATACTCTTGCTTTTCATAAAGAAAGTAAGAAGTATCTTCTCAAGCAACTACAAACACTGAATGAAAACGTATTTGTCATCAGTCATCACGCACCGAGTTATCAATCTATTCCGCAGGAATACAAGAAGTATGCAAATGGTGCTTATTGTAGTAATCTTGATGATATTATTGTGAATCATCCACAAATCAAATACTGGGTACACGGACACACTCACAATGCCTTTAATTATATGATTGGGGATTGTCGTGTTGTTTGTAATCCTGGTGGTTATCCAGGTCAAAATACTGGATTCTTTCCAGATAAATTCTTTGACATCTAGATACTAATGGAAGTATAATCATTCCACTCAAATACTCTTATGGACTACTTAAAAATTGAACCAAACCAAACTATACTTGTTCTGAACGCATCTTACGAACCAATTAACTTTACTAATTGGAAGAGAGCAATCGTGCTGCTTATGAAGAATAAAGCACAGGCACTTGGTAAGAGAGTCATTCGACTGGTCAATTATATTAAGTTGCCATATGCGAAACTAGCACAGAACAAACCATCACGCACAATGATTTACAAACGTGATGGGCACAAGTGTCAGTATTGTGGTTCAACTAAAGAACTTACCATTGACCACATTATTCCACGTTCCCGTGGTGGTGAAGATACTTGGGAGAATCTAGTTGTTGCTTGTATGCCTTGCAATACTAGAAAGAGTGATAAACTCCTTGAAGAAACCAATCTAGTTCTTCAAACTGTTCCAAGAAAACCACTCAACAAGATGCTATTCTCTTTGGATAGGTCAAACGTTCCGGAATGGAAGGAATATACCTATGCCTAAACTCGATGATGAGTTCTACACTGTAGAATATGAGTTTATGGGAGAGCAGAAGTTTGCCTGTTATTTTCAACTTGAATCCGCACAGGAGGCAATGATGAAAATGATTAAGAAAGGAATGGTTGTTAATGGTCTGGAAACTAGGAGTCTAAAGAAATAGTCAAGTGCCACTTGTGGGACTGTCCATCACCCCTCCCCTTTGCTTGGGAGGGGTGATATACTATGGTCATCAAGCAAAGGGGAGGAATGGTTCCGAATTGGCAGCACAACTCAGGCAAACGTAAAAACACTAAAGGTTCTTGCAAGGGGAAACTCAAAGCAAGAAAACAAGCACTTCAACACATCAAACGCAAACTCAAAGTAATCTAATGTATCGCAACCTTGCTAATCTGAAACAACGGGTTGATGACCTGATTGCAACGTATGGTGAAGATGCCTATGTTGCTGCATTTGTTTTCAGTCCTGCCGATGTATTCACTATGGATGAGAACTTTGTAGAGCAATATCTTCCCGATGAAGATGCTTGTGAAGTTCTTTATGAAGTAGGAAACACCGATTGCATTTATCAGGTAATTGGTGAATGTATTGATGATGAAGTTGCCCGTCTGAAACTCAAGCAAAGTATTAAAAAATGAAAGAAGTCACCATTACTATTAAACTCCTTGTTGAGGATGACCAACCCTGTTGTGATTGGATTTATGAAAGCATCTATGAGCAACTGAATCATGATGCTGGAGAAGCAATTTTGGAATATAATGATGATGAACCCGTAGTGGATGTTGGACTGACTGCCTAATGAAAAAACCTTTTCTCTTCACTGATGCTGAAGTCGATGCAATTTATGACTTTCTCATAATTGCAAGAGAAGTGGCAGAAACATCAGATGAAAAGGAAAGGTTATCTTTAATTATCAAAAATATAGATAAACAAACTAATTATTCGTTAGTATCAATGAATGACTCTAATTTAACTATACAAACTGCTGCCGCACTTGAACGACTACAAGAAGCACTTGCAGGAAAAACAGAAGAAGATTTTGATGTGATTGTTGATAAGATTCAATCACTTGTTGATATAATAAAAAAAATCAAAGCAATTACCAATGAATTAAATCATTGATGTGCCACTTGTCCTAGTGTCTACACCACCTCCCGTTGCAACGGGTTTTGCCCTATAATACCAACAGTTCACAAGAGACCATGTTTAACGTAGATGTTTCTGATCTTCGTAAAGAAAGGCAGAAATATAATAACTTTCTTGTTGCAGACAAACTTTGCAATGAGTCTCCATCATATTCCGAACTAGATAAGATTGCAAACATTAAAGCAGTCGATAGACTTCTTGATGAATTGGAAATGGAATATGATGATCTTCTGACAGAATGTGCGGATAATCTTATCTACAGCAAAACTGTTGCTATTGCTATTGCAAAAAATTCCACTCGACAGGGGAAAAAGGATGAGTCCTTTGTAATTGATGGTGTAGCAAATGCAATGGAGAAGTATGGTTATAAAATTCGTTGCTGCGGAGTAAATGAATATCGTCCATGTAAAGATGGACAGATGCTTACAAATAAAGAATTTAAGAGTCAACAACTCAATAAAGATATTGATGCTCTTAAATCAGTTGATGGTATCTTTGATGGTCCAAAAAGTGGATATATTTTTGCCAAGGTTGTGATTGGTGATGGTGGGCATCAAGATAATGTTCTTCATGAAATGAATCAATACATTCAGTGGGCAACAAATTACGGAGACAAAAATAAAGTATATGTAATGCTTGTTGATGGAAAGGAGTTTGATGTGCTAAAATCTAAACAAACAGATAATGTCTGGATTGTTAATCATGTTGAGTTTCAGGAGCGTCTGATTGGGCAATAAACAATTATTGGGTCAATTTTACACTACATCAGATCCCTTTGCTGGATCTGATGCTTTTTCTTTATGGAATAGTTTGAGACCAAAGGGAGTAAAAGTTCTTGAACCATTCGCAGGTGCTGGATTATTGTATTCATACCTAGATGAAGAATGGGAAGGTTATGATATTGACCCAAAGATTGATAGTATTATCAGACAAGATACGATTAAGAACTTTCCGATTGGTTATGATGTTTGTATCACCAATCCTCCATATCTTGCAAAGACAACAATCTCCAGAAAGAAATTAAATGTTTTAATTAAGTATCAGGACCTATATCTTGATTGCTTAGAATTGATGTTGAATAATTGTGGGTATGTTGCAGCAATTATACCATCAACATTTCACAATACTGGTTTATTTCAAGATAGATTGATTGCATGGGATAAACTAGATAAAGAAGTTTTTTCCGATACTGATGTTCCTGTTGGTGTTGCATACTTTGCACCAAAATCGAAAGGAACAAAAGTTTATGTGAATGGAAAAGAGATAAAGGAACATCCACCAACAAATACTAACCCTTCAATTGCATTTAATGTTTCACATGGAAATTATGTTCTGTGTGCAATAGATTCAACAAAGGGCAGAAGTATTCATATTCATGACAATGTTGAAGGTTTTGATAGAGAAAAGTACCTTAAACATACTTCTAGAAACTACTCTCTATTCTATTCCCCAAATAAATTAGACATTGATAAAATAAATTCATTTATTGATGAATGGAGAGATGAAACAAGGGACTTTTATCTTACCTCTTTCAAATCTACAATGAATTGTGGCATTTACAGGAAACGTATGAATTTTAATATCCTAAAGTGGATTATTTCTGTATATGATTGTGCCACCAATCCTTCTGGCACATTAGACCTCCATTGGCAGTGAGAATCCCCTATAATAAGGGCATGAACAACACCACAAATGAACTCTAAAGTTATTACCTACGGACTTCTTGCTTTCTTTGCTGTCATTGGATGGAACATTCTTCTCATTCAACGAGACAAAAGAATGTTTGATGCTTATGAAAAGAAAGTAGCAATCGAACGACTGAAGAATCCTCCCTCCAATTCACTTCGGGAGTGGTGTGAACGTCAAGCAGGTTGGCATCCAGATTGCAATTTGAAATGATTATAAATTAAAGAGGATATTTTATTGGCAGATGGTTTCTCATTACACACCCAAGGTTAATGATTACGTCAAATGGAAAAAACTAGAAGGATGGGTTTATTTCAAGGATGATGAATACATTACCATTGAGATTGCAGTAAAAGAAAAGAAGTGTGATAAAGGAACACATCACAAGAAAGAGCACATTCTTGTAATTTGTTATCACAATCAATGGAAAGAACTTAAGTATGTGAAGTCAAGGAAATCAAAATACGACGAGGAAGATGGACCCGTGTGCCACCTGTAGCACTGGCACTATAAAGTCCCGCAGACCCCCCTGATGCCCTATAATACAGGGACACAAGCAAAGGAAACCACTTGGTAGACCTCAACACTGTTTTTAATTACACTGCTTCTCGTTGGGATTGGCAAGATGGCAATGTGAATCAGATGTGGATTCAAGAGATTGAAGAATCTCCTGATTGCTACCGTTATGTTGCTGTTGCTTACAATCCTCGTAAGAATACGAGTATGGTGATGAGTGAACCTCGTTGCTATGCTGATACTCTCAACTGGGTTTGTAGTTTCTGTGCTTCCTTCTGTATTCTTCCTCAATACTGCTACTGATGATTGAAACTGACCTTCTTTCTGTTAGAGAGCAGATTCAAGAGGATTTGATTTCTCTTCTTGAATCGCAATTTGGTGAGGTTGAATACCTTAGTGAGGTTCAAGACCTTGCTTGCCAAATTGTTGTTGATAACTTCTCCCAACTTCTTTCCTGATTATGACTTTCACCTTCCCTCGTCTGTCTGCTGGTATCTACGAAGTTCAGAAGGATTCTAACACTGTTGGATTCATTCGTAAAGCAACTGCATCCAAGTGGATTGTTGCTGATGTTGTAGACACTCCTCAACACGTTGCTAAGACTCTCAAAGAAGCAAAGGATGCTTGTATCAATCTCATCATCTTTGATGTAGTTGACAAGACCTCTGAGGATGACTATAATGACTCTGTGGAGGTTGATAAGGTGAATCCCGAACTTAATAAAGTTCTTGAGGGTTCTTTGCACTGCTATAAGCAAGTTCCAGGAACTGATAAGTTTGAAGAAGTTTCTCCAAGCACCCTTGGATTTTGCAGTGAACCGACACTCGAACCAATCGAGTTCTGATAATTTATATGCTTAGATTTATTTTACAAACACTATTTGACCAAAGGAAAAAACAAATGCACGAGTCTACTCTTGACCTCTTCTGTGGTGATGAATCTGAAGTTTATGCAGATGAATATGCAAGGGAACTTGAAATGAAAGCAGCAGAACTTGAAATCACTGTTGATTACTATATTGCGGAGTTCCTCTGATGATGTATTCTAAAAGGGAGTGGGACGTTAGTGTTATTACTGACTCTGGAATTTATAAAAATCTAAGGATTGAGGGTTATTATACACAGAAAGATGCAGAGGCAGCAGCACTAAGTCAAACAGGAGCAAAAAGAGTTGCTTTTTGCGTTCCTTGTGCTCCATCATTTGTTTCAGAATCTTCCAATGATAATTCTCAAGTTGTAGAGATTCATCATTATGAAGAACCAGAAGAAGATGATACAGAATACTATAATTCTCTTGATGAAGCAGAAATTGAGATGTATGATTTAATGTGTCAAATTGCAATGGAGAAAGGAGAGGAACTCCCGACTATTTCTGAGTTTTATGAGTGGTTGGATTCCTGATAGTCCTGTGCCACTTGTAGGACTGTCCAGCACTCTTCCCGAACGCACGGGAGGGGTGCTATAATGTATGAATACAAACGGAACTTGATTTATTGATGCTGACTCTTCTTCCTTATCAACAACGTGCTCTTGATGCTGTGCAAAAAGCAATCAGGGGTTCTGTCTATATTCCTACTGGTGGTGGGAAAACTGTTGTGATGATGGAAGATGCCCGTCAACGTGTTCTTAACGCAAAAGAACCGATGACGTTTGTTGTTGTTGCTCCTCGTATTCTGCTTGCAAATCAACTCTGTTCAGAGTTCGAACAATATCTCAAAGACCAGACTGTTGCTTATATGCACGTTCACAGTGGTGAAACTCATCATCAATCCTCTACACGTCCAGCAGTCATTGCAGAATACAATGACACTGCAATCGGAAGTGGCAAGCATCAATTCATCTTCACCACTTACAATTCTATTGGTCGGGTGAATGAAGCAGATATTAACATTGATGTTGTGTATTTCGATGAAGCACACCACTGTGTGAAACCATCTAACTTTGTTGGTATTGCTCACACTTCAGCAGTTGCAGAAAATGCTTATTTCTTCACTGCAACTCCGAAGTTCAATAACAGCAAGGAGTCGATGAACAATACTGATGTTTATGGCAACAACATCATCAGTATTCCTGCACAAGAATTGATTGAGGCAGGTAGTATCATTCCCCCCAAAGTTGTGCCTTATGAAGCACAAACCATTCGCACCAAGGAAAATGCACCTTTTGTAGATGCAGAAAACATTGTAGGTATTCTGTCAGAGATTTCTGATTGTGATGCTCCTAAAGTTCTTGTTGCTGCTCCTAGCACCAAAGTAATTTGGGCAATGTTTACTGAGAGTGATTTGCTGCAACAACTCAATGATATGGGTTATACCATTATGCACATCACTTCCAAGCACGGTGCTTATATTGACAAACAAAAAGTCTCCCGTGAAGTATTCTTCCAGAAGATGACTGAGTTTGGTGCTGACCCAGACAAGAAGTTCATTGTGTTTCACTACAGCATCCTGTCTGAAGGTATCAACGTTCAAGGTCTGACTCATTGCATTATGCTTCGCAATCTTCCTCTGATTGAAATGGCACAGACTGTTGGACGTGTTATCCGTATGCACAAAGAAGACCGACAAGCAATCGCAGAAGGTAAGATGAAAGCAGGTGAGTTTGCTTTCTACAAGAAACCCTTTGGCACTATCACTATTCCTGTCAACAACAACTATGGTGATCGTATTGCCCGTCAACTTCAAACTGTGGTTGATACCATCTTTGTGAAGGGTGAAGTGCTTGCTGCCTAAATACTAAAAGTTCAATTCTCTAACGATGAAAACCTTTGCAGACTTTATTGCAGAAGCAAAAAAGAATAAGTCTGACTACTCTAAAATTTATGCTGCAAAGGTTGCTGCTGTTAGAGAGAGGCAAAATAATTTTGTTAACTCTCAAAAACAACGTACTAAACAACATCTAGAAAGAGAACAGGAAGCAAAGAATAGAAAGAAAGAAGAGGAAGAAGAAAATCAAGAGTATATAAAGCATATTAAAGACTTAAAAAAAGAAATTAAGAGAGAAGTAAAAAGAGAATACGGTATTGATGATTGATACATAACTATGTGTCCCACATAGAATACAATGCCATTCACTAAAAAGTTTCCCAAATCAGGTGAAACTAAACATATCAGAGTTCCAGTAGTTTATGCTGACCTTGTGTTAGAACTAATGGAACTCTTTGAACGTAGATTTGATGTTGAGAAGGGAAAACATCTGTTGAAGAAATACATTAACAACTTATCTTGAGTCCAATGATACGATGTGCCAGTTGGACTGGTGGCACTAGACCCCTTGCAGTGCAGAGGGTTTCCTGGTATCATACTTGTATGGTTGAAGGAGTCCGATGACTTACATCCCGATTCAATCGAACCTTCCTTATTTGAAGGTTCCCGAAAACCGATTGAATCTTGCATTTAATTGGTATAACAGACAGGAAGATCATCCATTGAACTTTCCCTGTTTTGCTTATTGGATTCAACTTTGTGAAAATGATGGCACTGACTACTGAAACTATGCTTGATACTGTTCTGGAAATGGAAGAAGTCCTGACTGAGAAGCAACTGCTTGCTTTGCGGGACATTCTTTACTTCTACAAAGAGTTTGAGATGGAACTCTATGATTATCCCCAAGAGGATACTCTTTTCACTAAAACTCAACGTGAACTGTTTGACATCTTTGACATCAAATGACTTTCATTGAAGCACTCATTGCATCTGGTTATGTCTTTGATAATGAGGACTATGATGGCTGTTATGTGAAACAAGACTCTGATGGTTTTATTCACTGCTATCAGGAAAATGTGGAGGATGAGAATGATAATGAGTGGAATTATGTGAAGATGACTAATGATTTCGATGTTATCATTGAAACAACAATCTTTGCTGATGACAACTGTTTTCCCTGTTCTGCATTATGACTTCTCTTTCTCTTACTTCAGGTCAAATTAAAGACATTATTTCTGCACTTGAAAAGTGTGAGAATGATGCTTACTTCAATAAGAATGATGCACATCTTGCTGATTATTATTTGAGTATGCAAAATCAGTTTGAGTTGGTGCTAGAGAAACTTCAGGAGTTTATTCCTGAAAAACGTGTTGCTAACCTTGTTCTTGCCGTAAATTAAAATATGAGTTTTTCTAAGACCATTTCTGTATTTGCTGCCCTTGCTAGTATTTTTGCTGCTGGTGCTGCTGGTTGGAAACTGGCAAATGAAAATCAACCACAACCAGTAGAACAGGAAGCAGTAGAGCAACCGAAACAAGATGTTTCTGTTTTTGAGGAGAAAATCAATGAACTTGAAGAACAACTGAAAGAAGTTAAGGAACAACCTAAACCTGAAACTGTAGTGGTTAAACCACCTGTTGTTATTCCTCCTCTTCCCCCAGTTCCTGAACCAAAACCTGGAGAGTTTGAATAATGAAACCTAAATTTCGTGCCGTATTAGAAATGGCAATAGAAGAAGGTGTAAGGTATGGATATAATCGTGCCCACAAGCACAATCCAGAACCACACATTGATAGTATAACTGATACGATTGTAACTGAAATTTTTAACTCACTCGACACTTGGTTTGATGATGTCAACTGCACTGAAAACTAAAATGAACACCGAAGTTAAGCAGAAGTGGATAGATGCTCTGCGTTCTGGTAAATACGACCAGGGCAGTGAGAAACTCCGTAGTGTTCAAGGTTATTGTTGCCTTGGTGTACTCTGTGATTTGTATTCCAAAGAACAAGATGCAGAGTGGGAGTTTCGGGGAATCACAGAAACTAATCTTCAACCTCAAGACTATTGGTATTTTGAAGGAGAAAGTGAGTTTCTGCCCGAATCTGTAAAAGAGTGGGCAGGACTTCCTGTTGGTAATCCTAATGTCCGAGTGGATGTAACCGACAATGCTGATGAAGATGATTGGTTCTACAATGACGAGATTGCCAATCTGAACGATTCGGGTTATACTTTCAATGAACTTTCTAATTTGATCGAACAACAATTTTAATGGAACAACAAACTGTGACTCAATACAAGTCTGTAAATCTCACTGTATATTTCAATGCTGAATTGGATGATGGTGAAGTTCAAGATTTCATTGACCGTATGACCGCAAAATATAATCATCCTGATGATATCATCAGGGATTATGAATACTGGTATGATGAGTGAGTCTAGTGTTGAGATGTGCCACTTGTACTGGTGGCACACTACACACCCCAAACCCCCTCTGGGGGTGCTATAATTACGAAGTAATCAAGGTTGAGAGACCCAATGCCTGCTACTCAAGTGGAACTGAAAACTGAAACTCAAGAACTGATTTCTGAACTTGTTGAAGATTCCTATGCCGTAGATGACATTTATGAGTTCATTGCGGAATATGGTGAGAGCAACTTTGTTGAGCATTATGAAAACTATGTTCAATTTGGTGAATCTCACGATTATGAAGCAGTAGATGTTTTCATTGAAGAGTTTGGTATTGATAATCTCGAATCCTTTGAAGATGCTTACCGTGGTGTATGGGAGTCCAAAGAGCAATATGCAGAAAACTTTGTGACTGATTGTTATTCCATTGACCATCCTGGTTTTATTGAGATTGATTGGGAAGCAACTTTTGAGAATCTTGATTGTGTGTATGCCAACGGTTTTGTTTTTGATCTCAGTTCTGATCTATGAAACTTCAATCTAAAGATGGAAACATGGTAGTGGATTTCTACCCCATCAAAACTCCAATGGGTGATGTATCCAAAGAGTGGTATCTTAAAACTCTCACCTTTATGGGTAAATCTCAATCTAAGAAGTTTCTCAACCGAATTGAGATGAATCTTGAGATTGATGAATACCTTAATCACACTATTCCTTATGAAGTTGTAGACTTCAACACTGTCCCCCAACTTGCTAATCCTTTTGCTACTGTCTGACAATGCTATTTCAACTCACTGACATCGAATTTGATTTTGAAGACTCATCTGGAGAACTTCCTTATGATGAGCAGGTTGCAGTTGCAAAGTCTGTGATCGGAGAAGTCTTTGAGGTTGATAGTGAGGATGAACTTGCTGATGCAATCTCTGACGAAACTGGTTGGTGTGTAAAATCTCTCAATTACATTGAAATTGTTGAATCTAACTGAAATGCCTGAAATTAACAAAGAAGACCTGATTGATGCTTATGCCCAGCAACTGCTGGATAGCATGGACATGAAAACCATGGAACGTTTTGTGTATGATACTCTGGTAGAAAATCTTACAGATTATACTGAGGAAGAGTTGATTACTGAAGTAACAGATTGTTATCCTGAACTCCTGGGAATTGAGGACTGATTCTCAACAGTTTCAGATGGACCGTCGATGAGACTGCGGTGGATGACCTAGGGCACCTGGACTCCAGATTGCAGAAAAATCCTAAATCAACAGTTTCACACGAGACTGCAATGGGACTGCATCCTGCGGGGAGGTGTGCCTGGGTTGCAGGTAGAATCAGAGAAGAAACAAAAACTCTTCTCAGTCTCATTATGTGTCCCGCATAGGACTCAGGGGGGTTGGTGCTTCCAAGGAAAATCCAGTCTCACCGAGTCCAGTTATGCGATGTGCCACTTGTTCTAGTGGCACACTAAAAGAGCACAGACCCCAAAAGGTGCTATATTAAAGGGGTGGTGAGGGAAGTCCGAGAGTTTCGCACTGTCGGGTTTCTAGTCTGGAATGTCTCTTATGAGAATCCAGACACTTTCCATAAAACGTCAAACTAACTCAAACTAAAATGACTGTTGATTTCTCCAAGGATGTGATGCTCGGTATGCTCCGCAAGGGTCAGACTGGAACTCAGATTCTGAACATTCTTGATGTGATTGTTCCTCAAGATGTTGTTGAGATGACTCGTGAGTATGTTTGCGACCAACTGGGTATTGCTGACTGTCCCGAGAATGATGATGAGATTGAAGCATACCTTGCTGCAGTCTGATTAAATCGGGGGAGATTCAATTCTCCCCCTTCCTCTTCTGTTTCATTAACTTTGATTCCGATGTTTCTTTCTTGCCCTGTTTCTTTCGATTTGATTGATGCCGAGTGGTATCAAGATGTAGACAACGCAAAAGAAGATGCACTTGATTGGAGTGTAGAACTGTCTGGTGAAACTGTGTTTGTTTATCAGGCAGTTGAGGGTGAAGATGGTGATTATGAGTTCAAGAAACTCTATTCTGTCTGTGCCTGAGTCTAAAGTTGGACAGTGCTAGTTGTAGCACTGTCCACTCACACTCGCATTTGCACCTGTGAGGTGCTATAATACATTCATTCAAGTCAAGAGACCAATGACTCGCAACGAACTGATTGATGCTATCTACGAGGCACTGAACAATCTTTCCAACTGGGATGTGAATTGTTTTGATTATTGGGTGAATGAGTTGTATGATGGTGATGATGAAGTTTGGAATAACTGGACTGAAGAGAATCTTGCTCTGATGGAGAAAGATGTGATGTATGCTTTCGGTGATTTGATGGATGAGGGTCGTGCCGAACTGATTGGCAAATGAGAACCAAAACACTTACTTTCAGACCACCGAATAAGATGCGGACGATAATTCTTATCTTTGCTGTTGCATTTATTTTTTCTCCTGGTGTGAGGAATCTAACTGCAAACGCACTTTACACTGTTGCTGACATTATCAGCACAACTCGGTGAGTCCAGTGTTAAGACGTGCCACTTGTTCTAGTGGCACAGTAAATGGGCACTGGCACTTTTTTCTGGTAGATTAAGAGGGTGGAAGGGGTCAGTCCCATCCGAGTCCAATTCTTCACTTCTTGTTATGGATCGTCAGCAAGTCATCGCAAAGATTCAATCCATTCTGAAACTGCAGAATGGAACTTCTTTTGAGGGTGAGGCAGATGCTGCTGCTAAGATGATTGATAAACTGTGCAAGCAGTATGGTGTAACGATCTCTGAAGCAACTGAAACTCAAGTTCTTGATGAGTCTTTTGCTTCTTTCAAGAGAATCAATGTTGCTCTGTCTACTCTTGCCAATGCGATTGCAACGTTCTATGACGCAAAAGCATACCTGAAGAACGGAGATACGAAGTCTCTGCAAATCATCGGTAGTGAAGCACAACAAATCCAAGTGCGTCTCTATTATGATTACCTGGTTCAGGTGATGGAGAAAGAGGCAGAAGTTGCACATCAGGCAGAAAAGATTATGTCTGATCTGACTGGTAAGAGTGTTTCTCGGTCTTTCAAGTTGAACTTCCGCAAGGCATTTGCAGATAAAGTTGCAGAACGTCTGAAGGAAATGAAACTCGCAGAGAACCGAGTTCACGATGATGCCGATGCAGTGAAAAACAAACTGTCTCAGATGCGATTCGGACGTGCCAAGAAGATGAATGGTGCAAACGGTGCTGGTGCTTATGCTGGTGCTGGTGTTGGTGGTTCTGTTTCTCTGAACCGTCAAGCATCTGGTTCTGTGGCAAAACAACTCTGTGGGGTGTGAGTTAATCTCACCTCCCTTTCTTTTCCTTTTTATTCTTTCTATGGAACAAATTAAAATTCTAAATGAAATAATAAAAGAAACGGAAATTATCTCTTCCGAGTATAAGCAGGTTGAGTATTATTATGTTTATGCAACATTTTTCTTTGATGGTAATTTCTACATTGGATCTAGGATTTCTAAAACTACCCCAGAAACTGATGTAAAATATATTGGATCTTATAAAGATAAAGAACTTTATAAAGATGGAGAAAAAGTAATCCTAAAAACATTCTCATCTGAAAGTGAGATGATCTACTATGAGACCTCCCTCATAAAAAAGTTCAAGGATCATCCAAAATGTATTAACGTAAATACGACTCCAAGGACTTGCACCAAGGTTTATTCATCTAAAGACTTAATTAGTTCTAAAGATCTTAGAACTATGTTTGGTTTTTCAAGTGCAAGCACACTGTGTAATTGGATTCATCTTACTGGTATTGAACGAGTTAAGATGGGGAGATCATATTATGTTAGTTCCAATGATGTGAATAAACTAAATGAGTTGTCAAATTATATTAAGTCTGGAAATGGATATGAAAGTTATTTGAAGTCGCAAGGAAAAACAGATAATGAAATAGAATCTATTCTTTCAAAAATTAGAGGAATCTAATTTTTATTTTTGTCCCTTTTATTCTTGATACGATGAACGCACAACTGACTGTTGATGAGTGCAAAGTGATGTGGGTTGTTGGTGCATTGCAACGACTTGCAACTTTGGGTATGATTGGTCCTGATATTCCACTGAAACTGACTCCCGAGGCAGTGGATGATTATGTAATGATTGATAATCATCGGAACATTCTGTTTGAATCCGACTTTGAGATTGCAAGTATTTTCGAGGCACTTGCAAAAGATGAGTGTGATGAAGAACCAGAACCTGATGATGTAGAAGCAATCGTAGATTTGATTCTTGAGTATAAGAACAATCGCACTGAGATTGTTAAGTTTGCCCTTTCCCACCAAGTTATTTGATGATGTTTGACCTTCTGAAGTTTGAACCGCACAACATTCCGAATGCGATTGCTGCAAGGCATAAGTTTGAGAATGGTTGGGAGATTAGTGTAGTTGCTGGTCCTGGATTGTATGGTAGAATTGATGAGGAAACTTATGAGGTTGGTATTTTCCGTCCCAATGGTAATCTGACTGAAGATGTTTCTGGATGGAATACGAAACACGAAGTTTCTGCGATGATGTGGGTGCTATCTCAACTCTAGTCTCTTATACCGTGTGCCACTTGTTCTAGTGGCACAGTAAATGAGCACGGTGCCCAAAAGGTGCTATATTAAGAGGGTGGAGGGAGCAGGGGTGCCTGTCCCACCCGAGTCCCATTCTTTATTTGAATTAAGATGACTGCTGCTCAACGGATGGAAAAGCAATTCTTCATCAACTTCATTACTCTTATCAATGAAGTGCAGGGTAAGCAGAAACTTCCTTCGCAGATTCAATCCAATCGCAAGTCTGCTTGGGTGAAGCAAGTTTCCAATCCGAAGCAAAAGAAAGATGCACTGGCTCTTGTGTAGTTCTTTTCTTCTTTTTTCACTAAACCAAGAGTTCTTTCTTATGACTATCGACCAACTGATTTCGATTCTCAATCGTGCCAAAGAAACTTCTGGTGGTGATGTTGAAGTTCAGATTTGTTCCAGTGATTATTGTTTTGCAGATTCTTGTGCTGTTGTCAATGCTGTGATTCAAGAATGTAAGTCTTTGATGGATGATGAATATGATAATGCCACTACACTTTATCTTGTTAAACCTTATGGTTCTTGATTAAGTTCTTTCTATCTGTCCCACATAAAAACAATCAATGCTGATTAAAACCACTTTTGACATTCATACTCACACTCCTGTGTATGCAATTTGTAATGCGAATCATCAGTGTGGTATGATTACGACTAACATTCTCAATGCAATTAAAGCAGGACAATGTAAGTCTTTTGATGAAGTGAAAACTCTAATCAACAAATGAAAATGTATCAAGTTTCTTATCAGATTCCCTACAATGATTGTGAGTGGAGGAGTCAGTATTACAATACTCTTGAGGAAGCAGAGAGAATGGTAGAGTTCTACAAGTCTTGTGGTTCTCCTGCTAGATTGATTGAACGTCAAGTAAGTAATTAAAATGACTGATGATGCAGAAAGAGTTGCAGCATTACAATCTCTTTTGAGTGATGTTATTCATTCTCTTGAGATGACACAGTATGACATTGATGATGCGACTGTTTCACATGATGTAGTTGTCAAAGCAGACAATTATTTTCAGCAAATGTTAAACATTATTCACTCCAATGACTGAAATGATTTTCCGATTCACACCTGAAGAACTTGAGGTATTGCAATCTCTGATTGGATTCTTCAATGATGAAGATGTACCAGAATGGATGAATCAAGACGCATTTGATTCTTTATTCAATAAAGTCATGAGCAACTAGAATGTATCAACCAACAAGGACTGAACTGTTAGTCGAGGCACTTGAGTTTTATATTTACAGACTCAAGGAAGATAACTGCAATCAAGCAGCAATCGACGCATACACATCTCTACTCAAAGAGATTGATGTTGACAACTACTCTGTGATTGACTGACGAATGAAACTCAAGAAACAAATTGAACTGCTGTCTAAAGCAAAAGATGGCAATGAACTTCTCCTGATCGCACAAGCAATTCTTAATTCCGCAAAATGATTATCCTTCAAAAACAAGACCACGGTTGCATCTACACAATCGACCCTGATTCACAAGAACTCTACTACGCACCGATTTATACTAACAACACAGTTAATCTTTCTGAGTTTGCACCTGTTGACTTAAATGATGTTGATGAGTATGATGTACTGACAATTCAACAAGAACTCATTGCCCTAAGCAAATGAAACAAACAGTCAAAGACGTTATCAATCAACTCGAAAAACTAGACCCGAATGAAACAATCTTCTCAGTCATTTATACTACCCAGAACATAAAAGAAGATTTGGCACATTATGATTACAATCGTAATGAAGTTGTTTATCCATATACTGATGATCTAGCAGAACAAGTTCTTATCAATCTAGATTGTTATGATGTAATCTATGAAACGATTTACAAGAGTGTAAGAGATGAAATGTCTTATCAAGTAGATCAACTCTCAAGAAAAGAAAATCTTACACTTGAATCAGCATCTTACTAATACAATGAAAGAAACATTTGTTAGGTTAAATGAAGATCAGATTGAATTGCTACTTTATTGTCTAGAGCAAATGACTTATGATTTCAATACTGATGAGTATGACTTATGCGAAGAGATCATTGATTCTCTCACCTCTGCTCAAGTAGAACTTAACTCCTAATACTATGAAGCAATCAATACCGATTCTTCCTAGTATATTCAACTCTATTACCTTATCAGTTTGTTTATCTTTTATGGTAATCGGTATGTATTATACAGTAGAAACAGAGATGAATAAGGTAAAATAATCTAATTTAATGTATTAACGTTAAAAAAGATAATTAAAAAAAATGTATTAAAAAATATAAATGTGTGTTTTGTTTTCATAACATATGTTGTGGAAAAACTATATCTTATACTCTCTAAATCCTTCTCTTATACTCTCTAAACCTCTTGTACTCCTTCTCTTATACTCTCTAAAACCTTGTGGTTATTGCCGTCTAAGCGTGCACTGTATCATAAAACCCAAGAAAAGTCAAGAGCATTTTTCCACTTCCCAAACTGGCACACTATAATGCTCGGCACAACTTTACAGTTATGTCAAGGGGTTTCGTGATTATAATATCTTATAAGACTCTGAGAAACTCATACGTCTTATGAGACTCGGAGGATTTTTATTTGTTCGTTCATGAGACTCGGAGGACTTATGAGAATCATTCGTCTAAGGACACTTCGTGCTCTGTCTATTCGTCTTATGAGTCTTATGCCATTCGTGCTAGATTTATAGGGCGGGAGGAGAGGGAATTCGTTATAAACACCTAGGACTTATAAGAATTGCACAGGGGTCGATATAAAGTTTTCCACAGTTTCCACAATAGTTTTCCACAGGGTTGTGGAAAAAGTATAAGAGTTTTCCACAGGTATGATACCCTGGGTAGGGTTTTATATTAGAATCACACAGTGTTGTTTCGTCCTTTATGTTTCGTCCTTGTGTGTTGACAACTCGGAGGATTCGTCCTATAGTCATACCTGGGGTAGGGTTTTATATTCTAATCGCACAGTGATACTTAATTCGTTATGTATGCCCCTTCGTTATCACTAATACCCTGGTAATAGTTTCTTATTCTTATAAAACAGTTTAGTTTAATTATTATTCGTGATTGTTCGTTATTAGAATAAAACAGTGTTGTTTAATTCTAATTGACAGTGATTTGCGATTGTTGGGTATTATAATTAAAAACCGATGCCCCCCTAAAGTAAAAACGACCTACTACCTTAATCTATAAAAGTATGATTGTGCCTTTGAGTTTGTCTTTAAGAAAAAAAAATTCTCTGAGTACGAGAACCACGCATAAGGAAGAGTTAGAGTATATCGGAATTCTACTCGGAGAACTTATGAGATTTGGGGCACAGGGGATCAAAAAATTTTTCCGGAGGGGTAAAAATGCCTCAAAGGTTGATATATAATTGGAAAAGAATAAACATGGATAGATGTTAGAGATCACCGAGTATGAAAGAGAGTTGCTAATCGAATGTCTACAATTTAGATTAGAAACAGATAAGACAGTAAATTCAAATGGAGTGCTAAGAGAGGAACTGGAAGAGTTGCTCTTTAAGGTAGAAGAATCTAATGACTACGTATAATATAGAGGTAAATGGTATAACAATCGTTGAGAGAGTGAATCCAGAAGAATTAGATGATATGTTGAATCAAGTCAGGGGACTTGTATGGACTTCTGGTGGGAATGATGAGAGTATTAAAGTTATTCTAAATAACACTGAAAACCCATTGCAATGATTGATTTGTAGTGGTATAATGTAAACGTCGGAATTTATTTTTTATGTCTAAAGGATTTACGATTAAAGCAGCTTCACCTATTAAAAATCAAGAAGAAGAATTTGATATTGTAGCAGCACGAGAAGCAATCAAAGGAAAATCAATTGTTTTTTGTCTTCCAGGTAGAGGTTGTTCATATACATTTTTAAAAGCATTTGTTCAGTTGTGTTTTGATCTTGTACAAGCAGGTGCAAGTATTCAGATTTCACAAGATTATAGTTCCATGGTGAACTTTGCACGTTGTAAGTGTCTTGGTGCGAATGTTCTCAGAGGTCCCAAGCAAGTACCTTGGGATGGCAAACTTAATTATGATTATCAACTCTGGATTGATAGTGATATTGTCTTTGATACTGAGAAGTTCTATCGTCTTGTAGCAATGGATCAAGATATTGCTGCTGGTTGGTATTGCACTGAAGATGGTCGCACCACATCAGTTGCACACTGGTTGGAGGAAGATGATTTCCGCAATAATGGTGGAGTCATGAATCATGAAACTCTAGAGACCATGAGCAAGCGTCGCAAACCGTTCACAGTTGATTACACTGGATTTGGTTGGGTACTTATCAAGAAAGGTGTCTTCGAGAGTCTCGAATATCCTTGGTTTGCTCCCAAGATGCAACAGTTTGAATCTGGTGAGGTTCAGGATATGTGCGGAGAGGATGTCTCATTCTGTCTTGATGCAAAAGAGGCAGGATTTGAGATCTGGTGTGATCCTAAGATTCGTGTTGGACACGAGAAGACTAGAATCATCTGATGCCCTTCTAGAACCGTCTTATTGACGTTCTACAGTATTCTTGGTATGATGCCCTTATGGAGATTTCAAGGTCTTCTTAGGGCATTTTAAGTCCTTCTGAAAAAACCGTTTAAAAAAACCGTAAACAAAACCAACTAGGAGATTATTACAATGGCAGTGAAAAAGAGTGCAAAAGGTGGAGCAAAAGTTGAATCCAAACCCAAGCTGAC
>JACCDW011212790.1_pt1 | contig 26071 bp, 10 predicted proteins | sample 7449781 | NCBI WGS metagenome assembly JACCDW01 (sample SAMN15323449, study PRJNA562643) | freshwater metagenome | isolation source: river surface water | place: USA:Blue River Watershed | collected 2017-08-18
ACTGTGGATGTGTATGCTACAAACAGTGTAAACGTGCGCACCAAAGGAGATATTAATTTTCATGCTGATAGAGATATCAACATGTTTGCTGGCCGCTACTTGAAAATGAAAAGCAAAGAGGATATGCAAATTGAGAGCGGCACGTTCTTGGCCATGCAAGCGCAAGAAGACATTACCTTGTACAGCAAAAGCACCATTGGTGTAAAAGCTGATGGTACGTTGACACTGAACAGCAACGGTGGTTCGTGGGGGGCCGGCAGCAGTTTGGCATTACAAGCCGGGGGTATTGATCTCAACGGGCCAGCGGCAGGCAAAGTAGCAACGCCGCAGCCATTGACAAAAACAACCATGGACGACACTGAGTTTGATACCAGCAAAGGATGGATTGTGAAACCTGAAGGGCTTGAGAGCATTGTCAGCAGAGCTCCTACACACGAACCATACCCTTACCACAACAAAGGTGTTGATGTTGAAATTGCATTTGAAGAAGGCAAACCAAGTCCGCCACCGGGTGCTGTTCCAGTGCCCGCTGGTGTAGAAATACAGGCAAAATAACATGGCAGAATTTACATTTAGTCTTGATCAATTAAAAAGCAGTTTACCCAGCGTCAACACAAGTTTGTATGCTAGCACTAGAAATGAGGATTTGACCTATACTGGTAACGATTATATTGTATGGGACAGGATCAACAGCGAAAGATTGCGCCGCGGACTGTCAACTTTAACGGACTTAGGACTACCACGTCCTCCAGAAGATACTGCAGAAACTCCGCCAGAGACTAATGCAGACGGCACAGCCAAAACTTTTGTAATCAAAGGCCCACCTGGTCTTACAAAAGAACAAGCATTTGAAATTTTTAAGAAGCAAGCAGATACAGGTGGTCTAACTGGCTTCAAGCCTGGAGAAACGTTGAGTGCTGCAACACAGGCAGCTGACGGACTGCCTTCAGCACAAGCAATGTTGGCACAGGCGCAGGCTAATCTTCCCAATTTAGGATCACTCACTGGATCAACCAGCGCTCTCGCCGGAGCAGGTGGCGCACTTGGCGGATCTCTAGCGCAAACTGCCGCTGGGTTAACAGCCGCAGTAGGGCCGGCAGTGTCAGCAATAAAAGATGGCGCAAATAAACTAGCAAATGCAGTAAAAGGAAGCCCGCTGGTTGGAGCAAGTGCAGTACAAGGATCTACAGCAGTAACATCAATTCAAACCATCAACAAAGCAATTACTAGTTTACCAGTAACATCGCCTATTAACACTGCCGACTTCACAAAAATAACTGCCGGCCTTACGTCAGGAGCCGCAGTATCGTCCATCGGGCCAATGAGTGTACCCGAAGTCAACGGTGTGCTAGCACAGGCTAAAAATTTAGTAAGTCAACCAGCCAGTAAACTCAGCAATTCCAAAGGGCTTGGTTCGTTTGGGTTGAGTATTGGTCAACTTGAAACAGCAGGGTATGTCAAGCCCGGCACTAGAGCATTGTTGGAGTCTGGATCTAATTTATTTTCTGACATTGCAAAAAGTCCTGCGGTATGGACCGGCAAAGATGGTATCAAGAGTGCAACAGACTTGCTAAAAAATCCCGGAAAACAAAGTTTAATACAGCAAGATTTGATGACCAAAGGTGTTGCAGGACTAGGCGCTGTTGGCATTCCTGTTAAAAACTTGTCAAGCCAAGGCATTGCTGGCATGGCATTAAACGCAGCCAAAGATCTTCCCAGCGCAGAAGCATTTGCCAAAGGTCTACCTATTCCTGGTGATGCAACTGGTTCTGTACAGGCTGCTTTTGGCAGTGCAGTGCGAGACGGTGCATTTGCAGTTAATTTGGTTGACACAAAAGTTCCAACTGCATTTAAACAACAAGAGACTCCTGTGCCCGCCTCAGATACAGTGAGTCGTGGAACTGTAGACGCAGCCAGCAATCGAGTGGTTGGAAACGAAAAAGTACCACCACCTAACTATGGACCAAAAGATACAGTTGAAAATCAAGCAGATGGTGAAGCATACGTCAACAAATCAATTGAACTTATAAACAAATATATTAACGTAGCAGGTCGTGCATTGTCTGAAGTAAGAACAAAAATGGATGCATTGTCTAATCAGCAATCTATTACTCAACAACAATATGATGCAGTAAACAACGAATTTCAAAGTGCTAGACAAGCATACAATGCACAAGGGCCTGCATTGGCCTCTGAAGTATTTGCTATCTACGATCGCTTGGGCCCATCGCAAAAACAAGTAGTAAACAGTTTTCAAACAAATTCGCCAACTAAGATTGCTAGCTTGGTTCAACTAATTGTCCAACAATCTAAACAACTCAAAGATCAGCTGTACCAATTGTCTCTCAAAATTGAAGGGCGTGGGAGCAACGAATAACACCTATAAATAAAGCATGGTACAAAGATTCATTGGCTTCAACACACAAGGGCAATACAAAAAGTTTACCCTCACGGATTTTGAGTTGATCAAGCGTGATTTGCTCAATGCTTTCAACATCCGTCAAGGTCAGCTTCCTGGGCGACCAGGCTATGGAACAGTGCTGTGGGACTTCTTATTTGAAAATCAACTGGAAGAATTGCAACAGAGCATTGAGCGAGAAGTACAGCGTGTAGCCGGCGGCGATCCTAGAATATACATCAATGATGTCCAAACATATCCGCAAAACAACGGAATCTTAATTGAGCTAGAACTGCAAGTAGTGCCGTCTACAGATGCCGAGCGGCTGAGTATTTTCTTTGATTTACAACAACGCAATGCCTCCTATGTATAACTGAGCCGTTTTTGTCGCCGATAAATAAAACATAGAGGCATATCAAAGATGGCAACAACAACAAGACAAACGGCAATATTTGGAGTTGAGGACTGGAAACAGATCTATCAAACTTATCGCGAAGCCGATTTCCAAAGTTATGATTTTGAAACTTTACGTAAAAGTTTCATTGATTACTTGCGTTTGTATTATCCAGAAACATTCAATGACTATATTGAATCGTCAGAATTTATTGCTTTGTTGGACGTTATTGCGTTCATGGGCCAAGCACTAGCCTTCCGCACAGATCTAAACACACGTGAAAATTACATAGACACAGCTGAACGCAGAGATTCAGTTGTGCGCCTAGCTGACTTGGTTAGCTATACTGCTAAACGTAATACTGCTGCACAAGGACTTTTAAAAGTATTTTCTGTGACCACTACAGAAAACGTTGTAGACTATCAAGGCGTTAATTTGAGCAACGTCACTGTTAACTGGGCTGACCCTACAAATCCAGATTGGCAAGAACAGTTTACAACAATTATCAACGCCAGTTTAGTAGACACGCAACGTGTGGGCCGTCCGGGTAACCGTCAAACTATTCTAGGCGTCCGCACAGAAGAATATGGTATTAACTTAGTGCCTGGATTTCTTCCGATTGTGCCGTATACTGCCACAGTAGACGGTGTTACCATGCCATTTGAGGCCATGAGTTCTACTTCTGCTGGTAAAGATTATCTTTACGAGCCATCACCTCGCGCTAACCAAACATTTAACATTTTGTTCCGCAACGATCAGTTGGGATTTCAAAGTGCCAACACTGGTTATTTCTTTATGTTCAAACAAGGTGTGTTGCAGAACCAAGATTTTAACTTGGCAGAAAAAGTCAGCAACCGTACAGTTAACATCAACATTGAAGGCGTTAACAATGAAGACCGCTGGTTGTTCCAGCTTGACAATGTCGGTAACGTTAGCCGCGAGTGGGAATATACTGAAAACATTTATGCCGCTGCCGCGGAACAACTTGGCACAGATTTACGTCCTATCTATTCTGTAACTTCTAGAACAAACGATCAGATTACCATGGTATTTGGCGACGGTGTGTTCTCTGAGATTCCTGTGGGCACATTCCGTGCGTATGTACGTGCTTCTAACGGATTGCAATATATTATTAACCCTGAAGAAATGCAAAGTGTAACTGTTCCAATCAGTTACATTAGCCGTGCTGGTAATCTTGAGACAATGACATTTACCTGCGGCATTACAAGACCTGTTAGTAACTCGCAAGCTCGTGAAAGCATTGATGCTATCAAACAACGTGCGCCTGCTCGTTACTACACTCAAGACCGTATGGTCAACGGTGAAGATTACAACCTCTTCCCTTACACACAATACAACTCAATTGTTAAAAGCAAAGCTCTTAACCGTGCCAGCATTGGTACCAGCCGATACTTAGACTTAGTTGATAACACAGGCAAGTATTCTAGCACAAATAGTTTTGGCAGCGATGGCGGCTTGTGGGAACAAAATATTCTTCCTACTATTTTGTTCTCTTGGACAAGCCGTAATGAAATTGCAGATGTAATTACAAATCAAGTACAGCCAGCTTTAGTTGAAAGTACAATGAAGCAGTTCTACTATGCTAATTTTCCTAGGGTCACAGAATCAACATTGCCAACGTATGGGGGAACTACCTGGGTAGATGGTGCCACTTGGAATCAAAGTACAACACTGGCAAATGAAACAACTGGTTATTTTAGAAACGCAGTGACCTCATCTACTTGGCCCAATGGCACACCAATCCCAGTTGGATTTACTACAACTACAGCATTCAAGTATGTGTCCGTGGGCAGTTTGATTAAGTTTGTTCCTCCCAGCGGATACTACTTTGACAAGAACAACAAACTACAACAAGGCAGTCCGAGCCGGGCTGACGAAAAATTAGAAATTTGGGCAAGCCCACTGAGTATTCAAGGCAATGGATACAATAACGGCCTTGGCAATCTAAGCACTGGCGCCGGGCCCATTGCACTCAATAACTTTGTGCCAACTGGTGCTCTTGTTGATACTATTATTCCATTATTTGTGACAGACCTACCACTGGCACTTGAGCAATCAATGGCTGAACAAATTTTATTGAATCGTAACTTTGGCATTGGTTACGATAACAATGGTGATATTACTGGAACACCATACAGTTGGTATTTGATTACTAGCACAAACTTAAACACCGACGCAGCATTTAGTTTAACTAATGCTGGCTCAACCACTGGTACCAATCAAGATGCATCATGGTTGATTCAATTTGTAGTACAGAATCAAAACTATACAATTACCTTCCGTGGGTTGCAATATAACTTTGGATCAGTATTACAAACTCGTTTCTTCTTCTATGACGGCGCACAGATATACGATTCACGCACTGGCTCAGTGATCAAAGATTACATCAACTGTTTGGCAGTAAATACAAAACCTGATTCAACTGATCATCTTCCTGGCGACATTTATATGACTATTACTGGACAACCTGTTGAGAGCGACGGGTATGTTGACGACTTCCAAGTTCTTGTTAGCTACCGCGACAGCGATAACGATGGAGTACCTGACAACCCTGATTTTTTCAATGAGATTGTTGCACCAACAGTTAACAGCACACAGAAATATGTGTATCTGCAAAAAACTGTTGACTTTGATAATCTTCAAAGATATCTATTAGTAACCGAAGGCGAAGTCACTAGCGACTATGCCACTTATGATGATATTGAATTTGCTAAGAGCGAATGGAGCCCAGGGCAGGTATTCTATGCATATACCGACGAGGAATTTTACGAATTAAGTGTTGGGGCTACGGGTGTTCGTACATTGATCAATGTCAGTGATGAGTGGATTGCTAGAACTGGCCGTCAAAATTTATATTATCAATACCGTCACAATTCACCGTTGACCAGTCGTATTGATCCTGGAACAACAAACATTATTGATTTGTATGTTGTAACACTGGCGTACTACACTGCATATCAAAACTGGATCCGTGATACAACTGGCACTGTAATTGAACCTGAAGTTCCAAGCATTGACGAGCTGTCGACTGCATACCAAGGCTTGCAAAATTACAAAATGTTGAGCGATAATATTATTTTAAATTCAGTAGTGTTTAAACCATTGTTTGGTCAAAAGGCCGCTCCTGAATTGCGAGCAACAATCAAAGTAATCAAAGCCACTGGGTCAACTGCCAGCACAAGTGAAATCAAGAGTTCTGTTGTTGCAGCAATGAATGATTATTTTTCAATTGACAAATGGAACTTTGGTGATACATTCTATTTCTCAGAGCTTGCAGCATACCTGCATAGACAGCTCGGAACAATTATTAGTTCAGTTGTTTTGGTTCCACTGAACTCACAAAAATACTTTGGCGACCTGTACGAAATACGTTCAGAGCCAAGCGAAATCTTTGTAAACGGTGCAACAATTGACAACATCGAAGTGATTGAAGCATTGACCAGTACCAATTTGCGTACTGCCCCTGGTAGCGGAGTTATTTGATGGCCACAGTTCGTAGTGTAGATTTTCTTCCTGAAATTTTTCAGACTGAGGCAAATAAACAGTTTTTAAGAGCTACGTTGGATCAATTGATCCAAGAACCAAATTTTAGAAAAACACAAGGCTTCATTGGCCGTAGTGTTGGTCCTGGTGTTGACCCTAATGACAAATATGTTGTTGAGCCAAGCACAGTTAGAACTGACTACCAACTAGAGCCAGGAGTTGTTAGTTTAGTTCCGGACACTAACACAATTAAAAACGTTATCACTTATCCTGGATTAAATGATGCTGTTGGATTCCAAGGCGGCAACAACGCCCGTCCAGATCGTTTGTATTCTAGCGAGTACTATACCTGGGATCCGTTTGTTGATTTTGATGCGTTTGTTAATTTCTCGCAATACTTTTGGTTGCCTGGCGGCCCTGATACAGTTGATGTAGGTGCTGTTGGTGTCCCTACCACTGACAACTTTGAAGTTACAAGAGAAAATGGGGTATACACATTTTCTGGCCTTGCTGGTGAAAACCCAATTATTGAATTAGTACGCGGCGGAAATTATACATTTCAAGTAGCACAAAATGCCAAAGAAACTGTAAATTATCGTGTGCGTAATTCAGGAACTGCGGCGTATGTAATTGATTTTCAAAACAATCCAACATTGACACTGGCTCGTGGCAATATCTATGTGTTTAATTTAACATTGAGTGGGGTGTATCCATTCTGGATTAAAACTCAAGCAACTACTGGCCAAAGCGACATTTATAATTCTGGTGTGACTCGCAACGGAGCTGCAACTGGATTGGTTACATTTACTGTGCCACAAGATGCGCCAGACACATTGTATTACGCAGCAGAAAACCAAGCCAACATGCAAGGTGTATTGAATATTGTCAATGCAACTCCTGGCACCGGCCCAGGTTTTTGGATTCAATCCGCACCTGGAATCTCTGGAACTATACCTGCCACTCCTAATATCAGCAGCAGAGATGTCTATGGTGTTGAAAACAACGGCGAAGACCTAGGTACTGTGATTTTCAATGTCCCATTGAAAGATGCTCAGAGCTTTTACTATAATTTAACCAGTATCGGAACAGTTGATTTAGTAACAGGCATGCAGTTTGCACAAATCAACAATCAACCAGTCAATAGTTTTATACAACAATACGGCGGTATTGACGGTGTCACTAACTTAAACGGCCGCACAATTATTTTTACAAACTCAACAGTTGACACAGAAGCTGGCGGTTGGTACAAAACTAGTTTTTATGATCCGTTGATAGACATTCCTGCCAACGTTGGATTAGCAGGAAGTTATGATAGCTTGCCGTATGATCTCACCACTGATATTGCTGTGGACCAACGATATCAAAAATATCAAATTACCTATGCAGACATAGCAGGTATAACGTATCTTCAAGTTAATAAAATTGCCGACATTGCTCCTTTGGAAAAATTTACAATTTCTTATGGTGCAACTTACAGCAACACGCAATGGTATAAAAATCAAAGCGGAGTATTTGAACAAATTCCTTTGTTAACTGCCGTACAGGATACTTTGTATTACCAAGATGGATCTGACCCAGAAATTTTTGGTCGAATCAAATTGGTTGATCAAAACAACGCAGATACAATTTATGTTGATGAGATTCTCGGAAGATCGACTTACACCAGTCCAAACGGAGTTAAGTTTACTAACGGGTTACGAGTAAGATTCACTGGCAGCGTGTCTCCGGCTGAATATAGTTCAGGCACAACTACGTTTGAATGTACGCAAACTGAAACAGGTACAAATTATATCACTTACAACAATGCCACTGATTTATATGTGGGTCAACAGGTGGTATTCAGTAGTCCAACACTTGGCGGATTAGTTGCCGGGCAAACTTACTATGTTCGGTCTATTTCGGCTAACGGAATAAAATTTACGGTCAGTGCAGTTGAAGGTGGCCCAGCAGTGTCGTTGAGCTCTGGTACTGGAACCATGGCAACAACTGCAATTAGCAATAGAGAGTATTATGTAAGCGGGGTAGGTTCTGCAATTGAATTGTTGCCTGCAACAAATTATGTAACTCCTGAACTGTATGTAGAAGATGCCGACGACAGCACTATTGCTACTGAACCTAATCAACTTGACTATCTAACAATTGATCGTGCTAGCAAAGACTTAAATGCTTGGACACGTAGCAATCGCTGGTTCCATGTTGATGTAATCAATGCCACCGCAGAATATAACAACAGTGTTGCCGTATTTGACAATAATTATCGAGCAAAGCGTCCTATTATTCAATTCCGTCCGGGCCTGCGTTTGTGGAACATGGGTACCTCCGGAAAAGCTCCAGTTGATATTATTGACTTTGAGGAAACTGATGCATTTTCAAACATCGAAGGATCAACTAGTTATACCACCGATGGATACACATTTGTTGAAGGTTCTCGAGTAATTTTTGCAGCAGACGAAGACACTGCGGTACGAAATAAAATTTATGTTGTAAGTTTTGTTACACCGGATACAGTATCGCCGTTGATCGCTCAACCAATTATTACTCTTACAGAAGCAACTGACGGCACAGTATTACTTGACCAATCAACCGTTTGTATTAGTGGCAACACTACTGCAGGTAAAACTTACTGGTACGATGGTGTAACCTGGAACGAAGCACAACAAAAAGAAAGTGTACAACAGGCACCGTTGTTTAACATTTATGATGTTGAAGGAGTGAGTTTTGGCGACGGCACAAAATATCAATCAACAACATTTGCTGGGTCAAAATTGTTTAGCTATGCAGCAAGTGATACAAGCATACTTGATCCAGTATTGCAGTTCCCTCTCAAATACTTGAACATCAACAACGTTGGCGACATTGTATTTGATAACAATTTATATGTTGACACATTCTTGTATGTTGTAGACAACGTCAGTATTACATCAGACATCAGCTCTGGATCAGTGAGAGAATACACAGATCGAACAGCATATCAAAAGTTAATAGGCTGGCAAACTGCTGCGGTTGAGCAACAACTGTATCAACAATTTAAATTTTCTTATGTCATCGGAGCCACACTTAAACTAGATGTTGCTGTACAAGCGCAAACATCTATTGCTGTACCAGTGATTAAAATTTATGCTGGGTCGCAGTTCTTGGATCCAAGTTTGTACACATACACAACAACCGATGACAGCACTACCGTAACATTGGTCAACACTTATGTTGAAGGTGATATAATTGAAGTATTGGTACTGAGCGATCAAACAAGCTCTACAGCATTCTATCAAGTTCCCAACAACTTGCAAAGCAACCCGTTGAACGCGAACAGTCCAGAGTTTACACTTGGTACCATTCGCACACATTATCAAAGTATCTGTGAAAACTTGTTAACATTGAGTGGCCCTGTAAACGGCGCTAACAACACTCGCGACCTTGGTAACATTGTTCCTTACGGCTTGGTTATTTTGCAACAAAGTGCTCCGTTGACACTTGCAGGTTATTTTATGCGAAGCCCTGATTACAACATCTTTGCTTCGTTGCAATACAACAGTAGAGAATATATTAAATTCAAGGCGCAGATGCTAGATTCTGTGTTGTCTCAAAATATTGGATTCAACACAATTGCATCTGTACTCGACACTGCAATAGAAAATGTTACGTTAGGTAAACTCGATACGCAACCGTTCTACTGGAGCGACATGCTACCAGCTGGTATTACCTATGCCAGCAACACATACACAGTGAGTTTCATTACTACAAACGTTTTTGATACTGTACAAGTCTATAATTTTGACTCTGCAAATTATCTTGGATTGTTGGTTTACTTAAATGACAACTTGTTAATCCGCGGTGTTGATTATACTGTGGCCACTGATGGTCCTAGACTTACAATTCTGTCTACATTATCAATCGGCGACAAAGTTACCATCAATGAGTATAATGCCACATACGGCACATTTGTTCCAAACACACCAACTAAATTAGGATTGTATCCTGCTTGGAAGCCTGCATTTATTACCCAAGTAACCAGTAATGGCACAGGACAATTTATTTTAGGACACGACGGAAGCACAACTCCAGTATTTGGTGACATACGCGATGATGTGTTGTTAGAGTTTGAAACTAGAATTTACAACAACTTAAAATTAGACGGTAACCCAGTTCCGTTAACAATTGATAATGTATTGTCAGGTCAATTCCGTGATACCGGATTTACATTTGAAGAAATCAATTCAATTTTCTCCAGTGACTTTTTAAGCTACTGCGGATGGAACAAACTTGATTATAGCCAACAAAATTATTCTGCAAATAATGAGTTTACATACAACTACAGTAATTCTTTTAGCAAACTAGATAGACAACCATTACTGGGCGCCTGGCGCGGTATCTATCGTTATTTCTACGATACTCAACAGCCCGAATACACTCCTTGGGAGATGTTAGGTCTTACTATTGAGCCTAGCTGGTGGCAAGATCGTTATGGTCCAGCACCATACACTGCTGACAACTTGGTGTTGTGGGACGATTTAGAAGCCGGTTACGTTGCAGATCCTATTGCTCCATATTACCTACCTAAGTACGCTCGCCCTGGACTAACTCAAGTGATTCCAACTGGCGACGAAGGTAATCTATTGAGCCCGCTTGACAGTGTGGTTGGCTATATTCCACCAGGATCTAGTCCTAGTGCTCAATTCCAAAAGAGTTGGGCGTTGGGCGACGGTGGTCCAGTGGAAGCATCATGGTGGAATAGTTCTGCATACCCATTCTCTGTGATGCATGTGCTTGCGGTAACACGTCCGGCCAAATTCTTTGCACTGTTTGCTGATCGAGATTTGTACAAATACGACACTGATTACGATCAGTATCTATACAACGGTCGTTACCGTTTGGACGCCAACGGAATTGAAGTATACGGCAATGGCACTAGCAAAGCCAGTTACATCAACTGGATTGTTGACTATAACCGACAAACTGGTGTTAACTCTACTGACTTGCTATCAGCTGATCTAAAGAGTCTAGACGTAAGACTTTGCTATAGAATGGCATCGTTCTCAGACAAACAGTATATTAAATTGTTTACTGAAAAATCTAGCCCTAACTCAACTAATACAGCGTTGTTGATTCCTGATGAGAGCTACGATATCTTGTTGTATAAGAATCAACCTTTTGACCAAGTACGCTACAGTAGTGTAGCAATTCAAAAGGTAGCAGGCGGTTACGCTGTGTTTGGATACGGCAATGCTCAACCGTATTTTAATATTCTTCAAAGTCAATCAGTTGGAAAACTTGCAACTTACAGCTCAGGTGGCATCACAGTTCGTGTACCGACGTTTTATACCAATCAAATTGTGCAAGTTCCATATGGGTTTATCTTTACTAGCGAAACCAGCGTTGCTGATTTCTTGTTGAGCTATGGGAAATTGCTTGAAACACAAGGTCTGACCTTTGACAACATTGCTAATGGTTATGTACTCAGCTGGTCGAGAATGGTTGACGAATTCTTGTACTGGAGTCAACAAGGCTGGAACGAAAATGCAATTATCAATCTAAACCCGCTAGCTGGCAAACTTGAAATTACAAAAGAGTTGGCAGTGGTTGATAGTATTCAAACTGAAACTACAGAAAATCTGTTGCTGGATCAAAACTCCACAGAAATTCCAATTCGTACATTAAACATTGTGCGATTAGGAAATACATTTAGCATAGAGCCGCTAAACACGCAAAGTATCAGTTATATTGATTTGAGATTTACAAGTTACGAGCACATGATTGTATTAAACAATCAAAGTGTGTTTGGAGATTTAATATACGATCCAACCACAGGTGCCCGCCAGAGCCGACTCAATCTTGTGGCATTGACCACTGCTGGCTGGAACGGCAGTGTTGATGCGCCAGGCTTTATTTTAAATCAAGACAACGTTGAAGAGTGGACTGGCCTACGCACATACAGCAAAGGCGAGATTGTCAAATATAAAAATGTATATTGGTCTGCTCTAACAATTGTACAACCAACAGAGAAGTTTGATTTTAATGTTTGGACGCAGAGCGACTACTCACAAATTGAGTTGGGATTGTTACCTAACTTGGCTAACAAGGCCGATCAGTTGGCAAACAGTTACAATATCAACACTGCCAATATTGAATCTGACAATGACTTGTTGGCCTACGGTTTGATTGGATTTAAACCACGACAATACATGGCAGCATTGAATCTCGATGACGTAAGTCAAGTAAACGTATATCGTCAGTTCTTAGGGACCAAAGGCACTATCTTATCTGCTGAATTATTCAAGCAAGCCAACCTTGGCAAAGAAGCAGCTGACTACGATATCTACGAAAACTGGGCAGTGCAACGTGCCGTTTACGGTGCAAATGCCAACCGTAGTTTCTTTGAATTGCGATTAGACCGTGCATTGTTGAGCAGCAATCCTAGTTTGGTACAAGTGGTTCTGCCGCAGCAAGTAAGTGAAGCTGACCAACAAATTTTGTTGAGTGATGTGTGGAGAGAAAGTTATAATCTAACTTCTCCAGACATATTACCCACAACTACAGAACTGCCAACTGACGTTGGATTACCATCGGCTGGTTATGTAAGCCTTGACGATGCAGACATTACTGTGTTTGATATTGCAGATTCGTCTAGCCTAAGTGCCAATATTGATAATATCAACGTTGGCACCAGTGTCTGGGTTGCAAAAATCAACGACTATGACTGGAACATTTATCGTGCGCAAGCCGTGCCTGGAACAATTCAACACGTCTGCGACAACCTGAACGGCACCAGTCGAGTAATTTTTAGTACTCAACATGGTTTGTCAGCTGGCGACAAATTAATTATTAAATTCTTTGACACAGAAGTCAACGGTGTATACCAAGTTTTATCTGTTCCAGATCTCACTACCGTAAACATTGCATTTGCATTTACTGGCGATCGTAGTGTAGCAAACGGTACCGGACTTGGTTTTACTTTGCAGACAATGCGTGTAGCACAAGCCAGTGATGTTGTTAACTTACCATATGCTAACAACATCTTATCTGGTGCTAAGGTTTGGGTAGACGACAACGGTTCAGGGTTATGGGAAGTCTTGCAAAAGAACGAAGTGTTCTCAGACATTATTTCGTTAAACCCTGTGTTGTTGGATGCTGGAGAAGAGTATGGTGCTAGTGTTACGCAAGCTAGAAATAGAATTGCAGCATTGGTGGGCAGTCCAAAATACGGGTTTGGTTCAGGCACAGAAGTTGGTGCAGTGTATGTGTATGTCAAAAGCTACGGAGATCAATATACTCCAGTAAGTCCCGTTGGGGATAGCGATGCCATACTCACCAGTACTGTCACTGGAGTTCGTGGGTTTGGTAACGCTGTTGACTTTGGTAACCAAACCTGGGCCGCAGCAGGTGCAAGCAAGAGTTTAGGTTCTGGCGGTCAAGCCAACAACGGTTATGCTATGGTTATCTACCGTGACCCAGCATTGGGCCAGCCGGGTGTTATACCTTATACAACTTGGCAGCTATTGACACAACCCAACGGATATGGCACATTGTTAACTGGCGCAGGTGAATTTGGGTATAGTGTTGCTATGAGCCTTGACGAGCGCTGGCTGTATGTTGGCGCACCAGGTCTAAACTCAGTGCATGCGTACGGCTACGTTGATTGGCAAGAACAAGTATTGAAGAGATTTGCTGACGGATCAACCAAGAGTTGGGATATCAGCGATACTATTCAAATTGGTAATAACTACCAACTCAAAGTTTCTTTGAATGGTCAAGTGCAAACTGTTGGCGTAGACTACACTATTTCCAATCTCAATACAGTAACATTTAATACTGCACCTGGATTGACAGCAGCCACAAGCATTGTGCCAGGTACTGAGTACACAATTCTCAGTGTTGGCACAACAAACTTTGTTGCCATAGGTGCACCAAGCAATACTGTTGGTGTTACATTCACAGCAACAGGAACAGCAACAGGTACTGGTACAGTACTTGAAGAAACACTGATTGAATTTGCAAGATACAACAGCTTCCAAATTGCATACAACGCTGGAACACAAAACTTAGCTGACGGCAATGATGCAAATGGTCGCAGACTTGGTTTGTTTACAGCAGACAACATTTATTCTTTCAGTATCAAACTCAACGAACAACTACTACGTCCTAACATTGACTACACGTTTGCAGGAACTACAGTTACTTTCATAGCATCGTTTATTTCGTCTGACATTGTGGTAGTAAGCGCCAAAGGATATTTTGAATATGTAGACACCATAACTGTTGCTGGTCTTGGTGCAAGTGATCGTTTTGGTCATTCAGTTTCAACTACAACAGACGGTCGTCAAGTGCTGATTGGAACACCATATACAACTGTTGATGGCGAAGTTGAGGCCGGAACAACATACGTATTTGATCGTAACGTCCAGAAGTTTATCTATGGAACAGATCCTTCAAGTATTAGTTTTACAGTAGCAGGCGGCGCACCAACTGGTCCGGTTAGTGTATTGGTCAACGGACAATTCTTGATCAATCAAACAAACAGTGTGCTAACTGGTCCAAATGTGTTTAATACATTTACTGTCAGCGGTGATGTTGTAACTATCAATGCCGATTTGCAAATTGGTGACATCATTGAAATCGAAACCAACCAATTCCAACAAATACAAGAAGTACAACAAAATACTATTGCAGACTTTAGTAACTTTGGTCAGGCAACTGATATTTGTTCTAACAACTGTAGTTTGTATGTTGGCGAGCCACAGAGTAGCGTTCAAATCTACAAAGGCGGCGCTGTTGAACGTTTTGTAAATCAAAGTCGTGTGTATGGTACAATAACCAGTATCAACGCCAATCCTACATTGACTGCTGGCGATACAATTAGAATCAACAACATAGATGTTGAAGTTCCAGTAGCAGCTACGCTGTCGAGTCTGGCCACTGCAATCAATACTGCGGTACCAAACGTATTGGCCACCGCTAGCACAACTGGATACTTAACACTCAGCGTTAAGAATTCAGATGCAGCAGCAGAGTTTAATAAACTACAAGTTGCACCAGGTACTGTGGGCAGTGCATTTGACGATATTGGATTTGACACGTTTGTATGGACGCAGACAATTACTAGCCCATACCCAACTGAGTACTCTGGGTTCGGTACTAGCCTAAGTGTTGACGATTCAGCAGTTAATCTTGTAGTAGGCGCACCAAAAGGTACATTGTATTTAGAAACTATATTTGACGACGGCGTAACATTCTTTGACGCTGGAAGCACAACGTTCTTCTCTATCATTGTTCAAAGCGGTGCCATATACACTTATGATTATCTACCAAGCTCAACATTGGTGGTAACAAATCCTGGCAAGTTTGTATTTGGTCAACAAGTTAACAACAGTGACGTGGCTGCTTATGATGGTTTTGGAACATCAGTTAGCTACGTATCTGGTGTGCTCATGGCCGGCGCTCCTAAGAACGACTACGGAGATAGCACCGCAAATTTTGGTGCAGTATTTGTTTTTGAAAATGCAACACGAACACCATCGTGGACTGTACTAAGAGAGCAACAACCTGTGGTTGATATTCGTTTGTTGAATTCTGTGTTCTTATACGACAGAGTCACTAGTGCGACAACAGAATTTTTAGATTTTATTAATCCGCTACAAGGCAAGATTCTCGGTGCCGCACGTCAAAACATTGATTACATTGGTGCTGTGGATCCAGCTGCTTACAACATCGGACCTGACAACATCAAAGGTACTACTTGGGCCGCAGACCATGTTGGTGAAATTTGGTGGGATACTGGCTCTGTTAGATTCATCGATCCCAACCAAGACAGCATTGTGTATGCAAGCCGTCGTTGGGCCCAAACATTCCCCGGTAGTAGTGTTGATGTGTATCAGTGGGTAGTAAGCCCTACTCCACCTTCTAACTATATAGGTGAAGGCACCCCGTTAAACACATTGTCTTATACTGTTAATACTCGTTTAACCATTGACGGTACATTTGCAACAGAATACTATTTCTGGGTGCGAGGGATCACTGTCACTGCAACAAAACTTGGAAAAACTTTGCCAGCAAGCACAGTAGCATCTTATATTGAAGATTCTCGTGCCAGTGGCATTGCCTACATTGCGCCAATCAATGCTAGTACCATTGCACTCTATAATGCTAGCAATTTGATTGAGGCCAGCGATACTATCATTGACATTGAGTTTGACAAAGAACTCACAACTAGCAATGTACACGTTGAATACGAACTTATTCCTCAAGATCGTGCAGATGGATTCCTAAGCGATAATTTATATCGCAAGTTCCAAGATAGCTTCTGCGGAGTTGACTCATTTGGTAATTTAGTGCCAGACCCGAACTTGTCTGTTGCAGAACGCTATGGTGTACAATTCCGTCCACGTCAGTCAATGTTTGTAGACCGCTTTGAAGCTTTGCGCAACTATCTAACCCGTGCTAATAATGTGTTAGCACAGTATCCAATTGCTGAAAGCCGTATTTTCAACCTGTTAAATTCCAGCGAGCCAGAACCAGCAGAAACTGAAATTGTTAATGGAACCACTGTTACTAATTGGAACCTTCGTGTTGCTAACTTAGAAATCCTTGGATTCCAGGAACCTTTCTGGTCTAACCCAAATGGGTCAATTCCATTAGGATACAAGTACCTAGTTGCAACAGATAGCAGCAACAGAGGTTTGTGGTCTATCTACACTGTGCAAGCTAGCGACGCAGTTGCTGGTCAGCGTATTCTTGTTCTGACAAAAGTTCAAGGATATAACACTCCAGATTATTGGAGCTACATCAACTGGAACCGTCCAGGATATAACATCAGCACAAAAGTTGTTGCTGAAGTACCAACATACAGTTCTCTTGGAACTCTAAGTGTTGCAATCGGTAGTTCAGTCAAGGTCACAGCAAATGCTCAAGGCAAATATGAAATTTACCTGTTGACAGACACTGGTTGGGAACGAGTGGTGTTACAAGATGGTACAATTGAATTTTCTGCAGAGCTTTGGGATTACCAACTTGGTCGATTTGGTTTTGACGTTGAAGTATTTGATGCACAGTATTTTGACCAAGAGCCAGTGATTGAAACTAGAAAGATTATTCAAGCCATCAACGAAGAATTGTTTGTTGACGATTTAGCAATAGAAAGAAACAAAGCTCTGACACTGATGTTCAACTATGTGTTGAGCGAATTCTCTGCGCCTGAATGGTTAGTTAAAACATCGTTGATTGATGTTGACCACAGAATCCGTCAGCTTATTCCTTATCAAAACTATGTGCGAGATAATCAAGAATTTGTGGCTGATTACATACAAGAAGTTAAACCGTATCACGTAAGTATTCGTGAGTTTAATTTGAAGTACACTGGCTTTGACGAATTCTTTGGCGACGGCACAGACTTTGATGTACCAGCATACTATAATACTAGTTTGCAGGTACCTAAGTATACCAGCCCAATCTTGCTACCATACAATCACGGTGACGCATTTAATTCTGCAAACAACACGCAAAGTGATTTGCCAGCATCCAGTACTGTTTGGGAATCATTCCCTTATAGTCAATGGTACGGCAATTATTTGTTGAACCTTGAATCTGTAGAAATAATTACCGGTGGCGCCGGCTACAGCGAGCCACCACAGGTTATTTTCACAGGTGATGCAACTGAAGCTGCTGTGGCCACAGCAATTATCAACAGCTCAGGCCAAGTAGTAGGAGTGACTATACAAAGCCCTGGATCAGGATACAGAAGTACCCCAACAATAACTTTTGATGGCGGAAATGGTTCTGGTGCAACAGCTTACGCTATTATGATTGGCCAAGGCATTGGGCAAAACTTCAGCACAGCCGACACTGGCGCAGAACAAAACTACAACCTAGTTCGCAGCTTCCGTACAGTTATCAAGTACGACCGTTTCCAGTATTTTAGTGATGTACAAACTTGGAGCCCAAATGGTACATATCAAGATGGAACTTTAGTCCGTTATGATGACCGTATTTGGCAAGCGTCTAGCTCAGACTCAACTGCGGTTATTGGACCAACATTTGATTTAGAAGATTGGACTTTAGTTAACGTAGCAACTACAAGTTTTGTATGGAATCCATCCCAGGGATATTATGTTCCAACGGTGCTTACAACTGGTGTTGATCGTACCATGGGCTTGTATGTGCCAGGCGTGAACCAACCAGGTTTAGAGTTACCTTTGTTGATCGACGGGGTTGATTATCCTGGTGTACAAGTCTACGGTAATTACTTCTTAGGTGATCCGTTGGCTGTAGACGCAGAATACCAAAGCGAATTTACAGATATTACGCTTGGTACACTGCCTACTGACATCAATGTTGAAGGTGGAGGATTTGTTGACTTATACGAAGGACATGCTCCTGAAGAGCTAGTCAATGGTGCAGAGTTTGACACATTGGACTTCCGTGTGTACACCCGCCCGGGCGCTGACTGGAATAGAGATGGACATGGATTCCAGCTCAAGAGCATTCGTTACACTTACGAAGCAGCAATCACTGATGTATACAGCTGGGCTGGCATTGTTGAACATCCTGTACAAGTGTTAGTAAGCAATATAACAACTGGGCTGGATTTAACAGCAGGCACTGACTACACTGTTGACTGGGACGATCAAACTGTAGAATTGTTGACAGTAGATGATGGAGATATTATTAATATTTCTGTGTACGAACTTGGTGGCGGCAACCAACTCTATCGTGCAAATTATATCGGCGGCGACATTGGTCAGACAGTGATTATTCCTGTTAACAATGCAGAAATTGAAGATGTTTATGTATTTGTCAACGGCGAAGCTGTTGCTGGTATATCATGGTTGCCATACAGCGAAAGCACAGATTGGGACCTTCTTGATACCTACTCAAGATTAGATATTGTCAACGACAGCGGAAACTACTATCGTGCTGTACAGGATGTACCAGCAGGTATTGAAATTACAAATATCGATTACTGGTTTGAATTTGTGCCAACTCTTGAAACAGAAGTTGACCTTGGCACCAGTTATGGTACAGGTGCTGGTATTGCATTAGTAGCTTACGGTCTGACCACAGTAGTAGCTGGTAATTTTGTAATTGGTGAAACATACACTATTGCCACTGTTGGTACAACAAATTGGACAGCTATTGGAGCACTGTCATCAGCAGTAGGTACAACATTTACTGCCACAGGCATTGGTTCTGGTACTGGCACAGCAACTATCAATTACAGCTGGAGTACACCGCAAGTTGAGTACTTTGTTATAGATGATGCATTGTTAATAACCAAGACATTGACAGTTCAAAACAGTTTGCAAGGCACTAACCCAGCTAATTTGGTAGTCACTCGCAACGGTTTACGTTTACAACCTGCAGAGGGCATTGAATGGTTTGGTGATAATTCCAGCGTTAGCTTTGGATTACCGCAGCGTGGAGGATACTCACAAGACATTATCAATGCCCCAACCAACGTTACTGTTTGGGTAGACGATGTATTACAAGTTCAAAGCGTTGGTGCAACTGTGGGTACATATAGTGTAAGCAACTGGACAGGGTCTAACACTCCAGGTCGTCAAGTAATATTCACTACTCCACCCCCTAGTGGTGCAAGAATCTTGATCAGTGTTGATGTACAATCTGATTATAATGTAGTTGGACAAACTATTCAAATTGTTTCAACTGTGAACCTTGGCGATGTATTTGCAGTTACTACTTGGAATGATACTGCACAACAAAACCCATTAACATTGGTATTCCAAGGTCCTATAGTAACTGGGTTAACAATTGAAGAACCATATGACAGTACAGTATACGATGCTGCTACAGTATCGGACACTCCTGGCTCGTATGACTATTCAGTCGGTAGTGCGGTGTATAACAACGACTTCTGGCTTGGCCGCTCAGGCATCGATGCAGGCCGTTTATGGGTAACTCTAGATGGTTATAGATTGTTTGAAGGGCAAGACTTCACTGTTGATGGTGAGTATTTGATACTAGCGTCTGGAGCCATTGGGTTGACTCAGGTACTAGCAGTAACAGAATTTACTAATAGTGTGGTACCAGAAGCAATGGCGTTCCGTATATTCCAAGACATGCGTGGTATTCAAGCAACTTATAGAATTACCAGCGCAACCACTACATCTCTAGTGCAACCATTGAGTGCTACTGCGAATGTTGCCTATGTTGCCAGTGCTGCAAATTTAAGTGAACCAAACTTACCGTTGGGTGTCTTTGGAGTTGTTACTATCGACGGTGAACGTATTATGTACCGCTATCGTGATGAAGTACTGAACACTATCAGTGGACTCATGAGAGGCACAGCTGGCACTGGTGCTGCAAGTCACGAAGTTGGAGCTCCGGTCTACGACACAGGTCGAGGTAACTTGTTGCCGCAAGAATATCAAGATTATACTGTCAGCGACACAAGTATGGGCGATGGCACAACTAGCGTATTCTATGCACCGAGCATAGATGTTGCTGATTTTGGAGATAGCTCAACTGAAAACTTATCAATTGAAGTTTATGTAGGTGGGGTGCGTCAATACAAATATAGCGATACGTCAGCGTCAAGTCAGTATCGTTGGTTCCTAAGTATGTTTGATCCTGTAACTGTTGAGTTTGTTGTGGACAGCAATGTTTATCCTGCGCTGGAAGCCCCAGCAGCCGGAGTTGAAGTTACTATCCTAGTAAGACAAGGAACTACATGGTATCAACAAGGTGCAACAACAGCCAGCGACGGCGTTGCCTTACAAGATACAGAAACTACACCTGCAAGGTTCTTGCGGGGGTTATAAAACAAGGTAAATAAAAGACCATGTCAAATACACAGTCAAAACAACCAGTTGACGCTAAAAAAGAGGAAACTCCTCGCAAGCCCAACGAAAAAGGCGTAATTCATGTGCAAGGGCACATGAGGATCTACGACCCCAAAACTCAAAAAACTTACGTGGAGGGTCGTGCATGATTACGCCCGGTTTAGCAAAAATTACAGGGCATGTCAAAATCCATGACCCTGCCAGCGGTGAAATATTCTATGACGATCACAATGCTATTCACTATGAAAATATTAGTATAGCTATGGCACAAACGCTGTCAGATCGCAATTTAGGTTACATTTATGAAATGGCATTTGGCAATGGCGGCAGCTCTGTAGACCCCACAGGCGTTATTACGTACTTGCCCCCAAACACAACTGGGCAAAACGCTGACTTGTACAACCAAACGTACTCAAAAGTTGTCAACGATAACTCAGCAGCCGACACTGACCCAACCAACAACAAAATGACTGTGCTGCACACAGCCGGCAACGTTTATACAGACATATTGGTACAGTGCTTATTAGATTATGGTGAGCCCGCAGAACAGCAAGCATTTGATAATTCAACAAACTTCAACGGTGAATTTGTATTTGATGAGCTGGGACTAAAAGCATGGAACGGAGCAGCAGATAACTTGCGCTTGATTACTCACGTGATTTTTCACCCTGTACAAAAGAGCTTGAACCGTCAAATTCAAATTGACTACACGCTGAGAATTCAGACATTGAGCAATATCAATGCTGTATAAATATTGAAATAGGAAACTGACATGGCATATACAATTAATCTTACCGACGGCACAATTTTTGCAACAATTGCAGACGGTACAGTAAACACATCAAGTAGCATGACCCTTGTGGGTAAAAACTACGCTGGTTACGGCGAGTTTTTGGATGAAAACTTTATTCACTTGCTAGAAAACGGATCAAACACCACAGCCCCAAGCGCACCGTTAACTGGACAACTTTGGTGGGACAAAACCAACAACTTGCTCAAAGTTTACAACGGCACTACGTTTAAAACTATCAGTGCTGCCACTGCCAGCAGCACACAGCCTACTTCTAACGTAACTGGTGACTTGTGGTACGACACTACTAACCAGCAGGTCAAAGTTTACACTGGTTCTAGCTTTATTGTTGTAGGCCCGGCATTTACATCTACAGAAGGCACAGCTGGTGCTATTCCTGAAACAGTCAATGACAACACAGCAACACCACACTATGTAACAGGTTTGTATGTGGCTGGTACTCGTGTTGCATTGGTTAGTAAAGATGCTAACTTTACTGCTGCGGCACCAACTTCTACATTGTTTCCAACAGTATACAGAGGTATCACAGTCAGCAACACAACCGGCACAACATTTGCCGGTAACGTAACCAATACTGGTAGCATTGTAATGACATCAGGCGGTGTTGCTACTGCAACAGTTACTAGCACTGGAGCCAACGTAACTGGTACGTTAAGTGCAAGCGGCAACATCACTGGCGGTAACTTGGTAACCGCAGGTCTTACAACAGTTACAGGCAACGTCATTGGCGGCAACTTAGTTACTGGTGGAGCAGTTAGCGCAACTGGAATTATTAGTGCTACAGCAAACGTAATTGGTGGCAACTTAGTTACTGGTGGCCTTGCTACTGTTACAGGTAATGTAATTGGTGGTAACATTAACACCGGTGGCTTAGTAAGCGCAACTGGTAACGTAGTTGGTGGTAACATTAACACCGGTGGCTTAGTAAGCGCAACTGGTGCAGTAACCGCAACGGGTAACATTCAGGGTGGCAACTTACGTACCGCTGGCTTAATCAGTGCCACTGGTAATATCACTTCAGCAGGAAACGTTGCTGGTACGTTCTTTATTGGTAATGGATCACAACTTACAGGCTTGAGCTTGGGTGTTAGTGTTACTAAATTTGTTAATGGCACTACAGAAGGTAACATCGGCACTACCAACGGTAATATTAGTTTCAGTGTAGGCGGTGTTGCCAACGTTGTTGTTATCGATACATCAACAGTTTACGCTAACGTTGTTTCGGTTAACTCTATTGCCAAAACAGGTACCAACGCTGTTGGTAACATTGGTTCAAGCTCTAACTACTTTAACCAAGTGTTTGCAACAGCTACTACAGCACTTTACGCTGACGTTGCAGAACGCTTTGCAGCTGATGAAGTGTTGGCTCCAGGAACTGTGGTTGAACTCGGCGGGGTTAAAGAAATTACTCGTGCTACTACTGATCTAAGCGAAAATGTGTTTGGTGTGATAAGTACAAAACCAGCTTATACCATGAATGGTGGTGCAGGCGAAGATGATACTCACCCCAAAGTAGCTATGACTGGTCGTGTTCCAGTTAATGTAGTTGGATACATCAAGAAAGGCGATCGCTTGGTAAGTGCCGGCAACGGCCTCGCTAGAGCAGCACAGCCGGGCGAAGCAACCGCATTTAATGTAATTGGACGAGCTCTGGTTGACAAGCCTACCCCGGAACAAGGTACAATTGAAGCAATTGTAACTATTAAAAACTAAAAACAGGAACAGAGACAATGACTTATTCAAGCGGCGGCCTAATCCAAGCTACAGACTACAATGGATTCGTTAGCACTACAGCAGGTGCTAACGTCAATGATCTTTGGGGCACTGGTTCTGGAGACAAGGGCTGGGGTCAAAGTGCATTGAGTACAGTTAGTGCATCTGGTACTGTTACTGCCACACAGTGGGCTAGCTTGGTAAACACAATTGCTAGCATGGGCAGTCAAACCAATACCGCAATCACAGCTAGAACAGCACCAACCACTGGCGCAACAATTAGCATTTTGTCTGCTCTCAATACTGACCTAACAAACATTACTACAAACCGTAATAATGCAGTAGGAGTAGGGTCGCAATTCACAGGCTGGTCTGGTTCTAACTCTAAAACAACAACTACCAACGGTCCGTTTACAATTACATTTACCAACACAGTGACCTTTGCAAGTGCCAATGCTGCTCGTCATTTTTTCAACGGTGGCGGCCTTATCAAACTTGATGTAAGCAAAACAGCAACTGGCAACCTGGGTGATCCAGAATGGAACGACCTGGCCAACACACTGTGTGGAGATATTTGGTTCTCTGGTGTAGCCGCAAGCAAAACCATTGCTGGCACAGCATACACCGGTACAACCAAAATTGGCGGCACAGGCACACCAAACACACTGAGCACCGGGACAGGATTTTATACATTAACTCCTGGTGCCGCAGCAACTATCATTTACAAACAGTTTGCCGATACTGCGCCATATACATCAAACTATATTCAACATAGTGTAGCACTAAATGCTGGATCAACAGCATTGACATTTACAACCGTTTGGGTGGCTGCTGACTCTGATCCAATCTCAGGTGGCACAGCAAGTTCTGGTGCAACACCAGGAACCGCTCCTACCACTATCTGCACATATTACCCACCAAGTACTACATATCTAACTTCAGCAAGTTGGGGAACCCCAACCGTGGCTGCTTCAGTAGCTTAACCAAAAGGGGCAACTGCCCCTTTACTTTTATCTAAATCTCCTGTACAATAAGGCATGGATACTAATGCATTGGTTGCTCACGCACGAGCAAGATTTGATCACGTTGCCGCAAAGCGGTTGCTCAAAGAAAAATATCAAGCACGAATGGTGTTTGGGTATAATGGTGGCTTATTCAAAGCTGGCCCAGAGCTACTGACATTATTACACGCTTGTCCGGTTGATGATGACATTGTAATCTTAGACTTGTACGAAAATCCTGTCAAAGTACGTCCGTTAGAGCTACAGCATCTAGCACAAGATCGTTGGCAGGAGCAAATGAATGCTTGGATAGTAGAGCATGACGAACTGAGTAAGAAACGATGACCACAGGTGCGCTGATATTTGCGTTTAACAATGAACACACAGACTACTTGGAAATGGCTGCTTGGTCAGCTCAAAACATTCGCAGGCACCTCGGGATACCGGTTGCCGTCGTCACAGATGTTAAAGACACAGGCCGAAATAGAGCGTTTGATCAGGTCATTGAAGCAACACCGTCAACAGGAGGAACACGTTACTTTGAGGACTATGAAAAGACTGTGTCGTGGCACAACGCAGGTAGAACTGATGCTTATGTACTCACTCCGTGGGAAAGAACCCTGGTCTTGGACGCCGATTACATTGTCTCTTCCAATCAGCTACGTCACATTATCGATGCAGACTCAGATTTCCTCTGTCATAGATTTGCCTTCGACCTTGCCCAGGGAGAACGACTCAACGAGTTAAATCAATTTGGTCAGCATGGGTTGCCTATGTGGTGGGCCACAGTGATGATGTTTAGAAAATCAACCACTGCACAATTTATTTTTGATTCTATGAATATGATCAAATCTAATTGGCAGCACTATAGAGATTTGTATGGTATACAAAAGAGCACATACCGAAATGATTTTGCACTAAGTATTGCTCTAGGAATTGTAAGTGGGCACACTGGCAAAGTAGATGAGATTCCTTGGGACTTAAACAGTGTATTGCCCAATACTGTGGTATCAAGATTTAACTCAGATCCCGATGCATACTTGTTGACGTATGCGGACCAAGAAAAGAAACCAAAGCAAATTAGTTTTGCTGGACTAGACTTCCATGCCATGGGAAAAAAACATTTAGGAGATATAATTGAAGCCGATCGCAGAGCAGGGCTATTTGATAGTAGCACAGAATTCAAATCAAGTTGACTATGTCAGCTGTGCTGAAACTTTGGCTAAAACTATCAAGTATTGGCACCCTGATGCCAAAATTTGTTTGCTCACCGATGAGCAAGTTGGTTGCGACTGGCTGTTTGATTATGTACATAAATTTCCCTATCCATTGGATAACAATAATCCTTATGCCAATGATTGGCAAATCTTCCATGCTACCCCATTTCGTGAAACTATAAAGCTAGAAGCAGATATGATGATTACTAGTTTTGTTGACCATTGGTGGAACATGCTTCGCAAT
>JACCDW011212238.1_pt1 | contig 26058 bp, 25 predicted proteins | sample 7449781 | NCBI WGS metagenome assembly JACCDW01 (sample SAMN15323449, study PRJNA562643) | freshwater metagenome | isolation source: river surface water | place: USA:Blue River Watershed | collected 2017-08-18
ATAGAGTTTATTCCAATCACCAATAGCATCAAGTGGATAGAAAAATGGAATATAATTAGTTAGAGAATGTTGTATTTTTTTGAATTGCTTTCTAAAATATAATTCATTGAAAAGTGCGATTGAGTATCTATTCAAGAGAATCTCAGGAGCTTGAAAAGGTATTGTCAATAATGAAGTTGGCGCATTTACATTTACTCCATTTACAAAGTTTCCACTTGTGTATAGACCTCTCATTTCTTGAGCATTCCCTGAGAAACAATCAAACCAGGATACAGTATATTCAGTGATTTTTTCTTCTCTATTTGAAATTTCAAGATATTCATCAAACCCATGAAATTGTTCGGTTTTTGCATCAATTATTGATGATGGTATTTTTGTCAAAGAAAACTCCGCCCAAACAATAATACCTGTTAATCCTAATCCTCCAATTGTTGCATGAAATAATTCAGGATGCTCATATTCTGAACATATAAGTAATTCTTCATGATCAGATCTGATGAGTCCGATTCTACTCACATGATTACCAAATGATCCAGCTCTATGATGGTTCTTACCGTGGATATCATTGGCGATTGCCCCACCAACGGTTATAAATTGCGTCCCTGGTGTCACTGGGAGAAAATACCCCTCTGGAACTATGATTGACAATAATTCATGAAATGTTATTCCTGCTTCACAAATCAAAGTACCATGATGTTTGTCAAAACCAATCAATTTATTCATGCTTGTTAAATCCAACAATGTGCCTTCATTGTTCAAACATGAATCCCCATAACTTCTTTGCATTCCGATTGGTAGAAATGCTGAGTTAAGGTTCTGCAATGTATATCTGATCTGATCCTGCCATGCTATATGATGCACAGCCTTAGGATTTGAAGAAGGATAATTACCAAATGAATTCATGGCATTCACTATGTTGCAAACCAAATTGCAATACTTATGACGATTAAAACAATATATGTCATCGGTGTTTTAGCCATGCTAATAATTGGATCATCATGCATTTTACCTCTATGGGCTATAAGCCACATTTGTAGTAACCATGTTAGGATTGCAGGACATATCAACCACATCAATGCTGGATTTTGATATAGTTTACTTACCGCATCACTATTAATATATAATGCTAGAACCAATATCGAAAGCATCGCTGAAGTCAATCCTGATGTTAATAGCATTATTGAATCCTTTACACCATAACCCCTTCCAGGTATCTGATTGAGTTCATCTTTACGAGCAATCAATTCAGAATATCTTTTCACAAATGCTAGACTTAAGAAGAAGAATAATGAGAATCCCATGAGCCATTCACTTAGAATAACATTAGCAGCTTGAGCGCCAGCAACCAAACGCAGAGTATATAGACCAGCCAATAGCATAACATCAAGTATGGCTATTTTCTTTCCATACATACTGTAAAATGTTGTTATTGCTAGATATATGGACAATACAAATACAACATTCAATGGAAGAAATAGCAATGCTGAAATGATAGAAGTACAAAGAAGAAATGAGTATAATGTTAAACCAGCAGGAATTGATATTTGCCCTGATGCCAATGGTCTATTTTTCTTTCCTGAATGCAATCTATCGGAATATAAGTCAAGTAGATCATTCATTACATAAACCGATGATGCAAGCAATCCAAATATCAAGAATGTGATTGCTAATGATATGAATATTTCAGTATTCATAACATGAGCTAACAAAGCAGGAATAAACACAAGTGTGTTTTTTACCCATTGATATAGGCGTATTTCTTGTAAATACTCTTTAATTCCTGCTCTTTTACCCGGATCAATGATTGTTACATTTGAATATGATCTCAAAACATGAGCAGTGATTGAAGGAGAATTATCTACATAAAGTACTTCGCAAGCTTTATTCCAAATAGGAATATCTGCATGATCATTACCTATATAAGCAAATTCACTACCTGATGAATGTTCAATAATAGCTATTGATTTAATCTCACCTTTCAAATTTAATTGTGGTGTTGAGCCTATACATTCATCAATGATTGGAAATCTTTGTTTTATTTCAAGTGCTATCTCATGCATTGAAGCAGTGGCAAGAATAATCTTTATTCCTTGTTCATGCTGCTCCTTCATAATTCTCAGCACTTCATCATGAATTGGCAATAGTGTAATGTCGGGTATATGAGCATTTTGCAAACAATATGCTTTAAATGCTGCCCTACCCTTCATTAATGCAATTAATGCCCCCAGAAATCGAAGTGGAGACCTAAGAAGAATGATCAATTGCTCCCATAAGATGTCGGTTTTCAGTAATGTACCATCCAAATCAACATAGAGCAGTGAATATGATCTTTTTCTTTCTTTCATGCTGATATATATACTTGTGTGATATTCATAGAAACAAAAATACGGGAAATACCGTTTGCTTTGCTGTTTGATGAAATGAAGTAAGCAATGAATTTTGTAATTTATTGCCTGTAAACGCCATATTCAACAATTATGGGTCGATTTATCCAATGCTTGCCTCCCTTACAATTCGAAATTTCATATTGATTGAATCAGCCGATTTGGAATTTCAACCTGGTTTTACGGTAATAACCGGTGAGACCGGTGCAGGCAAATCCATACTGATTGATGCCCTATTATGTGCATTAGGTGAAAGGGTACATGGCGACATCATAAAAAAAGGTGCAGAAAAAGGCTTTGTCGAAGCTATTTTTCGAGTATCATCTACAATGAAATTTCCCAAGGGATTAATTGATGATGGTTATATTGAAGAAAATCTTTCAGAAAATGAAAGATCAATCATCATCCGCAGAGAATTTACATCGAAAGGATTAAATAGGTCATTTATCAATGATTCGCCTGCAACTGCCTCTATGGCTAGAAGCCTTGGCGAGATTTTAGTTGATTTTCATGGTCAGCATGATCATCAATCACTACTAAAAGTAGATACACATTTAACATTTCTCGATGCATTTGCTGATTCAAACGAAGAAAGTTTAGCATATCAAATGCAATGGACTATTCTTCGTGAAGTATCAAATAAATATGAAGATTTGATAAACCGTAAAGAAGAGATCATCAGGAATAGAGATCAAGTACTTTTCGCCCTTAGAGAAATTGAAGATATATCCCCAATTCCCGGCGAATTAGACAAACTTGAGATGGAACTTTCGCGTGTTAAACATTCAGTATTCATCTCAGAAAAACAGAATTTGTTATCTCAAATCATTCATGAAAATGATGAATCTGTTCAAAATGCAATTGCAAAGATTCGTATAATCTTGGAAGAGTTATCGAAAGTTGATGTCGGTTATGAAATCGCATTACAAGAAATACAGTCAGCATCAGCATCTATAGATGAAGTATATGAAATTACAAAGGCCAAGCAATCAGATGATAAAATTGATCCTGACTTAATTCAGGAGAGAGTTTCAAAATTAATCTGGCTAAAGAAAAAATATGGTTCATTCGATGCAGTATTTGATGTCTGGAAAACTCTGAAAGAACAAGCTCTCATATCTGAAGATATAGATGGCGAAATTGTGAGTTTGGCAGATCGTTTATTGAGTGAGCAGAAGCTACTTGGAAAAAGAGCCTTGGAACTTTCTCAAAAGAGAAATGCAGCTATTCCTCATCTTCAATCATTTGTTGAATCCACATTGCAATTGATGGGTATTGAAAAGCCAACATTTCAAGTCTCATGTACTCAAGAAACCTTCAAAAAAAGCAATCAATTACATATCAAGGCAATTACCCAGATAGGTGAATACACTGCTTTTCCTCATGGAATTGATATAGTGGAATTCATGATAAGTTTGAACAGAGGTGAAGAATGCAAGCCACTTATTAAAGCTGCTTCTGGAGGAGAAATTTCTAGGATAATGCTTGCACTAAAATCTCTCATTAATGAAAAAGCCGGTGTTCCTGTAATGGTATTTGATGAGATTGATACAGGAATAAGTGGCAAAATTGCAAGAAAAGTAGGCAATGTAATGAAACAACTTGGCTTGCATAAACAAATCATAGCAATTAGTCATTCTCCTCAAATTTCTTCTCTTGCAGATCATCACATCTTGGTGAAAAAAACTTCTGAAACCGACACTACAAAAGTACATGCTATGCCAGTTACAGAAGAACAAAGAGTACAGGAAATTGCCTCACTCATTAGTGGTGCAACAATAACGAAATCTGCAATTGAATCTGCTAGAGAATTATTATTAGCACAAGATTTACAAAAGGGATGAAACTATGACTCCATATAACTACACTAGCTATGATCGTTATGATTTGGAAAGGGATTTAACTGAATTCTTGGATCCAATTGACATACATAGAGTAATGAGTGCATATGATCTCGCAGAAGAGGTACATCATGACCAAAAAAGAAATGATAGTTCACCTTACTTCTACCATTGTGCAAGAGTCTGTAGAATTTTGATCAAAGAAATCAATGTTCAAGATCCTGATATTCTCATAGCCGGATTGACCCATGATGTGCTAGAGGATTCTCCAACGTTGACACAAGAAGTTTTAGCATATAATTTTGGTGAGTATGCGGCATTTATTGTTCAAGTTTTAACCAAAAATCTCAATGAACAAAAAATCGATCCTGAATCTGTTGAAAGAGCACATGTGGAATTACTCGCAAAATCACCCTCAGACTGTATGATTATAAAGTTAGCAGCTAGATTAGATAACTTTAGATGTTTGGACTTCCAATTGAAAAGAAATCCATTGGTTTATGTCAATAAAACAAATGAATTATATCTTCCATTAGCAGATACATCCAATAATCTCTTACTACAAAAGCTGTCTGAAATGCTAAAAAAAGAACGCAATAAATTTCTCGGATAAAATGAGTATCACAGCAATTGAAATACATGATTTAACTGTTTCATATCAAAAAAAACCTGTATTGTGGGGAATCGATTGTGAAATCCCTCAAGGTGAAATGACAGCAATTATAGGTCCTAATGGAGCAGGTAAATCAACACTTATGAAAGCCATGCTGAGTCTTATTCCTCATGCAAGTGGATATACCCTGTTTTGGGGTAAAAGCATAAATGAAGTGAGATCAAAGATTAGCTATATGCCCCAAAGAGAATCCGTTGACTGGGACTTCCCGATTACTGTAGAACAGGTTGTCATGATGGGAAGAAATCAATCAATAGGATTGTTTAAAAAGCCTCGAATTGCTGATTATTCACTAGTTTCTCAAGCATTAGAACAAGTGGGACTTGAAGCATTTTCAAAAAGACAAATATCTGAACTGTCTGGTGGACAACAACAAAGAGTATTTCTTGCTCGAGCATTGGTTCAAGATGCTGATATTTATCTCATGGACGAACCATTCGCAGGGGTTGATATTGGAACTGAAGAAATGATAATGAATGTATTGAAATCCATGAAAAATGCCGGAAAAACTATTCTAACAATACATCATGACTTGATGTCAGTATCGGCTCATTTCGATAATGCACTCCTACTGAACTTAAGGAAAATTGCTTTCGGCAAAGTTAAAGATGTTTTACAGGATCCAATCTTGCAAGAAACATATGGTGGGAAATTGAGCATTTTATCCGAAGTTGGACAATTATTGGCAATTGAACAAAGAAATACCAGAAAGGGATAAAAAAATGGCGTATTCAATGAATACGCCAACTACCTACCGATTCTTCTTTTTATGACGATTTTTGCGCAGACGCTTCTTGCGCTTGTGCGTTGCCATTTTATGACGCTTACGCTTTTTTCCACAAGGCATGGTATCCTCTCAAATACTGTTGAACAATGAATTATTTATGATTGAATTACATCTGTTGCAATAATAAAGTCGCCTTTTCCACAATCTCTGGTGCATCTCCCTTTTCGACACATTGCTTCATCCATTCTTTCGCTTTGGATTTATCACCATCACGATAATAAATGACTGCGATATTGAATAATGCAAAAGCATTGGTGGGTTGTTTTTTTAGTACAACTTTCAATATCTCTATGCCTTTTGAGGAATTCCCAACATTATGTAAAGAGTAACCATAATCAATGAGAACATTGATATCTTCAGGGTCAAAAACATCAATATAGCGCTGATAAAGATATGATGCATTTTGAAAGTCACCACGATCATAGGCTAGATTAGCCAATCGCAATGTTTCTTCCTTTCCCGGTTTTTGTTGCTCTATCACGAATCGTGAAATAGCAAAAGAGGTGGAAGCTATGAGAGTGACAGACAATACGGCAATCATTGCCATTTTATCAAATCGAACCTTTTGTAAAGAGCCAATATCACTCATTCAATTGCATTAACCTTTTTTTGATCTAGCACTCGTTCCTTTTTTAGTCACACTTGGCAATGCGCCAGTTTGATCTTTTGTTTTCAAAACATTATCAACATGCTCTTGAAAATCAGGCGATGCTTTAAACACGGGTACATATCTTTTATCCAAAGCAACGGGAGTACCGGTTCTTGGATTTCTGGCCATTCTTGATTTACGACTTTTGACAGAGAAAACACCGAAACCACGGAGCTCTATTCTTCCCCCGCTGGCCAAAATACCCATAATTGATGAGAGAACTCCCTCAACTACAGCTTTAGTTTGGACTTTAGTAAGGCCAGTTTCGGTGGCTATTTGTTCGACAATATCTGCTTTCGTCATTGCACACACAATAACATTAGTGATCATTATGGTGATAGTGCGCCACTAAATTACGAAAGAAACGCCGAATAGTCCAATAAACATCAAATTTGTCATAATATTTTTCATACTAAACTGAACTTTAATAGTATGAAATGTACTTTTTTACGTCAAATTCAATGAAATCCATATCAAATGACAGGCATGAAAGGTAAAATTGCTAATACACTCTCTTTTTGAGACATATAGAATACTGAAACAGCATATTGTAAAGCTTGCTGAATATGTAATGGGAGTGACTTTACCATTGTATTTAGAGAATTATCTTTTCCAAGAAGCAATTCAAGGGTTTTTTGGATTCCTTCAGAACTTTCTTCATCGGTATTTCCTGATAATGAAGCAAGCAATTCAGAGATCATATCCTTCTTTTTGGGATAATGAATGATATGAGGATTTTTACTTTGCGGGATACCAATACGTTTTTTAGCAATTGAAATTGCCGTTCCTAAACCACCCAGAGTATCAATTAATCCATGTTTTCTTGCATCGCTGCCTAGCCAGACTCTACCCTTTGCATATGATCTTGCTTGATCAAATTGCATATTTCTACTTTGTGCAACTTTTGAAACAAATCGCTGATAGATTGGATACATTTGATCATACAATTTCTTTTTTCTTTCCTCTGTCATTGGCAGCATCATATTTAAATCTTGTGATGAAGAGCCAGTTGATATAGTATCTATTGTAATTCCAATCTTTGTCATTGCTTCATTGATGACTGGAATCATTCCAATCACTCCTATAGATCCCGTAATTGTTTGTTTATGAGCAATAATAGTATCACAAGCCATTGGAATATAATAACCACCAGAAGCAGCCACATCGCTCATTGAAGCATAAATTGGTTTTTTCTTTTTGATAGATTGAATCAATGTCCATACTTCATCAGAAGCAATTACAGAACCACCAGGGCTATCAATGCGTAGTATAATTGCTTTCACATTGTCATTCTCGGATGCTTTTTTCAAATCTTTAACTAGGGATCCTGATGCAATCTCTTGCTCTCCTCCACCGAAAGGGTTACTTCCCCCAGATGTTCCTGAACGAATTGGTCCAACTGCAGAAACAATTGCTATTGCATTTGACTCTTCTTCATTATGCTGATCATACTCTTTACATTCGGAATCAACATAATCATGCAGGGAAATCAAAGACAGTTTATCCAAAGTGTCTGAAGTAGATTGTTCCTTTTTTCTTATACTTTCAACTTTCTTTTTGATAATATCACGGACTTCCCATTCTTGAGCATAACCATCTATGAATGAAATTGCTTTCATGGAATCTGCTGTGTATACTCCTTTATCAAAAGCTTTCTGGACTTCATTCAAAGGTAGATTCCTATTTTGAGCAATCAACTCATACATTCTTTGAGCTCTTGAATTGATAAGAACTTCAAGAGCTTCTTTTGCAGGAGCTGTAAAACGTTCTTGAGAAAATTGTTCACCTGCAGATTTATATTCTTCAAATTGCTGAACATGATAATTCACTCCAAGTTTTGAAAACATGTTCTTAAAAAATACCCCGGAAATTCCTGGGGCGGATATTTCAGCCATACCCTCTTTTGGCATAAAGATGGAATCCGCAATGCTGAGCAGCATATAATCTCCCCTGCTCCCTGTTTCCATATAACCATAGATAAATTTCCCTTTCTTTTTAAAGGATTGTAATGCTTCAAGAATTTCTTCTAGTTTAACAAAGCCGATTTGACTTGACCCTATAGGAATATACATTCCCTTTATTCTTGGATCAAGCTCAGCTTTCTTGATTGCTGTTAGTATATCATAAAATCCAATAGGATTGGAATCATCAAAAATATTATCATTAACCCCAAATTCATTCACTTGATTAGGAAATGTTAGTTTAAGTACACTATATTCCTCTACTTCAACTGTATCTTCAGTTCCAAGGAAGATACCAATAGTTAAAACAGATAAGATCCCTAATCCGAAAATGATTCCTATAATCATCCAAAAAGTTCTTTTTTTAGATGTACCTGTTGATCCTAATGGAGGAACGATAATTGTATTCATAAATTCCTGAACTAACAATGTGAGTAAAATCAAGAGGCTTACGCATTTCAATGCGTAGAGTTACATAATAAGGAACTTTTGATGATAGATTCCCATTACAAAGGCAAAACTACCAATTTTCTATATCCTATCGGAATTTCACTACATGGACAAAAATCCGATCATTGAGATCAAATCATTATGCAAAATGTTCGGTCAGTTCCGTGCTGTAGGGAATTTGGATCTTACTGTATACAAAGGTGATATATATGGTTTTTTGGGTCCAAATGGAGCTGGTAAAAGCACTACTATACGCATGTTGCTTTCATTAATAAGTCCAACTTCTGGTGATATTTCAATTTTTGGTCAATCTTTGGCGATTCATCGTAATGATATTTTACGAAGAATCGGTGCGATAGTTGAAAAACCAGATTTTTATCTATACTTAACCGCAGAGCAAAATCTTAGATTTTTGGGCAAACTTTCAGGAATGGATATCACAACTAAGCATATTCATCAAGCATTAGATCAGGTAGGTTTATTGGATAGGGCTAAAAGTAAAGTAAAGACATTTTCTTATGGTATGAAACAAAGATTGGGAATTGCCCAAGCATTGCTTCATGATCCTGAATTGATTGTTCTTGATGAACCTACTAATGGTTTGGATCCTGTTGGGGTCAAAGAAATCAGAGAACTGATTTTACAATTAAAGTCGGATCACAATAAAACAATTTTTCTCTCTAGTCACATACTGCCTGAGGTTGAACTTATTGCCAATAGAATGGTAATTATAAATAAGGGGTCAGCAATCATTGAGGGTAGTGTAAGTGATCTTTTGAATTCCGGTATGCTTACAGTTTCATTCTCTGTTGATGATCCTCTAAAATCACAAAATATCATTTGTGATTCAGCCCTAGCCCAATCGTTCCTTGGAATCTCTGAGCATCAAATACACATGAAATTATCCAAAGAGCGTATAGCAGATTGCAATACTTTCCTCGTAGATAATGGCATCGCTATCGATGGTATCAGTTCCACAAGATCACTTGAAGAATACTTTTTATCTATTACGAGATCATGACATGTTTCTTTCAGTTTTATCCATTGAATTGTCAAAGATCTTTTCAAAAGGCAGATCGTATATTGGTTTTGGAGCAATCACAATTCTTGTTCCAATCGTACAAGCAGCAATGTATAGCGAAGGTGAAGCTTATTTTAGTTTGTTTACTCAAGGACTTCAGCAACAATTTAGCTTTACAGGTACATTTTTAAATGGATATTTGATAGCATTCATCGTATTGCAGAGTTTGCTTGTACATGTACCTCTTCTAGTTGCATTGGTGGCTGGCGATATGCTTGCTGGAGAGGCAACAGGTGGTACTTATAGATTACTCTTTACTAGACCTGTTTCTAGACATATTATCGTATTAGCTAAATATTGTGCTGCCCTTCTGTATACAATTGGACTTATTCTTTGGATGTCAATTCTTTCTATGGGTTTAAGTCTTTTACTTTTTGGACCTGGGGAATTATTTATTGTTTCTAGTTCAATTACTGTTCTCCAACAAGATGATATTCTCTGGAGATTTATCCTAGCTTATGGATTTGGAATACTTAGTATGGGTACTGTTGCATCTATTGCATTTTTATTTTCGGCACTTGTAGAAAACTCAATAGGTCCAATTGCAATGACAATGGCAATTATTATTGTTTTCACTATAGTATCCGCCCTAGATGCCGGATTTATTAAAGATGTTAAGTATATGCTTTTCACTAATCATTTGATATCATGGCGTTTATTTTTCGAAGAAACCATTCCAATGGATAGAATCATGCTTTCAACATGGGTTTTGGGCGGTCATTCAATTGCATCATTTCTTATTGCACTATTCATTATTGTAAAAAAGGATATTTTGTCTTAATATTATAAAAAAGGATATTTTGTCTTAATGAATGAATTGTAACAATATCTCACCTGACCTGTCATTAGCACAACCGGAGCACATATCATGAATCTTTGGCGTATCATCCAAATTCTTTCAATTATTTTCATTGTAACTCTGTCTGCCGTCTGGATAATGGATGGCTTTCACGTTTTTACTAAGGATAAAACAGAAAAGATTACAATAGTAAAAGATGAGATATTTGGTACAGACATTGAGAAAAGAGAATGGATTGAGGACTTTCAACTTGGCTTATTTCCAGATGATCCGATTCATCCATATCGCTCACTTGCATTTCCCGCTCTGATTTGTATTGCTCTCATTCTCTTTGCACAAAATCGCCTTTACTCACAAAAAAATACTAGACCATGAAATTTCCATTCTTTTTTGCCGCAATCTTTTTGACTATAAGTTCATCGGCATATGCAACACAACTTGGCAATCTAAAAGGCAAAAAAAATGTCTCTTTACAAAGTTCCGTTGGGACTTCCATTGCAAAATACATATCTAATTCCCCACTAGAGAATTTCGAAGGTAATTCCCAATCACTTCAAGGCTCTTTCACATTACAAGCAGATAATCTTGAACAAAGCACAGGAAAGATTTCTTTCCCTGTTCGATCAATGAAATCTGGGCTCTCGAAAAGAGATGATCATATGTATGGCAAAGATTGGCTAGATGCTCAAAATCATCCCAATATTGAATTTGAACTTAAAAAACTATCTTCTATTTCGATTAAAAAATCAGATAATTCCGGAATTGAATTTTATGCTATCGCAGAGGGTATATGTAGCATAAAAGGGACATCAAAGCCAGCTAAGGCAAAGTTATCTGTGAAGTATATTCTTGAATCAGAAATAACTAGGAAAAGAGCTCCAGGTGATTTAGTCATGATAGATGCTGACTTCAGTGTCGCTCTTAAAGATTACAATGTACTTGGTAGAGGTGACATTATAGGAAGTAAAGTTGGAGAAAATATATCTTTAGATATTAAATTATTCGGTAGCACATCTAATTAATTTGAGGTAATCATGTTTCGATTTTCAGTACTTTGTTTTTCTTTCATATTGACTTTTGGAATTTTACAAGCAGATCCCAATGGAAAACCAGGCAGACTACTAACGAATTCAGGTGGCTGCGGAGACTGTCATGGAAGTGCATCATCTAATACGAGTGTCTCCATAATCAGCAAATCTGGCAGTTTTACAGTACAACCAGGCGGCAAAGCTGAATTTACTGCAATTGTTGCTCATTCTTCAAAAACAGGTGCTGGTGTTAATATTGGTGTAAAGTCATCTCCAACTTCAAATACCAATTCTGGCACATTAGATGTAGTTACAGGACAAGGACTAAAGAAATCTTCTGCTGAACTTGTACAATCTTCACCAAAAACAATGACTAATGGAAAAGCTGAGTTCTCTTTTACTTGGACAGCTCCCACTCAGGAAGGTATTTATTATCTAATGGCAACTGGTAATGCTGTAAATAGAAATGGTGGAGATAGTGGTGATGAATGGAATTTTATGACACCCATTCAAATTACTGTTGCTGCATCTACAGATGTGGAAGAATTCAATCAGCTTAGTTCTTTGAAAGTATTTCCTAATCCTGTACAAGAATATTCTATTTTTCAATTTGAACTACAATATCCTACTGAAGTATCTTATTCAATTATGAATATGATGGGCCAAACAATTTTTACGCAACAACTTGGTTATATGACGTCTGGTTTGCAAAGCGTGAATTTTATCGGCTTACATTCACTATTGAGCAGCGGTCATTATATGATTTCGATTCAAACGAAAGATGGAAGGCAAACAATACCGTTTATCAAGCAATAACATTAATGGCCGCGAAGAGCGGCCATTATCATTTATAGTTTGGTCTTACTTGATATTCAATTGGATCTTCATATCCCGCTTTAGCAAATCCTCTTAATCTTAGCGCGCAAGAATCACAAATTCCACAGGCTTTGTCAATACCTGAATAACAACTCCAAGTTAAGTGTAGAGGTGCATGGAGAGAAATTCCTTTTTGGACTATCTGAGCTTTATCCATATCTATCAGCGGTGTTTTAATTGTGATTTGCGTGCCTGGTTTAGTTCCAAGTTCAATCATTTTCTCAAATGCATCGAAGAATACCTTTCTACAATCAGGATATCCGCTTCCATCTTCCTCAACAGCACCAATAAAGATTGTTTTCGCGCCAATGGCTTCGGCCCAGCTAACTGCAATAGACAACAAATTTGCATTTCTAAATGGGACATAACTAGTAGGAATTTCTGTACTATGCAAATTAGCTTTTGAAACTACAATTGACATATCAGTTAAACTACTTCCACCAATTGCAGCCAAATGTGAAATATCAATATCAAGAGTAATAGATATGCCTAATTCCGTACATATTTCTTGAAATGATCTTCCTTCCCGCTCTTCAGTTTTTTGGCCATAGTGCACATGTAAAGCACACACCTCATAACCTTCGGATAGTGCCCATGATGCGCATACCGTGGAGTCCATTCCACCGCTCATTAATACAATGGCTAATTCTTTCATATTTATGAATAGAGTTTATGTTGGCTAATATACTTCTCTACAGATTCAGGAACTAGTCCTGAAATACTCTTACCATTCGAAACAGATTCACGAATGAGGGTTGAAGATACATGAAACAAAGGTGAATTCAATATAATTGGTTTATTGGCTTCCACTCCGTAGATCAAATCCTGTATGAGACTATTCATATTTGCTTCTTGAGTTCTTTGAACAATACATAATTGAACTCTCGACAGTAATTCATCCCATTGTTTCCATTCTTTAAATCGATGAGCTTGATCTTCTCCAATCAATAAATATATTTGAGCTTCAGGATAAAGTTGTTGAATATCTGCGACTGTGTCTATAGTAAATGAAAAGCCTTCTCTTTGAATCTCAATATCGGAAACGATTGTATTCGGTATGTCTTCGCATGCGAGTTTGAGCATATTCAATCTATGAATATCCTCAGCCAATGGCTCATTCATGCGAAATGGAGATCTTCTTGCCGGAATTACATAACATATATCCAAATCAATCTGATTTGTAAATGCTCTTATGAATGCAATATGTCCGGAATGTACAGGATTAAATGTACCACCCATGATTCCTATTTTCATTCTTCAGTCCTGTTTTGTATGCCTTTAAATCCGGAATAAAAAATTACTATAAAAGAGATTATAGTTGAAATAACAGGCAAAATATCTCCAACAATAGCATAGAGTGTCTTGATCTCCAATTGAGGAACATTACCAGAGATTGCAGTTCTTTGTTGCGCGGGAGCAATTGTTGAAACACTTCCATCTGGCATAATAATTCCAGAGATTCCAGTATTTCCACATCTTGCAACTGCTCTTCTATTTTCAATTGCTCTCATCTGAGAAATAGCAAAATGTTGCGTTGGTCCTGGTGTATTGTCAAACCAAGCATCATTAGTGATTACCGCAAGCATCGATGCACCATCTTCAATATATGATCGCACAAAGCCAGGATAAATAGATTCTATACATATCACCGTTCCAATTGAGGCAATAACTGAATCATTACGATACAATAGAAGTGGCTTTTGCAAAACTCCTTTTTTCCATCCAGAGATACCGACACCCCATTGCAATATCTCACCGAGCCATGGAATATCTTGCGAAAATGGAACCCCCTCACCGAATGGCGTAAGCTTCATCTTCTTGTGAACTTGTATCGGCTTTTGTTGAATAAGTGCGGCGGCATTATATGCCACATAAAAAGATCCAGGAATAAGTCTAAATGGTTTTGCAAGTGGTTCATTTTGGGTATTCTTTACAAGTTCTAAGTGAGCAAAGCCAGTTAGTACAGGAACTATTCCCACAATATTCTTGAAATAAGTAAAATCCTTATTCACATTCAATTCAATATTCATAAATGGAATTGCTGTTTCACTCCAAATCCATAAATCAGGTGCGGAAAGATTGCTAGCTCTGATTGTTTCTTTATGAATGTAAATTTGATCACTTACTTCGCTTGACCACTTATTCCATGGATTAATATTAGGCTGAACAATTCCAATTTTAAGCTTGGGAGATTTCGAAGACAGAGCTTGAATTTCACTTAATCGAGTATACCCATAACCAATAATACCGAAAGCACTAAAGAGAAGTATTATTGAGGCATAAATCTTATGTGGTCTTGCTTGTGCAGTAAGTATCCAATAGATAAGAGATTGGACAATTACCATATTGAATGTCAAACCCCATACACCAAAAATGTCTGCAAATTGAGCTGCATATGGCATAAGTACATTCATATAGCCAATAGTCAACCATGGATATGATGCATCGGTAAGTGAATGCAACCATTCATATGAAACATAGAAAAAAGGAAGAAGGAATATCACGGTTTCATGATTGATCCGTTTTCTTACATACCAATACGCTAAAAAGGGCAACATCAAAAAAAAGGGATGTCCAATTTGCAATGCAATACCTGCAATCATCAGAAAGGGATCGCTTTCTTTTTGCCAACTTCCCACCCACCAATTCGCAATACCTTGATAGAGAAAATACGTGATATACAAATAGACAATGATGCGCGATTTTTTTTCGAGTAAGAGTTGATCTATAAGAAAAAGTAAAGGCAAAAAGGCGATATATCCGAAAATACCAAGATCAAATGGGGGAAATGCAAAACCAAGCATTATGCCTGTCAGTATTGCATATGAATACTTTTTAGCTACCGTATCAGGCATCATTTGATGAATATTTTGAAATGCAAAAAAGTTCGCAGACATTATTTTTTAAGACGAGCGATGATTGTCTCACCACCGCGAGTTCTTTCATCTTTGTGTACTAGAATCTCAGCATCCAAAGGGACAATGATATCCATTCTTGATCCGAATTTCATCATACCTATTTGCTCGCCAGTGCCAAGTTTATCACCTTGTTTCACAGTACATACAATGCGTCTTGCCAATACCCCTGTTATTTGCTTAAAAAACACTTTTCCGAATTCATTTTGTACACCAATTCTGCTTTGTTCATTGAGTTCTGATGCTTTTGGGTGCCATGCTACCATGTAATCACCTTGCATATACCGATAAAACTCAACTATTCCCGATACCGGTGAGCGATTTACATGAACATCTAATGGTGAAAGAAAAATGCTAATCTGACGGGCCTTTCCTTTAAAGAATTCTTTTTCTTCCATTTCGATAATCTCAACAATCTTTCCATCGGCAGGAGCAATAATGATTGAATGATCTGATATGGCAGCAGAAGGTATAGTTCTTTGGGGATCTCTAAAAAACCACAAAGTGAATAATATGATGATAATTCCAAGTATCGCGGAAATCCATGTCCAAGCATTTTGGAGGACAAATCCTGACAAAAGAATTAGAGAAAACCCAATGATGAGCATTGGAATGGCATTATCATATCCATATTTTGTAAGCATATCAATTTCCCAACAAAGTTGTCGCACGAACAGCTTCAATCATGCGATGATAAAACATAAAATGTTGAATTGAATCAAGTGATGCCAAAAATGCATCAGAATACTGAAAATACAGTGTGCCGGTTCTAGCATCTGCATCACTACCTAGAGTTGAAGAAATCATCTCATCAGATTGTGGTAAATCATCTGCGGCAAATAAGCGTGTTAATTCAATTGGATCTGGCATATCTTCATCTTTACATGCCCAGAACATTAGTGGCAAAGGAGTAGTTTGAATATCCGACCATTCTTCTACAATATCGAGCATTCCCTGTCCTTTTCGAGAATGATTCCATGACATATATGCATCATAAGATTCATTTATCATTATTGTCGGATCTGCAATAGATTTATCAATAATAATCTCAGGAAATAAATCGAATTTTTCGGACAAACATAATCCACCGATTCGGAATAGAAAGGCATCTTCTTCCAGAGCAAGTGTATTTATCTCTTCCCTGCCTGGTTGGAAATAAATTGATGCAAGATTTGAAAAACCTTCAGCAGATAATGCAGTTGAAGGTATAATTCTAAGTTCAGAAGGATTTTTAGCAAAATTCAAAGGGTCAATAAGAGCAATATCGGCAGATCCTAGATATAAGCTTTGAGCACAATCATTTTCTGGCATAGACTTTACAATATACCCTCTTTCTTTGCATACAGTTTCAGTATTAGCAGTTAGAGAAGAATATGCTGGGTTATTAGGTATTGAAATAGTGAGAGCCATAAAACTTTTCAGTGCTTAATGTGTGTTTAGTCTTTCTATTGGTGTGAATACATGGCAAATTTACACAAAATATCCCGCTATTCTCGGCTTTTAGAGGTATTTCATTCTCTTTTTCTACGATGTAATCAATTCATAGCTTGTATCATTGATGTTTTCTTAAATTTGTCAGATTTTTGACCAACAATTTCACATTTCACCATGTCAGTTTTCATACCTGATCATATTCAGAAACTCTCACCATATACTCCGGGCACTTCAATAAAGGCCGTTAGAGAAAAGCACGGAATAAAAGATATTGTCAAATTAGCCTCCAATGAGAATCCACTAGGAACATCACCATTGGCATTAGAGGCTTTAAAAAAAATCACTGCTGACAATTTATCAGTATATCCAGATGGAGGTGTTTCATTAGGAAATGCACTTGCGCAGAAGTTCCATATACAACCTGATGAGGTTGTTACATATAATGGTTCGGATGCTTTATTACACTTAATAATGCGCTGTTTTACAGTACCTGGTGACACAATAGTATCGAGTGATGGTACATTTGTAGGTTATTATGTAGCAACTTCCATAGCAAATCTCAATTGTAAATCAATTCCCCTAACATCCGATTATAGATTTGATATTGATGGGATTATCAATGCTATAGATTCCAAAACAAGAATAGTGTATATCGCTAATGCAAATAATCCAACTGGAACATACATAAATCAAACTGAATTCGACAAACTACTTGATGCTATTCCTGATTCTGTTTTACTTATTATGGACGAGGCATACTTTGAGTATACAGAAGTTTTAGTAGATGATTATCCAAATAGTCTTCTGCACAGAAGACCCAACATGATCACACTTCGAACATTTTCAAAAGTTTATGGACTTGCATCATTGCGTGTAGGATATGCCATTGGACCTTCCGAACTTATTCAAGTCATGGCAAAATCAAAATTGACATTTGATCCTGGAACACTTTCACAGATTGCAGCCATTGCTGCATTAGATGATCATGAATTCATGAATGCAACCGTCCAGCTCAATAAAAGAGGATTACAATTATTCCAGTCTTCATTTAAGCAACAAGGATGGAAAATCTCTCCATCTGTGGCGAATTTTTCAATGATTGACTGCGGAACGGAGCAAAAAGCTATAGATTTGACCTTTGAATTGGAAAAGAAAGGAATCATTGTTCGGAGATTGCCAGGTTTCAAGTTGCCGCATTGCATTAGAATTAGTACGGGCACTGATGAAGCCAATCAAAGAGTGGTAGCAATTATGGCTGAACTTTCCCAGTATTTTGCTTAATCAATTTCGTAATTTTACCAAATCACAACAATCTGGTATCAAGTCATGGAAACTATGTCAGCTGTATCATCACAATCAGCAATCGCAGATTTTCTTCCGATTAATGGAACGGACTTTATCGAATTTTATGTCGGAAATGCAAAGCAGGCATCCTATTATTATCGCACAGCATTTGGATTTCAACTGATTGCTTATGCAGGTCCTGAAACCGGGATCCGTGATAAAGCCAGCTATGTATTGAAGCAAGGCAAGATTAGATTAATATTGACAACTTCATTACATCCAGGTAATGATATCAGTATGCATACAGAAAAACATGGCGATGGTGTTAAAGTTCTTGCCCTTTGGGTAGATGATGCTGAAAAATCATGGAAAGAAACCACATCTCGTGGAGCAAAGAGTTATCAAGAACCTACAGTTTTGAAAGATGAATTTGGCGAAGTGAAAGTCGCATCTATCCATACCTATGGAGATACAATTCATACTTTTGTTGAAAGAAAGAACTATACAGGCGTATTCATGCCCGGTTATGTGGCTATGGATGATGGATATAGAACAGAAGATGCCGGCTTACTTTATGTAGATCATTGTGTTGGTAATGTTGAACTCGGCAAAATGGATGAATGGGTAAAATTCTATGAAGATGTCATGGGATTTTCACTCCTTCTCACATTTGATGATCAAGACATCTCAACTGAGTATAGCGCATTGATGAGTAAAGTTGTTTCAAATGGTAATGGTTATATCAAATTCCCTATCAATGAACCAGCTGAAGGAAAAAAGGCAAAGTCACAAATTGATGAATATCTTGAATTTTATCATGGGCCTGGTGTACAACATATTGCTGTGGCTACACATGATATCATTGCAACTGTATCTGCATTGAAAGCTAGAGGAGTTCAATTCCTCAGAGTACCCGATACCTATTATGATGATTTATTGGATAGAGTTGGAGTGATTGACGAAGACATTGCCCCACTTCGTGAATTAGGTATTTTGGTAGATCGCGATGAAGAAGGTTATCTTCTTCAATTATTCACAAAACCCGTTGAAGATAGACCAACCTTATTCTTCGAGATAATCCAAAGAAAAGGTGCCACATCATTTGGCAAAGGTAATTTTAGAGCATTATTTGAATCCATAGAAAGAGAGCAAGCATTGAGAGGAAATCTATAATTCAATAGATTTCTTATTTACCCATACATATTGTTTCATTAGGAAGTACTATGTCTTCTCAAACAAATCCACCGAGCTATCACGAAATTCCGTTTTTCCAATCGGTGAACACCTATTTTGACAAAGCAGCTGCTTTATTAGATCATTCTCAGGGTCTACTCGACCAGATTAGAGCATGTAATGCAGTATATCAGATTCAATTTCCTGTTCGTGTCAAAGGAGAAATTCAAGTAATTTCTGCTTGGAGAGCAGAACACAGTCATCATAAGCTTCCTTGCAAGGGCGGCATTCGCTACAGTGAGGATGTGAATCAAGATGAAGTAATTGCATTGTCAGCATTGATGACTTATAAATGCGCTGTTGTAAATGTTCCCTTTGGTGGTGGCAAGGGTGGAATTAAGATTAATCCAAAGAATTATACAGTAGAAGAATTGGAAAGAATCACTCGCAGATATACCGTTGAATTGATTCATAAAAATTTCATTGGACCAGCAGTAGATGTTCCTGCTCCTGATTATGGAACAGGAATGCGTGAAATGTCATGGATTGCAGATACTTATCAAACAATCAAGTATGATGATGTTAATGCTCTCGGATGCGTTACTGGCAAGCCAATTGCGCAAGGTGGTGTTAATGGTAGAACAGAAGCCACAGGAAGAGGAGTTTTCTTTGGTGTAAGAGAAGCCGTTAATGATACAGAGCTTATGAAATCACTTGGTTTATCAAATGGTTTACATGATAAAACAGTTATTGTTCAAGGCTTTGGTAATGTAGGATTTTATGCAGCTAAATTTATTCAAGAAGGTGGTGCTACAATTACTGGAATCATCGAATGGGATGGTGCAGTTTATAATCCTAATGGTATTGATGTTCTTGCTTTGAAAGAACATCATTCACAAACAGGATCCATCAGAAATTTCGCTGGAGCTCAAACAATCGATGCAGGAAATACAGTTCTTGAATATCCTTGCGATATCCTAGTTCCTGCTGCATTGGAATCACAGATAACTGATTGGAATGCTGATAGAATTCAAGCAAAAATTATTGCCGAAGGTGCGAATGGACCTATTGCAGCATCAGCAGAACCTACACTTCTTGCAAAGAATATTTTAGTTATTCCTGATATGTTTATCAATGCAGGTGGTGTGGTAGTCTCTTATTTTGAATGGCTTAAAAACCTCTCTCATGTTCGATTTGGACGATTAGACAAGCGTTATGAAGAAAACTCCAAGAAAGGTTTAATTTCAACAATTGAAAATCTTACTGGAAAATCTTTATCAGCTTCTGAAAGATCTATGCTTGTTCAAGGTCCAAATGAAGTTGACTTGGTGAATTCCGGTTTGGAAGATTCCATGATTGGGTCTTATCATGAAATCATGGAAGTTTGGAGAAATAAAGCAAATGTGAAAGATATGAGAACTGCAGCTTTTATCTCAGCGATTGACAAAATTGCTGCTTCATATAATCAGATGGGCATTTTCCCCTAATTTGCCCTAGAATGCATAAAAAGCCCTCATGTTATTATATGAGGGCTTTTTTATTACATAATGATAATATCAATTATTTGCAAGCAAAGTGTTGTTTAACCAAAGCATTGTCTTATTTTAGAGCAGGTTTTGGTGTAGATGTGCGCCACATACTTGAGATCACTCGTATAATTGTTTGTTTGTCGATCTCGCTAATCACTACACATCCACAGAAGGTTTGTTATGAATATTTATGTAGGCAATTTGCCGTACAACATGGGATCCGAAGATCTTCGCTCCCTCTTCGAAAGCTACGGCAATGTCACAGGTGCCTTCGTTATCACAGACAAAATCAGTGGTCGCTCACGCGGTTTTGGTTTTGTTGAAATGGACAATGATGATGAAGCAAGAGGCGCAATCGAATCAACCAATGGCAAAGAGTTCAGCGGACGTACATTGGTAGTCAATGAAGCTCGTCCACGCGAAGAGCAATCACGCGGTCCACGTCGTGATTTCCGTGGTGGTGATCGTCGGTCAGATCGATACGAATAAGAGATTATAATCCCTAGAATCGATACAGACATTATTAAGAACCCTCGGCTTTCATATTAGTCGAGGGTTCAGTATTTTTGCCCTGCACTATTTGAGAATTGCATGGATATCGAACAGAAAAATGGAATGGGCTTTCAGTCATTCTTGATTGATATTTTCTTTACTTGGTATATCTTCATCACTATTGATAGAATTATTTTACCTGCATTGACATCTTATCTACCTGTACAAGGTTTTACAATGCAGATAGTATATCTTTTTCTAGCAATCATTTTTGCATTCATTCTCAAAAAGACGAATCAATCTCCTGGCCAAGTTATTCTAGCTAATTCAAAGGTATCTATGCCAGTTTTTGGCAAGCATATACTTTGGATTGCATTTAGTTCATCTATCATCGCAGGTTGGATCGTAACAGATATTTCCCCAATTGATTTCTTTTCTGCAAAAGGAATAGAATCGGCATCAAATATATTCACTGCACTTATTACACCCGAACTCAGCATTTTTGATATTGCTCTCAAAGCCTTAATTGAGACAGTATATATTGCACTAACTGCAACTATTATAGCACTTCCTCCCTCATTTATCTTGAGTTTTCTTAGTGCAAGAACATTAATGAAGGGTAATTCGATATCTTTTGCTGTATATTCCATCGTGCGGATTATTTCTAATTTCGCAAGATCAATTGAACCACTAATTTGGGCAATCATTTTTTCTGTTTGGGTTGGCATTGGTCCTTTTGCAGGAATGCTTGCTCTCATGATTCATACCATTGCTTCCCTTACAAAACAATATTCAGAGCAGATTGAAGACATAGATAATGGCCCTATTGAAGCAATAGAAGCAACAGGCGCACATCCATTGCAGGTCATTAGTTTTGCTATTATACCTCAAATTGTAATTCCATTCTTAAGTTTTACGATTTATCGCTGGGATATCAATGTTCGTATGGCAACAATCATTGGTTTGGTGGGAGGTGGAGGTATTGGAACTATGCTAATGCAATATCAGGGACTTGCACAATGGCATGAAGTCGGACTGATCATCATCATGATAGCATTTGTAGTATGGGTAATGGATTATGTCTCTGCCAGAGTGCGCGAAGCACTCCGTTAAAATTACAATTCTTGATAGATATTCGAATAGATTCTATTTCCATCAACACCAAAGCGTTCAAAATACCCTGTATACCATTGTGTTAAATGAGCACCTGTATTCATTGCATTGAATATGTCTTCTGATGTTTCAATTCCACCTGTTGCAATAACAATACAATCATCGATAGAATTTTCTCTCAAGTATTCAACTGCAAGAGAGCATAATTGAAGTGAAGATTCTCGAACAATAGCCCCACTTAATCCACCACCATATTCTTTGGTAAAATACTCATAGTGCTTTGTATCATCTGGATTGATCTTACTTGCATGTTTTTGATATGCAGTGGAGGTATTACCAAGATTAATTCCAGTATAATTTCTTTGATTGAGAATAGACATTAGTGGTTTGATTAATCCAGGCTCGGTATCATTGGAAAATTTAACAATCACAGGGTATGACTGTAAATCTATAGCATTTGCAATCGCATCAAGCCTTGAAATTAAAGATAAATCCAATGAGTCATGATGATTTGAATGTCCAGGTACATTCGGACAACTTTCATTAAGTTCAATAAAATCACACCCGGCATCTTGATAGTATTTAATACCTTCAATCAAACCATGCAGCCCCTCATTCATGCTCATTCCTGGATCCATTGAAACACTTGCACCAATTGGAAAATCAGGATAATGAGTAAATTTTGCGATACGTTGAGCAGTTTCTTTATGGCCTAGATTTGGCAAACCCAACCAATTAGATGCGGAATGGCTTTTAGGATATGGTACGAATGGTAATGTAATTCCATTCTTTTTATTTCCCTTTCTTGGTTGTGATGTAGTTGTTCCTGCCAAGTAGAAACCAGCACCTTGAGCATAAGCTCTTTCATACCCTTCTGCATGTTTATACATTCCGGCAGCATTACCAATGGGCGATCTAAATGTCAAATTTCTGATATGTACCTTGAGTCTATCCGGAACAATAATCGGTGTCAGTTGATCATCAGCGGCAATAGCAGCAAACCAAGGTCTTGTTGAAGAATAAATATATGTAAACACTCCTGGCGGCAGAATTCCAAGTATTGGTCTTATGGTATGATCGATTCTAGATAGAAAAGTAGCCAATGACATATATTCTACAATTCCTTCCGAAGTCTAGCAACTGGAATTCGCATTTGTTCACGATACTTTGCAACAGTTCTTCTTGCAACATTCAAACCTTGTTTTTTTAATTCAGACATTAATTTGTCATCACTATGGGGCTTGAGTTTGGGTTCTTTTTCTATTAGATCTTTTATTTTTTGTTTAATGACTGTGGTAGAAATTTCCTCTCCATCATCACTTGGCAAAGATTCACTAAAGAAAAATCTCAATTCATATGTTCCAAAATTAGTTTGAACATATTTTCCATTTACTATTCTACAAATAGTTGAAACATCCATTCCGGTTACATCTGCTACATCTTTATAAATCAATGGTTTAAGAGCACTCTCACCATATCTAAAGAAATCTTTTTGTGCACCTGCAATACCAGTCATTACTTTCAACATTGTTTTTTTACGTTGTCTGATAGCCTGCAATAGAAATTTCGCATCATCATACTTCTTTCTCAGCCATTCTTTAGTTTCTTTATTGTATTTCCTATAGCGAGCTTCTTTCTTCAAATCTTCATACATCTTATTAAGTTTTAGCTGAGGGATTCGGGTATCATTAACATTGATGATCACATCATCTTCATCATCAATTGTGATCACAAAATCAGGAATGACAGTTGAAGTTGCTATAGATATTCCCATTCCACCTGGTTTAGGGTTCAATCTTCGAATAGCATCGATTGCAGCTTTCAATTCATCTTCATTGATTGAAAATTGCCTGCATAGGACTGTATAATGCTTCATTACAAAGACATCATAACTCTTTTCAAGTATTCTTTTTGCTAATAATTCAGAGGTGCTTGGATTCTGCTTAGCATTCAATTGCAACAATAAACATTCCCTCAAATCTCTTGCTGCAATTCCTGGTGGATCTTGTTGCTGAACTGCATGCAAAGCTCTTTCAGCCATTTCCATTGTAACATTTTGCACTGGTATCGGAGGTATTGGTTCTTCTGTAGCAGAATCTTCATCATCTTCAAGATTATCAAAATATGAAGATGAAAATGAATTCTTTCGAAGTGATTCTTCCAAGAAACGCTTATGTCTTCGTAGATAATCACGATGTTGCTTGTGATTTTCTTCCATAATTCTTGAATTTACATCATCAACGATGTCTTCCAAAGATCTTCTCAGATATCCATCATCCTCAAGATTTCCGATAATAGTATAACATAGGAGCCTTTCTTGATCTGAAAGATTTAGTACATTAACCTGCTCTATCAAATCATCAGTGAAAGTTCGTATTTCGCTTTGATCATTTCCCCAGAAGTCATCATCTTCATCATATTCACCGCTTCCTTGATCAGGAGATCTAGTTTCGTTCCAAGCTGTTTCATAAAAATCAAAAGGATCATGATGCTCAGTTTCAAAAGGAACAGGATCATCATAATCATATGAATGATCTGCATGATCATTCCCATCCAAAACATCTTTAGGAACTGTACTGAGTAGATTTTCAGTGGGGGTAAAGTCTGAATCATCTTCAATTGCGATCATCTCATCTGATGATTCATCAAGCATTGGATTTTGTTCAACTTCCTGACGAACATGTTGCTCTAATTGCAATATTGGTAATTGCAATAACTTTAGATATTGTATTTGTTGCGGTGTAAGTGTCTGCAATAGTGATGTCTGCAGATTCATGCTAACTTTCATTGACATTATTGTTCCTCCTGAATAGTCAACTCGATCGCTTGTTCATACCATTGTTCCCCAAAAGCACGAATCAAAGAATCTTTGACGGCATGTATAACCAATGTTCCTTGTTGTTCACCAGATTGGAATGCTGGTTTACATTCCTCAAATGGCTGATAACTCAAATAATCTCCACCAAAATTTCGAACTCTAATTGGAAAAAGATGACATGATATTGGTTTACGGAATGTAGTTTTACCCTCATGGAATGCTTTTTCTAAAGCACATTTTGCTATTCCCTCTTCTCTAAATACAAATACGCAATCTGCATCATCAATGCATTGCACATAAAGATCATCTCCAGTACCACTAATCCATTCATTTTTTTCCAATACTACTTTAGACCTTGCATCCAAATACTCCATTGCAAATGGAATGGATTCTTGAATGAGTGGTATTTCCTCATTCTTCAATGGTGCACCCTCTCCGCCGGATACAGTGCAACAAGCTCCCTTGCATGCATGTAAATCACAAGAGAAATGGTCACGGATGATTGCCTCATCCATCAATATTGAGTCTATCAGAATCATGGCGTTAAAAATGGGTGGATACGCCTGATGCAAGTGCTGCTTTGCATCGTGGTATGATTTTTGCCTAAACTACTATTTGTTGATGAGAATTGCAAAGACTTCATATAAAAAAACGGTCAATTCTCTTGTGGAATTGACCGTCAAGCATTTGCAAAATGTTTTATTATAAGCCAGGATATAAGGGGAATTTTGAGCAATATTCTTTGACATCATTCTTTACAGCTTCTGCAAT
>JACCDW011940162.1_pt1 | contig 26050 bp, 31 predicted proteins | sample 7449781 | NCBI WGS metagenome assembly JACCDW01 (sample SAMN15323449, study PRJNA562643) | freshwater metagenome | isolation source: river surface water | place: USA:Blue River Watershed | collected 2017-08-18
AACGCAATAGCGCCTCTAACCGGGTGTTGTATCTTGAGAAAATTTCGCATGAAATATAGAGGACCGTCAACAGGATCCATACATTTTTCTAAATGCTCTACTTGCTCTAATGTATATTTTTCTGGTTTATGCGCCTTTTTAATCAGGACGCCATCTAGTGATTTTCCCATAACAATATTTACTGAAAAAAATAGGGCCTCACGGCCCTATTTGGTGTTTTAAATTTGATTAAGCAAATGTTAAACCGGTTAGTGTTACATCAGTTACGGTAATATCATTCTCGGCAGTTCCAATCGCTGCTCCGATGATATCTTCAATATTTTCGTAGCTGCCATCAAAACTAGTTGAAGCACCAAAACCATTACCACTATCAGTTTTATTTAAATGCACCAATGCTGTGAATCCTGTCGCAGTATTACCTGGAATACCTACATAATAGATCTCAGCTTCGTCTTGAAGTGCTCTGACTGCTTTAGAAAAATTGCTGTCAGATGCTGTATAACTAGTTGAAAAGTTTACGGTAGCCGATACGATCTTAATAGCCTGTAACTGAGGTGTACCAAATCTTGTAAAAGGACCTGCACCGCTGGTACCATCACCTAAAATTTTTCTTGAATTCGCACCTACTGTGGTGCCTTCAACAACTGTTGAATATACGCTTGGCATTATTTTGCTCCTTTAGCTTCTGCTAATCTTCTTTGTAGTTCGGCACGAATCTGTGAGCGTAGATCTGTTGATTCTTGTGTACGCTGCATAGGATTATCAGCACCTGCTACTTTAGGATAAGTTCCTTTTGGTTTGTGGATATCGTTACCGCGCATGATAACATCGTCCACATCTCTAACTTCAGTATCGCTGCCGCCTTCGGGAGAATTCATAAAGGCTTCGTCTTCTTTACCTTTCTTTTTCTCCATGTCGTGATCATCCATGTCGTGATCACCATCGTTATCTACATCACCTTGTGCCTTACTAACACCGTCATCGCTGTCATCTGGCTTGTTCATGATATCTGGACCGGGCTTATCTATTTCGATATCGGGTTCATTGTCCATATCTGGCAACATCTTTAAAGGAGGTAACGAAGTGATAGATGGCATCGGGGCCATGCTAGGCATTCCTGCTGCTGGTTTTTCCATATCAGGATTGACCTGTTTGATCAATTTCATTAACTCTTCGATATTATCTAAACCCTGAGCATTAAGATTAATACTCATCGAAGGTGGTGGTGCATCTGGTTTCGGCATACTAGGACTCATTGTCGATCCCATTGGTCCAGGCATGTCTCCGCATTCTGTAGTTTCTGGCGATATTGATTGGGTCGGAGCGGGTTCGTCAAGCTCTCGCATCTTAGCCATTAGTTCATTAAAGTTCATCTTAACTCCTTGGCACCGATGGGGCTGCTGGCACCTGCTTTATCTGTTTTTGCTTTTGGTAATTTGTATTCTGTCTGCATACCATCTTTTTTTCTAGCTTTTGCAGACTTTTCTAAATCTTTTAGAAAACCTTTGTTGAAATCATCTCCGAAGTACTCTTTATGCTTCACTGCTGTTGTTTCTTTATATTGACTATCGTTTAATAGTGCTTCTCCTGTGGGCTCATTATCGATAATTAACTGATCTAATTCACTAGGTTCGCCACTACCTCTAACACGGAAGCATTCTTCTGCTATTCCCATGTCTTTGATATCGGATACAATTTCAGGTCCGGTCACTGGATATTCACATACTACTTCAAAAACTGTAACTTCTTTATTTTCTAATGTAGGAAAATCTAAAGGTAATTTTTGAACAGGTGTAGTAGAAACTTTTTCTAGAGTCATAACTTTGCAACGATCAAGCTTCACTTTAAGATTTTCCTGAAATTTTTCAGGGAGATCTCCGGCGACTTTGATTTTAAAGCTATAGACTTTTTTGCTTTCGGCGAGATATTCTTTAAATGTTTTCATATCAGTATTTAGCCTTTATTTTGTAATTTCTTCAGCAGCTCGTTACGGTCGGTTACAACATAGCCTTGTCCGTTGATCATATCATGAGGGTCTTTTCCGGTATCGTTATCGATCTTGAGTTTTTTAAGCTGTAGATCGATAGCTTTTAGTTTTTTCTCCATTTTCATACCCTTGGCATCTATGGCATTTTTAATCATGCTGCTGGCTACTTCAAAGATACGACCGCTGTATCTCACCTCAACATTCATACCCAAATCCATTAAATCATCATAGGCATCTTCAGCTTTTTTAGCTAGATCATCTAACTCTTTATCGTTTAGATCATCCAGCTCTTTGATCTGTGGTAAACTGCTAGATATAGCTTCAACCGCTTTAATGCTATCTTCGATACTCTGCACCTGTGCGTGTTCTTTTTCAGGCTCTGGTGCCGCAGGAGCTGCTTGCTCTTTTTCGGGTAAGTTGAATAAGTCTTCTAATTTTTTGGTCATACTTTACTTATCGGCGTTTTCCGCCTTGATGAAAAATGTCGCCTTCGTTAACTACTCGAAATTTCAAACCTTGCTGTTTGCACCATGCAGTAGCAGCTTCCCATTTGGCTAGATTTTTAATGTATTGTTCTTGATTATAAAGACTTTTACCTACTTTTTCTCGTAAAGTTTGACTCTGAGGTTTAACTTCTACGACTTCGGCATGCTTTTTTCCGTTTTTATCTTTGTAGACAATAAAGAAATCAGGAACATAAACAGTGTACTTACCGGTCATCGGATCTCTATAAGGTATCTGTATGCTTTCGCTGGCCCAATTCTCTACTCCGGGATGCTCGTCAAGCATTCGCATGAAAACAAATTCCCAACTACTACGAGCTAAAGGTGTTTTCTTCCCCACATACTTCGAAGGGTTCTTCATTTCAAAACGCCCTTGTGCAAATTTGACCATTATGCTGCTATTTGTCTTGTTTGATTTACTTGTACATCTGATACTCTATAACCTAGAGCTGACGTGGATATTCTATTATTGTTTAGTATTTCTGCTACCAAAATACTAAGTTCATTTCTGCCCAAGCCTTTGATTGTATCTAAGATGACTGACACAGATTCTCCTTCTAACTTAGCCTGTCTAAGAATAGTCATCGCTGTTATCTCTGCTGCATCTTTATCGAATCCAGCCGATTTAAAAAAACCAACTGTTGCATCGACATCTACAGAGGAAAATTCTAAAGGAGCTTCTCCGTAGCTGTCAAAAAATAAGATAGTCGATGCAGCACTATCATTGATAATCTGTGACGGTAAATTTGTAGCCATTTATTGTCCTGGTGGTGCAGTCACAGGAGCCCCTGTAAAGGCCGCAGTTGCTATAACCTTAGGAGTTGCTGTAACTGTTTGTGTATTCGAAGCTGCTGCACTCTTAGGAAATATCGATCCTACCAATCCACCAACTGTGGATATTGCAGAACTTATATTTCTAGGATTTGTTAATATCGCAAGGCCTTCGGATGCAAGTTGAGCGCCAGTAAGATTCTTAGCGTTCTTATAAGTATTGATCGTAGCGATGGCAGTTCCTAAGAAATTTCTAGGGTTGCTAAATGCAGTACCATTACCAACAGCTCCGAATATGGTTTCTAACCCGTCGAGAACACCTCCCGAACCGAATAAAGTAGAAACACCACCTCCTGCTACGCTTAACGGGCTAGGTACAGAATCGTAATGTAAGGTAGCGAATCCTTGTGGATTATCGTAACCAACATCACCGGCAGAATATCTAACTGCTTCAAATTCTAAAGTCATTTGACTTTCATTAAAGTCACTGGCACTATAATCCATGTCGCCGTGATTCCAAGATTTAATTCTTGGATTGACTAATGTATACCCTACGAATCTCCTTCGACTCATCGTGAATATTTCTATTTGATTTATAAAATTAGCAGTCTTGTCGTTATCTAGACCGAATCTATAGTTATTCGCAGCAGAATCTGTCGACCGATACTGGATGTCCGTGGAATAAGCATATTCCGGTTGTGTACGATCGGCAATATAATATCCGTAATACAGTGCCCATAAAGCATTGATTATTCCGTGACTGTCGTCTCGAAAAGTTATGTTAAGGGGTTCGTAATTAAAATTCTTATAAAGAATTTTCTTTTTATTATATTGATTTTTAATTACTGAATCAAAATTAAATTTAGGCAGGTCTGTGGCTTTAACTAGTAAACCGATTTCCTGTCTGTGTTTATCTGTAAATGATGTTGATCTCGCTGCGAATGTGTTGATATCAAATCGAACATAGAATAGGAACTTAGTTCTAGGACTGAGCCTAAAATTATTGTCAATAAAGAGCCTTTCAGCATGTCTATAATTAGATTGCTGTCCTTTGGGATTGGTAGCTCCCTCTAAGAAACCTTTGGCAAAAGTTCCCAAGTATCTAGTGAATTTATTAGCCATACAAATATTTATGCCATAAAAAAAGCTCGGAATTTCCGAGCTTTTTTATTATCACTACTGTAATTAAACTGTAGTTGGGTTCTGCGAACCAGTCGTAGCACCGCCACGACCAAGTCCTGCAACAGTTCTTCCAACTGCTGCACCAATACCACCGATTGGACTTGTTGCTGCTGCACCTGCTGCAAACTGTACCAAGTTATCGTAGGAAATAGTTAGAGCTACAGTCATCGCTTCATTGGTTGAATAGTTGGCATCGCCGTAGTCAACGTTTTGTAAGAAACAACCATACATTTCAAATGTTTCTAGAGTGAATGGTCCTGATGTTCCATTACCACCGTCTAATACTTCGATACGAGTTGTAAACTTGTAGTCGATACCTGAACGAGCAGATGCTTGTTCCATGAAGTCGTATTGCTTCTGGATCTGTTGTCCAACTAATTTTTGTACTTGTCCGCTAGCATCATCTCGTAATGTTAAGGTAACATTTTCTAATGTATACTTACCGGCAAGCTTTACTTTAGAGTTATAAACATCTAGCGTCATTTCTTCAAATGATACTTTTGGTCTAGTAACATCTTGAACTTGTTTTGTAAGTTCGGTCGCGGCATTTACACCAAAACCAATCAATGTCACCCTAAAGCGATATTTTAGCTTTGGCATTAGGAGGATCTGTGTAGATCCTCCACCATTAGTGGTTGGAATGCCGATGTTGTTTAGTGATGTAATCGCCATTTTTAAATCTCTCCTGTGTTCTTGACACGCAATGGAATGTAAATGAATTCAACTGCCTTCACTGGTTCAATCGCAATGTCTACATATAGTTCGTTACGATCGATCCTTGAAGGTGTGTTATTTGATTCATCACACACAACCGCAAAGTCGTAGATTGCTCTCAAGCCTACTAATTCTAACAATAAGCTTTCTGCCGCTTGTTTGATTTCGTCTCGTGTAATCTTATCGTTTGGCTCAAAGATATATGGACGAGCTAGCTTGTTCAACTGACTGCGTAGATATACTACCAATCGTGCTACATTGATTCTGTCCAATGCACTTGCATTTCTTGCACGAGTTTTTTGACCGTAATTAACAAGTCCAACTCCTACAAAGAACGGAATAGGATTGATCTTTAGATCATATAAGGTATCTCTCTGACCTTCATTCAATGCAACAGTTTGGAATTCTCCTGTTAGAGAATCAATGTATCCCACTGATGTAGCATTAGTGATACCGCCTCGTCTTGTACCTGCTGGAGCGAACCAAGGATAACTTACATTATCGCTCAATGCAATGGTTCTTAGCATCATATGGCTTGCCGGAACAACTGCGTTTGAACCGCTTAGATCTGTGGTAAATCCATTTGGATAGAAGCAAGCTAGGTATTCGTCATAGGTAACAATTCCGCCATCACCGTTGTCAGTTACTAACTCGGCATTGGTTCCCCAATTAGTTAGGCTTGTTGCATCATCTTTTAAGCGTAATGGTGTATCACCAACAACGAACGCTGTGATACCGCGATCGATGTTTAAGTTAACTAGGTTGCTCATTAGCTCAGGATATCCTGGGCAAGCAATCAAGTTAAAGTTACGACGCTCTTCGTCACGAATCTCAGAGCTTGTATCAACAACACTCTTAAGTGCTGCTACTACAACTGATCTCTGTGCCTTGCGACCAAAGCTGCCTGAACCGTCTTCGTTGTTTGGACTTGCTGTAGTCCAACGGTCAGTTTCGTATGTGTCCATGCTTTGACCCTGGCCGCTGATGAATGCTCCACCGGATAGTGTCGCAGCACTAGTTCTTGGATTTTCTGATGTTGTATCAATATAGCTGTTTCTATATTTCTTAACATTACCACCGCTTCTTCTTAGATTATACAACATCATTCCTTTTGGATATAATGCTGGATCTGGTGCGTCTGGGTCTAAGAAGTTATTTGTAATTAGATCTAACAAGCTACTTGCAGTCTTGCTAGTGCCTGTGGTATTCCAACGAGCATCAGCAAACAGAACACCGTCTTCTGTAGTTTGGTCTGACTTGTCAATCAATTCCCAACGCTCTGAAGCATCAGCGATATCTGTTAAATTCTCATTATATCTGTAAATGATCGGGAAATTTTCTAGATCAGCTGTGCTGATCCATAGATCCCCGTGTTTTGTACCGTTCACACCGCTAGCATATGGATTGCTAGCACTTACTTTAGGTAGGTAATTGTCTCTGGTTGTATTTGCATCAAAATAAGGTGATGTGCTGTGACGATAACCTACCCAGGTATTTCCATTGTGTATCATGATATCCACATCAGCAAATGATGGATTATACCACATTTGACCGTCTGTTGGTTCATTCGTTGGATTATCTGGTCCTGCTGCAAATCTTGGATCGCTGGCAACTAGAGGCATCCAACCAGATGCTAGATAGTCTTGTCCAGATCCACCAGCATAAGCTCCCGGGGCGATGTCTTGTAATGAATACAAGTTTTCTGAACCTGTTCTATCTTCTAAGTCATAAGCTGCAAACACATTAGAAATAGGATTGCCTGTGCCGTCTGTAATTCTGAAGTCACCGCCTAATTTGTGGCTGATTACAACTCTTGCTTGTGTAGTGCTAATAGTTGTAACTGATGCTTCAATGTTTGTAAAGCCTGCTGCATTAATAGCTGCTGCTATTGCGTCTGCATCGGTACTGTTACCTACTGCGGTAAAAGAAACTGATACAGAACCACTTAATGCTAATTCTGATTTTAAAGATTCTTCAATTGAGAATGTCTTAGCACCTGCGGTCAATGATCCGCTTTTAATAATGCTAGAAGTAATACTTGTTGCAGTATTAGCCGAAATATTTCTACGCCATACACGGAAACTTGCTGTTTCTGGTGTAGCGTCAAAACCTCCATTTTCTTCTGCATTTGACTGAACAAATAAAGAATCTGCTGAAATGTTTGCTCCGCCGCCGCTACGATCTAGATAATACAAAGATGCGCCGGTTGTTGCGTAGATAGGTGCATCATATGATATCCAGGATACAGTGGATGACTGCCATCTTTGAACTTTCCAACGAGCACCGTTGTTTGGTTCAGTGGTTTTAATCCATATCGAACCTGTTGGATAGCCAGCTTCGCTATCAGTGTTGTCAGTGCGCTTAAATGTTGGTACGCTGGTATGTGGAGTTTGTTGTAGTTTAGGTCCGTAATACAAACCTGCATCTATTCCCAATGCTTCCCAGGTTGATGTTCCATTTTCTAATCTTACATTACCGTCTGCAGCACTGTCTCCAGTCGACTGTGAAGTTCCATCTGTGTAAATGTACAGTCTGTTGTTGATAGCCTGTGCAGTAATACCTGTAACACTAGCAGATCTAATAGCTGCCGCTAAAGTTGCCATAGTATAGCTACCGCTGATTAAGCTATTATTAACATATAAATTAACACTAACTGTGCCTGTAACAGCAGTTCCGGAAACGACAGAGTGACTGGCTTTCCATTCTTTGCTGCCGATTAGCACCCATTCGCCTGCGTCAACTGCTGTACCGCCACCTGCTAAGTTTCCATTACCTGCAGATTTGTAATAAATTCTGGCTAAATCTTCGTTTAAGTTAAATGAATCATCGCCTTCAGCAGTCTGCATTACCACTGCATAATCACCGATAGAACCTACCGATGCCTTAGGTGCGTTGTTTTCGATCTTTCCTGGGTAGTCGTCGTCTGTTAGCACTGTAGGAGTCTTAGAAGTAAACTTCTGACCACCTGCTACTGTAGGAGCAGCGCCGTTCCATTCTTGGATACCCCACATAGTAGCGATGGTGTTTACCCACCATTGACCGTTGTTAGGATTGGCTCCTGGTTCTTCTGTTTGTGCTTCTAACTCGTCTAGATTTACATCTGCACGGACGATAAATGCCGAGTTACTGACTCCTAACAAGCTATAAGCTGCTAGGAGACCGTATTCATTGCGTTCTGATCCGTGTACAGGAGTAGAGCTCGCTGTCTTTTCAAAGAAAGGAACTCCAAAGAATTCTGTTAGGTCTCTTTGGCTGGTCATTTTAAATGCCTTACCAGCGTTGGCTTTTGTAGTACCGGTAGCTGTTGTAGTACCTGCACCGTTTAGTTTGTCTTGGCCTGAAGCTACAACGATAAGAGGTACAGTACCAGGTTCAGCTGGTGTATAAAAACTCTCGTCGATTACCGTAACTTGTACGCCTGGTGATGTTAGTGCCATTACCAAATCTCCTGATTATAGTTGCTCATAATATTTAGCGGCATAGAGGAAAAATGGGCGTTTTAATCTATTGAAAAAGGGGAGAAAAAGGTCTAATTCTTTAAATAATAGTATGAGACCCCTTTGCAAATGTGGCCAAAGACCTTGTGCTATAAACTATAAGAAAGGTGATAGAACCTATTATAGAAAACTGTGTGAAATATGCCTAGCTCACGGTATATATCACGGTGTGCCTAGATGGCAAAGAGCGGGATATAAGATCAAGAATCAATGCGAAAAGTGCGGATTTAAATCACCGCACCAAGAAGTATTCAAAGTATTTCACATAGACGGCAATTTAAATAACTGCCGTCATAATAACTTAAAAACAATCTGTTACAATTGCGCCCAAATTTTGGGGAAATCTGGGATTACTTGGAGACAAGGAGATCTCGTTGCTGATTATTAATCTTACCTGCTGATATAATTCATCTATAGTAGAGTTGTTTTCTATAGTATGATCGAAATCAGTGCCTACCCAGGCAGTTTCACTGGCGTGTATTTTACGCATTTTAAGTTCTTGTACTGCCCAGTTATGACCTTTATTGGCTTCTACGGCTGTACTATACCAATCAGGTAAGTTTCCTCGTTGTACCCAAACAATTTGTCCGCCGGCGTTTTTAATACTAGAAATTTCATTAGGGAAACGACAATCTGAAATTACTACACTGTCTTTGGAATTTCGGAGTTTATTTTCTAGGCTGGCGATCCAGATATCGTCGTGGAAGGCTTTTCGGCATACTTCTGTACCCCAATATTGTAGTACCCAACGAGGAGTTAGCGTAGGCATATCTAAACGCTCTGCCCACCACGGATCCACTTGCTCTCGCCACTCTCGTGCTTCCTTAGTTCGCCCTTCTAACAGCGTCCGGTCCCATCCGAACACTGCGCTTACAGCATCTTTGAGAGTGCTGGCAAATGACTCGCGTCTAAATTCGTGAAAGTTAACTAGATAGTCAGCGACAGTATCCTTGCCGCTGCCAATAAATCCGCAAATACCTATAATCATAATATCCTCCAATTAAGGATATTATAGCATATATCAAAATACTAGGTCAACCGATAATCCAAGTATAACCGCTACCGCCAGGAACTAACTTCATTAGATCGTCGATTAGTTTTTCCATTTCTGTCTGGGCTTCGGATATCAATGCTGTTCCGTTTAGTTGTGTTCCGCCCTGCGGTCCTGCAATCTGACCAAACTTGCTGCGAGCTTGTCCTAGCATCATTTTACATCCAGCTAACGAGTAATCCTTGATCCATTGTCCAGAATAAACATCGTTTATAATAACAAAATCTGGTTTTGTATTATAAACTTGAAGCATTACACTTTCTCTGCCTCGAGGACGCTGTTGTATAATCAACTTATGGCTTTGTGGATGCCAGGTGAAATTTATGTACGAGCCAAACATTTTACCTACTAGCTCTTGATATCCTGCAAATAATTCGTAGGTTAATAATCCTCCCATATTTGTACTGCTTAACAAATATGTGTTTGTATAGGCCAAGTTAAAAGGTTCAAAAACTGTACCTCCAACACCGTTTCCTGATCTCGATCCTACGCTTCTGCGAAAGATCTGTCTAACCTGTTGTATTTCTTTAGGCAGTATATATTCGTTAGTGCTCTCTTCTAGCGTTAAGAACATATAGCTTTCTTCTACAGCATTATCGCTGCGCTGACGGAAAACCGCTAGAGAGCGATTTAGTGCTGTTTCGTAGTGTATAGGGTCCAATTCTACATCCACCATACCGTCTCCTAGCATGGCTTTGCAGTAATCGTAGACCGCTTGTTTTGCTTGATCGTTTGAGCTCATACTACTATTTATTGCTGCGGTAAATATATGACTATGCCAAGACTCTCGCTGTATCGCCCAGAAAAGGGCAATGATTATAAATTTATCGATAAAACCGTCTGGGAAATGTTCCAAGTTGGCGGAACCGACGTGTTAGTTCACAGATATTTAGGGCCCGGAACTTCACTAGAAGAAACTCCGGCTACTCCTACATACGCTAAAGATAGTGTAACAAATATACAAGATCTTTTATTCCTTGAAAATAGAGATCGTAAATATGACCCGGACATTTATCTACTTCGGGGTGTTTATAATATTCAAGACACAGATTTTAATCTAAGTCAATTCGGATTATTTTTACAGAACGACACGATTTTTATCACATTCCATATCACAGATACTGTACAAAAAATAGGCAGAAAACTCATAGCAGGTGATGTTATAGAATTACCGCATCTCAAAGATGAATATGCTCTTAATGATTTTCAATATGCCTTAAAAAGATTTTATGTGATCGAAGAAATCAGTAGAGCTGCCGAAGGATTTTCAGCTACTTGGTATCCTCATTTATATCGTGCAAAATGTAAACCTTTAGTTGATAGCCAAGAATTTAAACAGATATTAGATGATATTGCAGATAAAGAAAGTTTTGCAGGTGTATATAATCCTAATATAACATATTATCCTGGACAGATTGTGGAGGGGCTCGACGGTAAGAAATATCAGGTCACAACTGAAGTAACAGGAATAGCTCCACCGAATACTGCTTATTATACATTAGCAGATACGCTAAGAGATATAGTCAGTACATATGAAAAAGAAATGCAGATCACCTCTGCTGTTCTTGACCAGGCTGACGCAGACGCTCCTAAGAGCGGATATGATACTACAAAATATTTTACTCTCCAACGAGACGGAGATGGAAATGCTGCCTTAATTACAACAGATTTAACTACAACTACCGTTGATGCACAAACACAGGCAACAGACGAAAATGGTAATCTATTGTATGACGCAAATGGTGATCCTGTTTATGTAGGTCAGACTGCTAGTTCAACCTTATTATCGCCAGACGGAACTGGCTATGGTGGATATCTAACAGATGATGCGTTGCCGCCTAACGGTGCTCCGTTTACAGCAGGCATATCATTTCCTCTCAATCCTACTGAAGGTCAATTCTGTCTAAGAAGAGATTATTTCCCTCATCGGTTGTTTAGATTTGATGGGGCAAGATGGCGTAAGTATGAGGATAATCTAAGAATGACTATGAACAATCTCGGTGAAAGTGATGTAGGTACGGGAGATCAATTCGAAGGTAAGGATGTGCGCAAGACACAAAAAGCAGGATTTATTAATAACGACAAGACTGCTACAATTGACGGACATGTTACTAAAGAACGACAAAGCTTGAGCAAAGCATTAAGACCACAGGCGGATGAATAATGGATTTTTTCTATGACGGACAGATAAGAAGATATGTCACACAATTCATGCGTGTGTTTATAGGCTTCAAGTATAAGGCGGGCGACGGCGAAGAGCGTCAGATACCTGTTATGTACGGTGACCTAACAAGACAGGTCGCGGCCATTATCAAAGAAAATTCAGAAAATAAAATGCCCACAGTACCAAGAATAGCCTGTTATATTTCTGGATTAGAATTAGATACTGCTCGTCTTTCTGATGCTACTTTCGTCAGTAAAATACATGTAAGAGAAAGACGATATACCGATGCCGGTGGGACTATAGAGTATCAAAATGTACAGGGCGGAAATTACACAGTCGAAAGACTAATGCCTACACCTTTTAAGTTAACAATGAGGTGTGACATTTGGAGTTCTAATACAGATCAGAAATTACAGATACTTGAACAGATCCTAGTATTGTTTAATCCTAGTCTCGAATTGCAAACCACAGACAACTACATCGATTGGACTAGTTTGAGTGCATTATACCTAACATCAACTAATTTTAGTTCAAGAACTATTCCCCAGGGAGCAGAGTCAGATATTGATATTTGCAGTCTTGATTTTGAATTACCAATTTGGATCACTCCGCCTGCTAAGGTTAAAAAATTAGGCATAGTACAAAGTATTATCAATAATGTTTTTAATGAAACCGGTGATATTGTTAACCTAACCGATCTTGTTTATAACAGAGCGACAGGTTCTTGGGCAACCACTACTAATAGGTTTGGTGTACTATTGTTTAAATCCAATACAGGAAATCTCACAGACGGTCAATATGATGTGACTGTGGTAGATCCTGGTGCTGCTGTAGCAGCAGTCGGTCTCGACGAAAAATCTGTAAAAAATGGAGAGCCGATTGATTGGAATAAAATCTTAGAAGTTCAGGGAGGATACAAAGCCGGTAATGAAATATATTTCAAACAACCTACTGGTTACGAAGTTGTAGGAACTTTCGTAGTTAATCCTTTAGATCCATCGATACTTGTAGCAACATTAGATACAGACACATTTCCATCTAACACAGATATAGAAAGCACTATCAACGGTGTGAATTCTAGAGGTACTGTAGATGCTATTATAGATCCATACAAGTTTAATCCGGTCGCAGCATTTAACGGTCGTGCAAATATTCCGTTAGGCATTAGATACCTTATGTTAGACGATGTGAACAATAGCACCAATGTCGGCGGAACTTATGGAGAAACTCCGTACAATCAATCGTATGATGGCCCTGATGCTTGGAAAGACATCAACGGCAATGATCCAGTAATTAAAGCAAATTCTATTATAGAGTGGAATGGATCTGCATGGATAGAAGCGTGGAATCCTACAAGCAGTGGCGATCCTATATATATTCAAAATATCAAAACCGGTATACAATACAAATGGGACGGAGAGCAGTGGCTTAAATCGTTCGAAGGCGAATACGGTCCAGGATCGTGGGGATTCGTGTTGCCAAGCTGATAATTAATTGATGCAACAGAGAGCTGGACTACTATTTTTATCCAAAAAAACCAAACGAATATTATTAGTCCATAGCGATCAAAAATGGACTGTTCCTACCTTTGCCAGAAAAGGTGTCTTGTTAGAAGATGCCGAGGAACTTTTAAAAAACTATTCAAACGGTCGTATTCTTCCTATCGAACTTTATCTCAGCGAAGATAAAGGATTTGAATACGGAACTTATGTTTGTCTAGTTGATGAGGAATTCTTGACAGAAATCAACGAAACTATAGCCTGGTGTTCTCTAGGTGATCTCCCAAAAAATCTTCATATAGGTTTAAAGAACACATTAAATAGTCAAATAATTCGTGCTAAAATTGACACGATATTGGAGTTAGTTAAAGATGATACAAAATAATCCTAGATTTGTAAACGATGTTGAAAGATATAATAAAGCCATAGAACAAATGGAAGAGGGCCAGGCCAGAGACGAAGTTAAAAAACTGTTAACCGAGTTGATTCTTACAGTTAAAGAAATGGATAATAGATTTGTAGATATGATTTATTCCAAACAATTACCGTCCATCGGCAATGAAATGCGAGACAAGATAACTGATTTAAGGAAAAAATTAAACGATAGGATTAAATTTATCCAAAAATAGTTTACCATAAATACCTAACTTATTTTTTTAGAGACTAGATTATGCAACTGAAATATTCATATTTTTATTTTAAATCTGCCATTCCTCCTGAAACTTGTCAGCGAATTATAGATTTAGGAAAATCAAAATTAGAGTCTGAAAGATCTCAAGGGCTGAATGTTGAAGCTTACACATTTGGAGACAGACAAAAAGGTGCGTTATCCGATGCTCCTGCCCAAGGGGAACTAAGCAGACAAGAATTAAAAAAACAAGGTGTAACTGAGGCTTATGTTCGAGACAGCGAAGTAACTTGGCTGGCTGATAGATGGCTTTATGATCTGATCCATCCGTTTATCAGAGAAGCTAATGCCAAAGCCGGATGGAATTTTGAATGGGATTATTCGGAGCATTTTCAATTCACTGTTTATAATTCTCCAGGAGGGTTCTATGGTTGGCACAAGGACGGCGACAGCGATCATAATGGAATCTATAGAAGGTATATCCACGGTGTCACTCCTCTTCCAATGAAACCAGACGGCAAGCTTCCTGAAAAATATACTACCGACACAAACATGATAGGAAAAATTCGTAAGCTATCAATGACTCTTAATCTAAACGCACCCGGTGATTATGAAGGTGGTAATTTAAAATTTGATTTCGGTCATCACACCGATGGCGAGCAATTTTACGAATGCGAGGAAATTAGACCTCAGGGTTCTATGATAGTATTCCCATCATTTTTAGATCATTGTGTCACTCCGGTAACCAAAGGTACAAGATACAGTCTTGTATTATGGAGCTTAGGCCAGCCTTTTAAATAAGATTTATGTTTTTATATGATTGGTATTTTGTAAAAGATTTCTATTCTAATGAAGAATGTGATAATCTTTTAGATATATGTCAAAAAAATCAAAGTGTTACTCTTAAAGACAGAGGTGCGACTGGAAAAAATGTCTGCACCACTGTAGTTGAGATGGATCACTTCGGAAAATCTCTAGACAAAATGTTTAGGATGGTCGACGATGTCAATAGAAATTATTACGGATTTGATTTATTTAAAGAACGACCACTCGGAATGAATTTTAATGTGTATTCTGGTGATCAAAATGAATATCCGTATCATAAAGATTGTAATAGCCCAGGAACTTCTTCCGATTCTAAATTAACAATAATAGTTAATCTTTCCAATGAACCATACGAAGGTGGCGATTTCTTTATGTTTTTTGGCTATGAAAAACTTATCCCTGAGGTTCGTGAACGAGGGACTCTTTTTATATTTCCTAGTTATACATATCATAAAGTAACTCCTGTAACTAGTGGTTCAAGAATGACACTTTCTACTTGGATCCAAGGACCAAATTTTAGATGAGAACGAATGCTATCATCATTGATGATTTTTTAGACGATCCTGATTACATCAGAGGTGTTGCGTTAAATGCTGAATATAACCTAACAGGAAGTTTTCCAGGCAGTCGAACTTATCAGTGCGATGAAAAATATAACGAAGAAATAAAAAATAAATTAGAGGCTATTTTAAAAACAAAAATAGTCGAATGGACTAAACATCGTAACGAAAAAACCGATGAAATTATAGATGTTGACACTAGTTGTTTTCAGTTATGTCTACAGGATTCAAAAACTTGGATACATCAAGATCCAAACGAATATACAGCAATATTGTACCTAACTCCCAATGCACCTATTGATTCGGGCACCGGTGTTTATATGCACAAAAAAACTGGAATATATCGTCATATAGAAAGCGATCAAGTAGATGATATTGATATTAATAATTGGCAATTGATAATATTTTCCGGTAATGTTTACAATAGGCTGTTTATTTTTAGAGGCGATTTATATCATAGAAGTGTGGTTCCGGGATTTGGCACCGATAAATATACCGGCAGAATAACTCAAACATTTTTCTTTAACACAGAAGAATACAAAAATAGGAAATAAAATGGACACTGTAGAAGATACAATCAAAGAAACAGATATGAATTCTTTAGATGATTTATATAAAAGTACATCTGAATATTTTAAAGAAAACAAATATTTGGTATTAAAAGGATTTTTAGATCAGAATATGGCAGGTTTGTTGTACCAATATTGCTTAGTAAAAGTACAGCAAATGGATTTTAAATCTATGTTCGCTAAAGATGCATATAACCCTGACTGGGATGGAAGATTCGGCGACGAACAAGCTCCAATTAGCTATAACTGCTATGGAGATGCTATCATGGAAACTATTCTTGCTGCAAGTACAAAAACTCTTAGCAATTATGTAGGATTTGAATTAACTCCTAACTATAGTTATTGGAGACTGTATCAACAAGGAGAGGTTCTTTTACGGCATAGAGATAGGGAAAGCTGTGAAGTCAGCGCCACATTGTGCTTGGGTTATAACACCGCAAACCTCGACCCTAAAGAATATCCAGATTATAATTGGCCTATGTTTGTAGAAACCAAAGACGATCCAGATGGCGTTCCGATCCACCTAGCTCCCGGAGACTTGATTATGTACAGAGGATGCGATGTAGAGCACTGGAGAGACAAGTTTTTAGGAATGAATCACGCACAAGTATTTTTACACTATAACGACCCTACAGGTCCTTTCGGAATAAAATTAGATGGAAGACCTATCCTTGCTATTCCGAAAAAATTTCAACAATGATTTAAAGGAGATTAACAATGACGAAAGATGTATTACCAGTTTTTGATTATGGTAGTATCAATGAGACTCATCAATCAGCAGCCAAAGAAATCGCAGGTTGGTTAGATTCTCTAGGTTTAAAGGATGTGTCGAGAGAATTACTGCTTCGTTTTAAAATCGAAGAAAATAAAAAATATGATATCACCCAATCAAAATTTTATCAATTATGTCAAGAAGCAGGTGTGTATGTCGCTGGACAGGGTGTAATTATCGAAGGGGAAGGTAAAGACGCTACGGAATATCCTTTAGTAGCAATTAACGGAGATATCAGACAGCTTGATAAATTTATCGAATTTGTGCAAAATAAGAAATGATTAAAACTCCGAAATCTATTGCGATAGTCGGCGGTGGTACCGCCGGCTTTGTTTCTGCTTTAATATTAAAGAAAAAATTTCCTTCTTTAAAAGTTTCTATTATTAGATCTACAAAAATAGGAATTATAGGCGTCGGTGAAGGATCAACTGAACATTGGCGTAATTTTTTAAATTTTTTAGAAATAGATCATAAAGAAGTTTTTAAAGAATGTGATTCTACTTTAAAGTGTGGAATTATGTTTAGTAATTGGACGAACAAAGATTATCTACATAGCATACAGTTTGAATATAATCAAAAATTTGGTCAATATTCCCATGTATATGCCAATTTAATAGGTGGCGGTAAAGATTCAACAGCCCTTTCCTCGGGATTGTCATGGAGGAGCCAAGTTAATAGATGGTTTATTGATAACCTCGATCAATGCCCTACATCGCAATTTCATTTTAACACTAATAAACTAAACTCTTGGTTAACTAATCTTGCTCAAAAATCTGGAATCGACATCTACGACGATGAAATAGTAGACTTTGAAATAAAAGAAGATGGGGATATCGGATGTCTTCATGGAAATAAACAAAAATATAACTACGATTTTTATATAGATAGTACAGGATTTAGAAAATTACTAATTTCTAAATTAGGAGCCAAATGGCAGAGTTATTCAAAGTATCTAAAAATGAAATCTGCTATAGTATTTCCTACCGCAGATGAAGAAAATTACAATATCTATACATTAGCTAGGGCTATGAATTATGGATGGATGTTTAGAATACCGGTATGGGGAAGATACGGAAATGGCTATATCTATGATAGCGATTACATCGACGAGCATCAGGCCAAACTAGAAGCAGAAAAATATCTAGGTTATGAAGTTGAGGTAGCTAAAAAAATAGACTTTGATCCGGGCGCATTAGATAAAGTATGGATTAATAACTGTGTTGCTATTGGGTTATCTGCAAGTTTTGTAGAACCATTAGAAGCATCTTCGATAGGTACATCAATTCAACAATCATTTTTGTTAATGTATAGATTAATCAACTATGATCAAAAAGTAATCGATTCCTACAACAAAGCCTGTGAATCTATTCTAGAAAATATCAGAGATTTTGTAGCCTTACACTATTACACAGACAAAGAGTCGTCGATATTTTGGAAAGATTTAAAAAATATAGCCGTTCCAGATCGACTCAAGGAAAGATTAGAAACTTGGAAACACAGACTGCCAGTTTCTGAAGATTTCAGTTCAGATTCTAGATACATATTATTCAGTGAAGATCATCATATCATGGTGCTTCACGGAATTGGCCATTTTAATGCCGACAGTATCAAAAAAGAATTTGAAATGCAACCTATTAACATTAAAATCGAATCAGATAACATCATCTCATCGAATAAATTACAACATGATACAGTAGCAAGAATGAGCCATAAAGAGTTTATAAAGTATTTTAGATAATGTCTCAAAAAAAGATTGTTTACTGGGCTCCTGTTTTTTTCGACGATGAGAAAGATTGGAATATTTTTTATTATGATCTAGAATCATTGTATGATCATCACAGATCTAATATAGATAAAAATTCTGGAACGAATAATTTTTTTTATTGTCCAGCTTTTAAAAACCTAGCTAAAAATACATTCTTGATTAAGAATCCGATACATACGCATTTTGTTTTTGAAGACGGGGTAGCTAAAGTAAAAAGCAGGAATCATGTTTTAATAGAAAAACAACACGACGATTCTATTAAAAATAGCACTTTGATTTGCTATGGTATGCAATTTGTATTTTTTAGTGAAGAAGATGTCATAGCAAAATTAACATCTCCATTTTTTAGTGATTCCCCTTATTTAAAAAACTGTTCATTAGTTCCTGGGCAATTGAATATTAAAAAATGGTTTAGAAATCTTAATTTAGAATTCCAAATATGGCCGGGAAAAAATGAAATGGAGTTTCAAAAGGACGAAGTATTGGCTTATGTAAACTTCGAGTGCGGTGAAGACGATATAGTTTTAAAGAGATTTCAGATGAATGAAAAATTACATAAACTAATGGCCACTTGTTCGTCTGCTACCTCTTGGGAATCTTTCGTTCCTATACAAGAAAGATATCAAAGGTTTATGAGATCTAGAACTAATGTATTAATTATAGATGAAATTAAAAAGAATCTGGTCGAATAAATGTTTGATATATTTTTAAAAAGAAAAAAATTAATCGTAGATTGCTTTACAAGCAATCCAGCAATACTTGAATATTTTCCTATTTCTCACGCATCTAAAAATTATCCCGATTGGTGGAAGCGTATGGAAGCAACATTTCCACACACTAGCCAAAGTGGTATAGAACATCCTGCCCCTACGATAAAAAGATGCGACGGACTGTTGGGTCTGTATTCCAAAGGTTTTCATTTGAAGATGTGGAGCGATTTAATTTTAGAAACTAACGATCGAGGTGAATTCAGGTATCAATATTCTTCTGACGAAAATAATCCTATAGTTAGTCATAGTAAAAGGCAACTAGGACCATCTCTTGATCCGTATGTACATATTAAAATACTGTCTCCGTGGATGATAGAAGAAAAAACAGGAGTTGATTTTTTATTCAGCGGATCCTGTTGGAACTATGCCGATAAATTATTCGATTGGAATATTGTTCCGGGGGTTATTAATTTTAAAAATCAGTCTAGTACACACATTAATCTGTTTATGCCTACGAAAAATTCTAGATTAGAACTTACAGCAGGCGATCCATTAGTACATATTATTCCAATTTCGGAAAAAGAAATAGAACTGAGGCATCATTTATTAACTGAAAAAGAATTTGAAAGTAAAATGTTAAGATATAGTTTTATGTCTAGTTTTATAGGAAGGTATAAAAAGAATGCAAGACGAACTTAAACCTGGTCTTTATACTTTTCCTAATTTAGGATATCTCATAGAAGATGTTCCTTTGCATATTCTTGCCGAAATTAAAAAAGAAATAAGAAAGATCGAAGCTAGTAAAAATAATTTGCCCTCTGCAGCAAATTTATTAAGCGGAAATATCGAAGAAGAATTTACATTAACTGATTGCGTAAAAACATTAGAACCTTATCTTTTAAATTTAGTAAGAGCCTACGACGATTATTTTTATTATACTCCCACTGTTAGCCCGTTAGATGTTAATGTCCCCTTAACACTAAACCATCTCTGGGTAAATTTTCAGAAAAAAACTGAATTCAATCCTAATCACAATCATACCGGAGTTATGAGTTTTGTAATTTGGATTAAGATACCTTATGACCTTAAAAAAGAATTAGAAAATTCTCCAGGGAAGTACAGTAACGGAAACATGGCTTCATCTTTTCAATTTCTTTTCAGCGACATTTTAGGTAACCACAAAACAAAAGATCTATATCTCGATAGATCTTGCGAAGGAAAGATATTGATGTTTCCAAACAAACTAGTGCATTGCGTTTATCCTTTTTATACCAGTGATGAGTATCGGATATCAGTGTCTGGTAACATTTCATTAAAGGTAAAAAATGACTGATTTTTATATATTTGATAACAGTGAAGTAGGCAGTTTAGTTTATTCTCTAAATGCATTAGGTGATAACATTGTTGGCGCAGAAGTTGGTGCTTATAGGGCACAGTGTACTTGCTGTCTATTACAAAAATGCGAAAATATCAAGAAAATATATCTAATAGATCCATTTCAGCCTCACTATGATAAAATACAAAACATTTTTTTCGATGAAAAAGAAATGGAATTTGTTAGATTAACTGCACATCATCACATCAAATGGTCAGGCTATCAACATAAAGCAGAATTTTTAGAGATGTTTGAAGATACTGCGGCTGAAAAAATTCCAGACGGTAGTTTAGACTTCGTATATTTTGATGCGTGGATTGATATTGAAACCGTAGAAGAAAAAATAATCCGTTGGGAAAATAAAGTTCGACCTGGTGGAATTTTTTCTGGGCATGATTGGGTATATGACCCTATTAGAGAAAAATTACAACAATATCGTAAAAATAAACAAATTTTAAATGTTAATAATACCTGGATGTGGTATAAAGATTAATTTAGATTAAATGTTATAGATAATTTAAAGTTATCGATTTCTTTGACACAATGCCATTTAAATTTATCAATAAAAAATACATTTTGATCTTCTAGTATATACTCTTCGTTTTCTATCAGCCATTTAGATTTGCCCTGTATATTTTTGATTATAACTGCATAATCATGCTGATGGTACGGATAAGAAATAACTTTAGATCCTCTCGAGATATACATATTAGAATTAACTTCTATGTTAAATTCTTTATTCAATCTGTCAGTGATAACTGCAATATCATTAAACAGATATTGTACTCCAGATAGAACGAATGTATGTCCTTCTTTATATAATTTTAAAAATTCATCATAGAGAAGGTGATCATCAAACACAGAAAAAAAATCTTGTTCTTTATAGCCGTCTGCTCGAGCTATTCTTTCTATAGTAGGGCATCCGGTTAGATAACTTTTTGGCCATCGATAACGATCACGGATCCTTTCTAAGACCATATTTTCAGTGATCCTTAAAGGACTGTTATACACCATAGCCAGTACCTTGTTTAAACGATCATCATCAAGCTCGAAATGCGATAAGCGAGCTTCGAGTATTTCTTCCATACTACTGGGTCTTTTCGAGAATTAAATTAATTAGATTTGTTTTTTCTTGTTCTGTCAATGATGGTTGAGAGTGATTACTAAACTGCCAATTTACATCTTGTTCTGCATATGTTTGAGCGGCCGCAGGTGTGGGAAATTTAGCATCGCAAATATGTGATCCGCTTTCTGAAAATATTTTTATAGTCACTTCTGACCCATCGAAATTATATTCAAAAGTTCTCATTTATGCCTCATTCATCCAAGCTTGCACCGAAGATTTTTCTTCATTGCTTAGTGCTGATTTATTTAACTTCGATAGTTGTTCTTCGATCTCAGATATGGTATTATTTTTAAATGCCCAGATAGATGGCGGAGATACTGTAATAATAGATACTCCGTCCTCTATGATTTCTATTTTTTTAGTGTTGGCATCGATATCGGTTTTTTTAATTTCTCTCATTTTTCTTCCTATTAGTATCTAATAATAACAACCCCAGGGCCGCCACGACCTCCTACTCCGTACGGATTGTTTGCATTGTGTCCAGAACCACCTCCGCCGCCTCCGGTGTTGTTTGCTCCGGGATATGCGTAATCGCCGGCAGATTGACTATGGAATCCGTAAACAGATGCGTGTACAGGGTTATTATATCGGCCACCACCCCCGCCACCTCCAGGCCCACCAGCACCACCGTTAGATTGAGGTGCATGGCCGCCACCGCCGCCACCACCGGCTCTGACAACTGATACACCAGTGATACTATTAGCCACACCTGCACCGCCTGCACCTGCCGGATTTCCACCACCTACTCCGCCTGCACCGCCTGCACCGCCACCACCACCGCATCCGTGTGGTGGGCTTCCTGGAGAATCGCCTCCTGGGAAACCTTGTCCTGGAACACCTCTACCAAATCCGCCAGGATGAGTATAAGCTGCGCCACCTCCCGATCCTCCAGGTGATGCAGCACCGTGACTTCCTCCTGGCATACTATTAAATCCGGCAGTCGGATATCCTGGATAGTTGTTTTGATTACCTGGATGTACTCCACCAACGCCTCCGCCGTAGGCTTCTAAACCGCCAAATCGTGAAGGTTGTCCTTTTCCTCCCATATTAAATGGAGGGGATGATGTATCTTGTTGACTACCACCACCGACTCCTACATATACAGGAACAACTCCTCCAGGCTGTATTGGATGATTAGGAACAAATAAATGTCCACCTGCTCCGCCTCCTCCGCCTAAAATTCCACCTGCTCCGCCTCCCGCAACAATTAAAACATCGCAGTGCGTTACGCCACTAGGTACTCTAAAGAAATGTGCTCCAGTGGTATTGAATTCAACAACTGTTCGTTTCAATGGTCTCCAGATAGTACCGTCATATATTTCAGTTTGTCTGCTATCTGTATTGAATCTCATCATACCTGCTTCTACAGCATCGGTATTTGGTGGAGTGTATCTTACGATGATCACTCCGGGTCCGCCACCACCTCCGTCGGCATCTCCACCAACTCCAGTATGGTAACCGCCACCACCACCCCCACCGGTATTTCTTCTTCCTGGTTCTCCGAAACCATAAGATTGTAATCCAACAGGTCCTGGACCTACGCTAGAAGCTCTGGGATTATATGTAGTGGTCATTCCTGCAGTTGCAGGAAAGTCATAGAAACCTAATGCATCATATTGGAAATCAAAACTTGCTCCGCGTCCGCCGCCGCCAAGGCCGCCTTCTGCTAGAGTAACTGGGCTTTGGTATCCGGTGCTATGACTACCACCTCCACCACCTCCACCATAGTATTGATTTATGCCTGTAATGTTGCTGATAACACCGTCACCGCCTTTTCTTCCTGCTTGGGTGTCTGATGCTGTATTACCTGGTCCTATTCGGGTAGGATGGCCCCCTGCTGCTCCTGCACCACCTCCGCCGCCTGCGGTATGAAGTCCAACTCCGGTTGTTGCATTTAATGCGCCTGGAGTAGAAGTTGGTCCTGCAGCCGCTCCGGGAAATCCTGCGTTTATTGTAGCACCTGGATTTGGTTGTGAAGGTTGTTGAGCTGTACCTCCACTTGTTCCTGCGGTGCCGCCAGCACCTGATCCGCCGCCGGGCTGTGGGGTTGAAGTATTCCATGCTCCTGCTCCACCGCCACCTAATGCTGTTAAACTACCAAAAGTAGAGTTAGCACCCGAATTACCTTTAGCTACAGTATAGCCGCCTCCTGATGTACCACCTGCTCCTACAACATATGGTATCGACGAGCCAGGAGTAACTGGAAGTGCTGGGCGATAGACAACTCCTCCACCACCACCGCCACCGCCAATACCACCACCTGCGCCGCCACCACCAACTATCAATACATCAATGCTCGTAACTCCAGTAGGAACAGTAAATGCTCCGGGGCCTGTAGCTGTAAACATTTGAACTACGAAACCGGGTCTTTCAGCAGTTGACCCTGTAGGCAACTCTATGTGCCCTGTGTCGTTGATTGTTGTATTTTGCAAATTAGCCATTAATTTTTCACCCTAATTACATAAGTTATAAATATCTCGAAGATAATATCTATACATATTTATTCCAAAGGAAGAGTAGTCCTATGATTGTTACCCCCAATTTTCTAGATGAAGAAGAATTCGCTAGGCTGAAAAATGTTTTTTTTGACTGTAATTTTCCCTGGTATTATCACAGTTCTATCGATTATGATCCAAAATATCTAGAAAATTTAGACGATCCTTGGAATTTCCAATTTGTACATAGTTTTTATTCAAACTATGCTCCAAATAGTCCGTATCTTGAGATTTTGGCTCCGCTGTTACGAAAATTAAATCCCAGCGCGATCGTGAAAATAAAAGCTAATCTACTGACAAAAACTGAAAAGATAGTAGAACATACTATGCATATCGATACAGATCCTGATGTCAAATGTAAGACCTCTATTTTTTATATAAATTCAAACGACGGATATACTAAATTTGAGTCAGGAGAAATAGTCCAATCAGAAGAAAACAAATTAGTTACTTTTGATTCTGATATGCGCCACACAGGATCGAGCTGTACCACAGAAAAATGTAGGATCGTACTAAATTTAAATTATTATTAAAAATGAAAATCATAAAAGACTTTAAGAAAATAGTTATCGTAGGAGGCGGTTCTGCAGGATGGATGACTGCTGCTATGCTTATCAAATTTTTTCCTAATCACGATATAACGGTAATAGAAAGTCCAGATCATCCTATTATCGGTGTAGGAGAAAGCACATTATTAGGGATTAAAAATTATTGTAATTTCATAGACCTAGACGAAGCAGATTTTATGAAGCACACTGATGCTAGTTATAAAATGAGCATCAAATTTACTGATTTCTACGAGAAAGACTATGGTGGATTCCATTATCCGTTCGGAACACCTCACGCTCCTCCTAGTTCTCTAGATGCATTTGAAGATTGGTTTGTTAAGAAAGCACTGTATCCCGAAACTCCTAACACTGATTTTGTTTTAAGTTATTTTCCTAACGCTGCTCTTTATGAACAAAATAAATTCACAGATAATAGGCATAAAAAATTCGGTGCTTGGAATCCTAAATATCATGTAGCCTATCATTTTGATGCTACTAAATTTGGTATCTGGCTTAGAGAAAACTATTGTCTTCCCAGAGGAGTTAAGATTATTAAATCATCTGTAGAACGAGCCGAAGTGTCCGATGACGGTATCGAATCTTTGTTTCTAAAAAACGGTGAAACTGTTACCAGTGATTTATATGTAGACTGTACAGGATTTAAAAGCCTACTGTTAGGTGATTATCTCAAAGAAGAATTTATCAGCTATTCTGATATGTTGCCAAACAATAGAGCATGGGCCACTAGAATTCCTTATAAAGATAAACAAAAAGAATTAGAACCGTATACTCATTGTACAGCTATCGGTAATGGATGGGTTTGGAATATCCCTAGCTGGGAAAGAATAGGAACTGGCTATGTTTACAGTGACAAATATACTACTCCAGAAGCAGCTAAAGAAGAATTTAAACAGCATCTAATGAGCGATAAGATGGTCTGTCCTAGGACTAGAGAAGAAGTTGACACACTAGAATTTAAAGATATTCCTATGCGTGTAGGTATTCATAGAAGAACTTTTGTTAAAAATGTAGTAGCCATAGGACTAAGTGCTGGGTTCATCGAGCCGTTAGAATCCAACGGATTATTTTCAGTACACACTTTTTTAGAAAAACTGGTAAAAATAATGCAAAGCGGTTCTATCACCCAATTTGATATTGATGTTTACAACAGAGCTACTAGACATGTATTCCAAAATTTTGCAGAATTTGTAGCTCTACATTACGCTTTTAGTAAAAGAAACGATACAGAATACTGGAAAGCTAACAATGCCAGAGTATATGATAAGGGTATGCCGGATTTAGTTCCTAC
>JACCDW011713380.1_pt1 | contig 26039 bp, 16 predicted proteins | sample 7449781 | NCBI WGS metagenome assembly JACCDW01 (sample SAMN15323449, study PRJNA562643) | freshwater metagenome | isolation source: river surface water | place: USA:Blue River Watershed | collected 2017-08-18
CACCCAATACACATCCATATTGTTTTCACGATTTTTATTATCTTTTTTATGATGCCACAGGAATTGAATTGGATTTCAATGATAAAAGTAAATGGCAAGAAAATTTAAATATATTATTTAAGTTTATTGAACAAAATTTCGAGTTATATTTTACAACTAATATTGAAACAAAATTTTATTATCATTTTTGGTTTAGATGTAATCAATCATGGACGTTGGGTCAGATTACAATAATTGCCCTTATGTATAAAATACGTCAACTGTTTAAAGACTATAAAATAGTTGATATGGATTTTGCTTTAGAAAGAGGTGACCCTAATGATTTTAAAGGTATTGATGTTACTATTACAACACAAACAAAAGATGTACATCAAAGAAAAGAAAAAATAAAATTACAAGTTAAAGGTGGTAGAATAATAGAAGAAAACGATAAAGGATTTGTAGTTAGTGGTTCAGCAAATGATTTAAAAGCCGATGTAGATTATTGGTCTTACGTTGATATAAAAAATGGTAGTACTGAAATTGTATTATTTCAAAATATTAATAGATATATTGAACGTATTGGTTATAATTTATTATTTAAAAAAGAAATTATACACCCAATAAGAATTAATGAAAAAATTATGATACCAGAAAAATTAAATGAAATTGCAAAATTTTGTTTTGAAAATAAGATATTAATTGAAATTGAACATTTACCAGGTTCTGTAAACGATATTATAATTCAAACAATACCAGAAAAATTAATTAACATTAAAATTGCAGATTTTAAAGATAAAAATTTAGAAATTTTAATTGATAAAAAGTTTGAAGAATTAAAGCAACTCTTTAAGTAAATCTTTACCGAAAGATTCTGAAAATTCACCATCACCCATAACTTGGTCGATAACCCCTTTCTTCTTTTGTAAAATATTATAGATTACTTTTTCAATTGTATTTTCAAAAACAGGATAGTAAACCAAAACACTATTTTTCTGACCATATCTATAAGCTCTATCTTCTCCTTGTGAATGGTCAGCCGGTACAAATGATAAATCATTCATTATAACAACTTCTGCGGCTGTTAATGTAATACCCACACCAGCTGCTTTGATGTTACCAATGAATACTTTTATTTTATCTTCATTTTGAAATCTATCAACAGATTCTTGTCTTCTATCTTTTGACATACGACCATCTAAAACAACTGATATTTTTTTATATTTTTCATGTAACATATCGAGAGTCATTGTAAAATTTGTCAACACAATAACTTTTTTTCCTTGTTCAATACATCTATCAATTAATTCACATGTGTATGGTATTTTTTCATAAGATATTAATTGTCTAACTTTCATTAGTCGATTTAAAGTTATACTAATTGTATCTTCACCCTTCTTTTCATTACTTATTCTTGTAAATTCTTCTAATTCCTCATCGTACATTTTAGAATTCAATTCAACAAAAATTGGTGTAACTATTTTTTCAGGTAAATCTAAAATATCTGTTTTCATTCTACGAAGAACATATGATTTAGTTCTTTCTCTTAGTTCATCTAAATTACTTGCACCACTTGTATTCCAAACTTTTCTATTACCAACTCTAAACTGAAAACCTTTACAATATCTTCTAACATATGTTTGCCAATTTAATGTCAATGGTGAATCAACAATTTTAAGTAAGTTGAAATAATTGATTGGTCTTGATGTCATTGGTGTTCCTGTTAATAACCAAACTCTCGGTATTTTTTCTAGTACATCATTTAATAATCTTGTTCTGTTTGCTGTCGTGTTTGAAATATAATGTGCTTCATCTACAATTGCTAAATCGAAACCTTCATTGACTAAAAGTTTATAATCGTCACTATCTTCACTTTTGTCAGTGGTATGATAATTTTTTAATATATCATAATTAATGATGTAGAAATCAAAAGTTGAACCCCATTTTCTTCCTTCTACAATTAACACTCTTCTATCTGTGTAATTTTTAATTTCTCGTTCCCAATTTATTTTAAGAGAAGCGGGACAAACTATTAATACTTTTTTTGCACCACTTTCTATCGACGCAATGACCGCTGACGTAGTTTTGCCCAAACCCATATCATCAGCAAGAATGAACTTATCATTTGCTAAAAGTTTTTCTATTGCCACTTTTTGGTGTTCCATAGGTGGTCTTTTATTATAAGGTGTATAGTCAATAACTCTATTTAATTTTTTTTCGTCTTGTATAATTGCAGCCTTAGGTAACCAAAAAGCACTATTTTGTTCAGAATCTAAAATTTTTCCCCAAATATGATAAGCCTTATCTGATTCACATAATAATTTTTCACACCATATTTGTTCAGGTGGTTTGGTTAAAAGTTTCTCTTCCATTATTTTTTCACCAAACGTACTTACAATTTTTATATGTTTTTTCGCTACCTTAGGTACGGTGTCTTTATATTTCAAAACATATTCTGCTTGAGGTCTTGTTAATTTAAAATTCTTGACGTCAACAAATTTTCTTTTAAATTCTAATAATTGATTATTAGAACCATCATAATTAACTAAAACTTCTCTTGCTTCTATTTCTGGTATCATACCACTCATATTTCTAATATAACTAAATAGAACGTAAGATTAAACTATTTATAAGGATATGGATAATAAACTACCAATTACAAGACTGTCGAAATTCTTATCACAAGACGATTTTGATTTACATGTAAAAATGGGTGTGGAATATTTACACGGTGATTTAAATATGAGACTTGTCTTATATAGAGTCGATAGACAAAAAACTGATATTGACGATGTGTATGGTGAGGTTGGTTTAGATGAGATAAAATATTATCCTCCAATTGAATTTAACGCTTTGGTTAAAATTGAAGAACCAAAAAATAGTGCATATAAAGGTGGTTTAATCAGGTATAATGAACCAGGTAATTTAAACATATCTGTATATATTAGACATTTGGAAGAATTAAATATTGATATAAAATATGGTGATTTTATTGGATACCCCGAATCTGAAACAAGAACAAGATATTATCAAGTAACAAACGACGGTAAAGTAGTATCCGATAATAAACATAATATGTTTGGTTACAAACCATATTACAGAAACATAACTTGTGCACCAATACAAGACACAACATTTAGAGGAGTATAAAATGGGATATCCAAAAAGAAAAACAAATATTGAGGTTTACAAAAAAACCGAACTTACTGAAAGAAGACAGGAGTTATTGGATAAAATAATAAAATCCGATACTAATTTACCTGATTCAATCCTTCATGAAGATTTGGATAGAGGAATGTTAGATTATGTGAAAAAGAATTTAGTCATCGTGTCTGACGGTAAACAAATTCCTGTTATCAATAAGATATTAACCATACAAAGGTGGGCAGAATTTAGTAATAATTGGACTTTCTCAAATGAGGATGATAATGTTGAGTTACCTTTTATTGCAACAATTAGAAAACCAGAGGTTTTACCAGGTTCAAATCCATCTGTTCAGAGAACAATACCCGACAGGTATCAAGTGTATTATGCTTCAGTACCCACATGGAATGGTAACACTTTAGGTGCCGACATCTACACAATACCCCAACCAGTACCGGTTGACATTAGTTATGAGGTCACTATAGTTTGTAATAAAATTAGAGATTTGAATAAGTTTAATAAAATCATATTACAAAACTTTTCATCAAGACAAGACTATACCACTATAAAAGGACATTACATACCAATTGTTTTAGATAGTATAGAAGATAACACTCCTATGGAAACTATGGATGGTCGTCGTTTTTATATGCAAAATTATAAATTCACATTATTAGGATTTTTAATCGATAGTGATGAATTCCAAGTTAAACCAGCAATTAATAGATTATTTACTATGTACGAATTTTTAAAAGAAAAAACAGGTAGAAAGAAATACGTTAACAAAGCAGTTAACATAACAACGGTTTCCTTTATCGCTGATGGTCTACAAACTGAATTTAGTGTAGGTGAAAGTATAGGTACACTTTTTAGTGTATCTGTTAATGGTTTAGCACAAATTAAAGGTGTTAATTATTACCACGTGGCTTACACATCAAAAATCTCTTTTGAGGTTGCTCCTTTGGCTAATTCTGTTATAACAATTCAATACTATAAAGGTAGAAATAGTGTTATTTTAGATAACACAGGTAAATTAATACAATACGACATGGTTACCTATACCTATGATGGTAGTTCATTAATTTTCGAAACATCACAATCAATCAACAGTGTGATTGCGGTAGAAATCAATGGTTTGGCGGAAGAAGAAGGTATTGGATATGAAATTACGGGTAGTAAAGAAATCACTTTACTTGGTGCACCTGCAATAGGTTCTAAAATTATGGTAAGTTACTTATACTAATCATCACCGTAAATGTCTTTCTTTTTTGGTTTACAGTACTCCTCAATCCATTTTTCTAAAAGTTTGTACATTTTCAAACCATTTTTATCACAATGATTTTTTAACATTTCATGGTGTTTAAGACTAATTTTTACGTTTTTTACAATCTTTTCATTACTCATAGATAAATAAATATCTTAAAAGATACTTTACTATCTTTTTACAAAAAACTTGGGAAATCTTTGATAAAAACAAAGATATTTATAGTATAACAATAAAAAATTAATTAACCAAACATTAATCAATGGCAAATTCAAACAGAGTATTCGTATCTCCCGGTGTATACACATCAGAGAAGGATTTGACTTTTGTTGCACAAAGTGTAGGTGTAACAACTTTAGGTTTAGTGGGTGAGACTTTGAAAGGTCCTGCATTTGAACCAATCCTAATCACAAGTTTTGATGAATTCAAAACATATTTTGGTGGTACTTCACCAGACAAAGACGGAGATGGAAATCCTAAATATGAATTAGGATACGTAGCAAAATCATATTTACAAGAATCAAATCAATTATTCGTAACAAGAATATTAGGTAAATCAGGTTATAAACCATACAAAACATTTGGAATAAAAACTTTAGGTGGTATGGTTATCACAGGAACATCAGCAACTTTTGTTTCTTCAGGTACAACTGATTCATCTACTTTATCAAGTGTAACAGGTGGTACATATCATGCGGATTTTACAGGTAAAACCGCAACAACTGGTGATGATATAGAAACATTCATGGTTTCAAACTTCAGTGGTTATACAACAGGTAATACAGGTAATTGGTTCGTTATAGGTAATGTACCAACATCTGCAACAAGTGGATTAACAGGTACACAAGTAACATCACCAATAGGTGCATACAATAACAAAAACTGGTTTAACATTTACAACAACGGTTCAAATGAAGTTTATTCGTATTTGTTTGAATTCGATGGTACTGAATTTATCACTTCAAAATACAAATGGGGTTCTAAAGTAAATTCAGATCACGATGGTCAAATCGTTGCCGCCCTTAGATCAAGAGGTTCATATGTTCAAAATGTACTCGTACATAGAGTAACAGGTAATACAATGTCTGTTACATCTGTGGATGATATCACAGTAAATCCTTTAGGTGAATTCCAAATTGCAGTTACTGATATCGATGGTACAGGATTTACATTCAATTGTTCTTTAGATTTATCTTCTACAAAATACATTTCAAAAGTATTAGGTACAGAAGTCTTCGATAAAGACAAGTCACAATATCCATTATATGTTCACGAGGTTTATCCTAATTATCTTAAATCTGCTTACCAACAAGGATTAGTAAAAGGTTTAAGTTTAACTGAGGTATTTGTATTAGAAGGTGATAATTTCTTAGGTGAATGGAACACACCTGGTTCACCAATGGTAGTATCTGAAGTTCGTGGTAATAAAGTAGACGATTTATTTGAAATTTTAACTATCTCTGATGGTGAAGATGCGAATAAAGAAATTAAGATTACAATTTCAAATATCAATTTGGACACTGGTGATTTCGATATTTTAATACGTGATTTCAATGATACTGACGATAACATGGTAGTATTAGAAAAATTCTCAAGATGTTCAATGAATCCAGATGTTTCAGGATATGTTGCAAGAAAAGTTGGTACATCTGATGGAGAATACACATTGAATTCAAGATATATCATGTTAAACATGGCATCTAATGCACCATCAAATGCATTCCCTGCCGGATTTAAAGGTTTCACAAAATCAGGTTCAACTTTAGGTAGTGTATTATATAAGACCGAATTTTTTGATTCAGGTGAAACAATGTACTATAATGCAGATGGTTCACCAGTAACAAATACAGGTGGAGACAAGTATAAGAAAACAAGTTTAGGTTTATCTAATCAAACCGCTTACAAGTACGATGCTGATTTGTTTAAATGGAAAGGTTTATCAGCAGAAGCAGTTACATCTGGTTTCCATATGTCAACAAACGCATCTTCAATTACTGGAACTACATTTGTAACAACTCCATACGATTTAGAAGGTACGGATAAAGGTAAACTTAATAATATTAATTTCCGTAAATTCACGTTCGCCGTATGTGGTGGTAGAGACGGTTGGGACATTTATAGAAATGTTAGAACATATGGTGATGCATATGTATTCGGAAAACAAACTTATATCTCTGGTCATACAACAAACGGTGGTGTTTTCAGTGAAAGTGTTGGTAATTCAGATTACTACTCTTATTTAGCCGGTATCGAAACATTTGCTAATCCTGAGGCTGTTGATATTAACGTATTCGCAACACCAGGTATAAATTTCAATGACCATAGTTCTCTTACAAGTCAAGCAATTGATATAGTTGAAAATGAAAGAGCGGATTCAATTTATATAATGAACTCACCAGGTCCACTTTCTGAAACAACTGCCGAAGGTGTGGTAAATTCTTTAGATGATTTGGGTTACGATTCAAACTATTCAGCAACATATTGGCCTTGGATTCAGGTAAGAGATACAGATAATTCAACTCAGTTATATCTACCACCTACTTGTGAGGTTGTGAGAAACATAGCTTTAACAGATAATGTTTCATATCCTTGGTTCGCAGTTGCTGGTTATTCAAGAGGTTTAGTAAACGCAATCAAAGCGTACAAGAAACTTACCCTTGATGAAAGAGATGAATTATATAAAAATAGAATCAACCCAATTGCCACATTCTCTGATACTGGTACAATAATTTGGGGTAACAAAACCCTTCAAGTTAGAGAATCGGCACTTGATAGAATTAACGTAAGAAGATTATTATTAAGAGCTAGAAAATTGATTTCAGCTGTTGCGGTTAGATTATTATTTGAACAAAATGATGACCAAGTAAGACAAGAATTCTTAAGATTGGTAAATCCAATACTTGAATCAATTAAAAAAGAAAGAGGTTTGTACGATTTCCGTGTAAGTGTATCAAATGACCCTGAAGATATCGATGCAAATACTTTAAGAGGTAAGATTTATATCAAACCTACTCGTTCTTTAGAATTTATTGATGTTGAATTTATAATTACACCAACAGGTGCATCTTTTGAAAATATCTAAAAAACAAAATAGAATAAAATAAGGGGTCCTTTTGGACCCCTTTTCTATTTATAGAGACACCCTAAGGGTGATTCAAAACACGTTCCACATGGAACCATATTTTATGAAAAACATAACTTCACAAAATACCCAGTATACTAGTATATTCTAGAACTAGTTATTTAATATTTATAGATAATTAATTTATTCTGGAACTAGATACTGGAGCCTGTAAAAAACTACGAAAAAAAAGTCATAAAGTCAAATAAAAATCAATAAAAAAATTATTTCCAATACTGATATATTTATAAGAAAGTAAATAACTAAAAACTTAACAAATACAACATGGCAGATTTACTAATGAAAATGCCGGTTCCATATGAACCGAAAAGAGTTAACCGATTTATCGTTCGTTTCCCATCATCATTGGGTATCAACGAATGGTACGTAACATCGGCCGCTAGACCAAGTGCAAAAATAAACGCAACTGAAATACCATTTTTAAATACATCAACCTATGTGGCTGGTAGATTTACTTGGGAAGAAATAAGAGTAACATTTAAAGACCCAATAGGTCCTTCAGCTTCACAAGCATTAATGGAATGGTTCCGTTTACATGCTGAATCTGTAACAGGTCGTATGGGATACGCTGCGGGTTATAAAAAAGACATAGAACTTGAAATGTTAGACCCAACAGGTGTTGTAGTTGAAAAATGGATTTTACAAGGTTGTTTTATTACAAACTTAAACTTCCAAGAATTAGATTATTCAAGAGATGATTTAGCATCAATCCAATGTTCATTAAGAATGGATAGATGTATTCAAGTTTACTAATATTTTTTACTATATTTTGAAACCCGGTATTTTACCGGGTTTTTTGTTTTTATAAAAACTTTACTTTCTCATAGTTATAGTATAAAATTATACTATGGAAAAATTTACAATAGACCCAACAATTGCATACGATGTTGTTGAATTACCTTCACAAGGTGTCGTTTATAAAAATGGTAAAAAAAGTTTAAGAGTTGCATATCTTACCGCATCAGATGAGAACATTCTAACTTCTCCAAATTTAATACAAAACGATACTGTTATTGAAGAACTATTGAAAAGAAAAATATTAGATAAAGATTTTGATGTTACTGAATTAATAAATGAAGACAAACAAGCTATTTTAATATTTTTAAGAAATACTGCTTTTGGTACAGAATATGAATTAGAAATATTAGACCCACAAACCAATAAACCATTTACAACAAAAGTTGATTTATCTGTATTGAAGGTAAAGGATTTCAAATTACAAGCAGATTCTAATGGTGAATATTCTTATTTTATGAAAAACGTAAAAAAGAATATAACTTTTAAGTTTTTAACAAATCAACAAGAAAAAGATTTAGAATTAATTAAAAATAGTAAATCAGATAATTTAGTTGTTCCAACAAATACAAAAAGATTGGAAATGATGATTAAATCAATAGATGGACAAAGAGACCAAATGATGATTTATCAGTTTATACAACAATTACCTATAAAAGATTCACAAGATTTTAAAAAATACGTTAACGAAAATAAGCCAGGTATTGATTTAACAATCGAAGTAAAAACCCCATCAGGAGAAATAGTCAAATCATACATTGACTTTGGGGTAGAATTTTTTCGTCCTTTCTACGGAATATAAAAGAATACAATTAGAGTCTATAATTTTTTTAGTACAAAAGGGGTTTTCATATTCTGACATATTAAGAATGCCCATACATGAAAGAAATCACATTATTACACTAATGGCGAAAAATAATGAATAAACTATTTATTTAGATAAGTTAATATATGCCAGGTGGTAATCCTTTTAATACAGATGGTTCGTTAAACAAAGGTTGGTGGGAAACATTTAGGAGAAATCCAAACGACCCGTCATTAGGTTTAGATAAACAAAAAACCAATAGTATTTTTGATAGATTAAATAGACAATCATCTACAACAAATTCAAGTGGAACAAATCCATTTGCGGGTGTATCCTCAGTTGCACAAAATGTGATAGGTCAGTCTGTAGACGCTGTTGGTGCGGCATATTACGATAGATTATCAGCAACAAGTGCCAGAATAAGTACGAGTACGATTGCGGGTGTTCTAAGTGCTGTTGGTACAAGTATCACTTCATTTAATCCATTAGCAATGGCTAACGGATTAGTTACTGCAGTTGGTGGATTGGTAAAACAAAGTGTTGGAAATCTAATGAAAATAGAGGACCAATTGATAGAAAGAGTAATGGGTGCGGGTGGTTTTGTGGGTGATATTGGAAAGGGAATGATGACCGAATTAAATGAAGCGATGATAACCGCTTCTGAATTAGGTATGAACGTAGATGATTTCATGGACGCAACCAAAGTAATGTTGGAGAGTTCAGGAAGGATGGCGATTTATAACAGACAAGCTATTACATCAGGTGTTGAAGCGTCTTTAGCATATACAAAATCAACAAAAACACTTCTTGAAAATACTGAAAAATTCAGAGACGTTGGTTACGGTTTACAAGATGCCGCAGAAGCTATAGATAGAATTGGTCAAAGGTCAATTGCACTTGGTTTAAATGCAAAAAACGTTAGTGACGGTTTAATTAAAAATATAGATAAATTAAATCAATTTGGTTTTCAAAATGGTATAGATGGTCTTAGTAAAATGGTCCAAGAAGCACAAGCGTTAAACTTTAACGTAGAGAATACATTTAAAGTGGCGAATGATTTATTTGACCCAGCTAAAGCTATTGAATTAACCGCGAATATGCAAGTATTAGGTGGTGCAATTGGAGATTTGAATAGTCCATTAAAATTAATGTACGACGCAACAAATAACGTTGAAGGTTTACAAACAAGTATATTGGGGGCGGCAAGAAGTTTAGCGACGTATAATGCGGAACAAGGAAGATTTGAAGTTTCAGGTGCCAATTTAAGAAGAGCAAAAGCAATGGCAGACGCTTTAGGTATATCAATGGGTGATTTAACAAGTGCGGCGGTAAAAGGTGCATCAAAAATGCAAGCATTGAATGAGTTAATGATGTTCCCTGGTTTAAGTCAAGACCAAAGAGAATTTATGTCTAATCTAGCAACTATGAAAGGTGGAACGATAGGATTTAGTATACCTGACGATGTTGCAGAAAAAATAGGTGTAGATAAATCAGAACTTAAAGACGGATTTATTGCTGCCGATAAATTATCACAAGAACAAGTAATACAATTAGGTGAATTACAGAAAAAAATAGCAAGTACATCGACACAAGAAGTTGCTAGACAACAATATAATGAAACAACAAAAATATTTAACGTTGTTTCCGCTATGTATTTGAGACAGTTAACCGATAGTGGAAAAACAGACGCCGCAAGAACAGGAAGAGCAATTACATCTGTCGGTGCTGAATTTTTACAAACATATGTAAAGGACGGTAGACTTCAAGACATGACATTACAACAAGCTGGTGAGATAACATCAAAAATGATGCAATCCAAGTTTGCGGGTGAAAATAAATCAAAAAGTGCTGAAGAACAAAAACAAAAAGACTTAGTTAAACCACCAACACCTGCTAAACAAGAAGTCGATGTAAAAGTCTCTTTTGGACCATCACCGGATGTAATGTCGGGAATGAGTAGAGAATTAGTAAAGAATCCATATATCGTAAATGAGTGGATATCTGATGTTAACCCAAGGTCATTTCAAAAAACTCAAAACTTAATTAGAAAGTAATTGAGAAATTCATTTAAATCTATTTATATTAAAACAAAATAATGCCAAGTTATTTAGACTTTGATTCAACAAAAAATTTTAGGGACCACATTTTAGGTAGAACATTAAAAAGACCAGGTGGACCTCAAGAATTTAGTTCAAACAACTATATTGAACAAAGTACAAGTGATTTCAATAATAAAAATCTTGGGGGTATTATTATAAATCAAGAGACACCAGGTGGTACTGTTAATTTATATAGTCCCGATGAATTTACTCTAATACAAGATACTAATACAGTAAGATTAAATGAGGTATTAGATTTATATCCGTATTTTGAACAAGGTAATCACACTTTGATTAGTATAATGTCAAACAATAGTTATGACACAGAATCAAAGTTATTTAGATTTGCGGCAAATAATATAAAAAACAATCCTGATGGACCTGTTCTATCAAGAATTAGTAGAAACATAGATAAGGCAACAAACGGAAGAGTAAGACTTTTAGATGCTCTTAATGGTAATACATCGACAGCAATCAATTTAATTACAGGTAGGGAACCATTAGTCGACCCAAATTTTCAAATTACAGTTGCTAAAACATTAGCTGGTAAAGCAATAGATTTTTTAGAAGTTGCTGCGGGTGTGACAACACCATTCAGTCAAATACCGGGTGATTATTTAAGTAATCCACAAAATCCTGTAAACTATAGACCTGAGAAAAAAACAGAAGTAGGTAAACTAATTCAAGATGTAACTGGTGCAATAGGTTCATTATTTGGTATACAAAGAAGACCAACAAGAGAAAGAAAACCATCAGATTTGATGATTGAATACATGGGACAAGGTCAAAAAAATAAATTATATGAAATGATTTCATATAATGCGTTTGGTCCCAATTATACAACAACAGCAAGATCACAAAACACATCTAAAGTTTTTAATTTTGTTGATAAGTTAGCACAAGGAGTTAAAAATATAGTTGGTGCAGAAGCACCTTCAAGTGAAGCATATATTGGTGATGATAGAGGTAATGATGTGAAATATGCTATGAGTGATTTTAATGATAGACAATATAGAAGTCCATATTATCTTTCATTGTTATTTGATGCAAAATCAGCTGAATTATGGAATAGTCCAAAGTATAATAAAAATTTAAGTGAAGGTGGTAATTTAGCGGGTAATTTAACATGGATACAAAATAAAGGTGGAGGTACATTAGGTAAAAATAATCCACAATATAGTTCAGAAAAAATAGAGGATACATTATCTAGAAATTTTGAATTTGAACAAAAAACTTTATTAGCGAAAACTCAAGAAATTCTATCAACAGGTGCTGGTGATAGAACACACGTTTCAAATGTTATTGACCAAACAACAAGGGTTTTCCAAGATGGTGATATAAAAATATCAAGAGGTTCGGCAATTAAGTATGTAAATAAATTTAATTCAGATGAATCTGGTGTAGAATATTGTAGAGTATGGACAAAAGATAGGTCGTATAACAATTATGAAGATACTATGAAGAGAACTTCTAATATTAGAAAGTTTGATGGTAGTGTACTAGGTGGTAATAGTAGACCTTGGAATTTAAACATCGCACCGATGTCAAATGGTAGAAAATCATTTGATGATTCTACAAATATTGTAGAAAGAACAAGAGGAAGTAAAGATTTTTATGCGAAGAAATACATGTTCTCAATTGAAAACTTAGCATGGAAAACTTCCAATAAAGCAGGTTTTATGGTAACTGATTTACCTGCTTGTGAAAGAGGTCCTAATGGTGGTAGAGTTATGTGGTTTCCACCATATGATTTGAAAGTGACAGAACAAAATACAGCGAATTGGGATAAAAATTCATTTCTTGGAAGACCTGAACCAATATACACTTACTTAGATACAGAAAGAAATGGAACAGTATCTTTTAAAGTAATTGTTGACCACCCAAGTGTTTTAAACTTATTAGTGAGAGAACATTTTAAGGGAATGAGTGACGCGGAAGCCGACAATTATATAAACTCATTTTTTGCGGGTTGTGAAGAAATTGATTTTTATTCTTTAATAAACACATACACAACATTAGATAGGGACGATGTAAATCTTATAAAACAATATTTGAATTCAGGTTCATCAAAAGAAACAATTGAAAAATTCAAATATACTTCTGTTCCACAAACAGTTGAAAATCCAAAACCGGACCCTACAAAGGATGAAAATAATAATGGTGGTGATGTTAATTTCAAAACAACATTTTATTTTGAAAATGACTTTCCTAAAAAGAATGCATCGGATTTAAGTATTGCTTCTGAAACATTCGGTTCACTATATTCTGGTTATACAGGAAACAAACAAAAATATTTAGATAAACAAATTACAGATTTAATATCATTAACAGGTGCAACAGGACCTAAAAATTATGAAGACCAATTAACAATATTTAGTAAATCAGGTAATACACTTACCGAAGCAATTACTGGAGGAACTATTACAATTGCAAGTTTTACTGGACAAACTTATTCTGGTTTTACAAATTTTGAAAGTGGTTTTACAAAATACACACAAACATTAGAAAAATTAAGAAAAGACATTTCAGGTAAAACAACACAAGATGTTGAAATTTATTTATTTACTTCAACATCTGAAGTTGCAACAAATGAGTATAATTTTTATTTAGGTGTTAGAAGATTGAATAGTATGGTTAAAGATGTTTTAGAAAGAATCAAAAGTGATTTAGCTAAAACACCTGAATTTAAATGGTTTGAAAAAACATATTTAGAATCAAGAAAGAGAGATGGTTTAGTATTCAACAATGAAACAAGAAAAGATTTCACCTTTAAAGAATTAGGATATGAAAATGAAGGTGTTGTAAAAATATTTGTTGCAACACAAGGTGAAGATGTAGTACTAAGAGATGCCGGTGGACAATCAAATTTGGATTGTACAAAAGTTATTAATAATACAAGTTTAAAAGTTACATCACCTTCAGCTTTTTTCTGTAGACAAGGAAGTGTTAAAGTTACATATAAAAATACAGTACCAGGTGAACAGATACCTGAAACATCTACTATTACAGTACCAAAAATTAAAGTTGATTTAGATAGTCAAACAGTTTCTAATGTTAGACCTAAACCATCGATAGATGTAATGAAGAGAATTATAATGAAAACATTATCAGAGTGTTTTTATTTTAAAAAATTAGAAGATACTGACCCAATTACATTTACATCTTTAAAAGAAAAATTAAAATATTTTCATCCTGCGTTTCACTCCATGACACCAGAAGGATTAAACGCAAGATTAACATTCCTTAATCAATGTCTGAGACCAGGTGATACAATACCTGTGAAAGGTGTATCAGATATTGCGGACTTGAATGCAAGAAATACGGCATTTGGTCCACCACCAATATGTGTTATGAGAATTGGTGATTTTTATCACTCAAAAATTATTATTAGAGACGTACAATTTACATATGAAGATTCAACATGGGATTTGAATCCCGAAGGAATTGGTATACAACCAATGTTAGTTAATGTAACTATGCAAGTTGTATTTTTAGGTGGACATGGTTTGGAAAAACCTGTAGAAAAATTACAAAATGCACTTTCATCAAATTTTTATGCTAATACTGAAATGTACGATGAAAGGTCAATATCGACCGCCACAACAATTGGTGGAAAAAAAGCTGAGGATTTTACAAAAGAATTTTTAGAAACACTATCAAAAAAACCTGAATATCAATTAATAAACGATTTACAAAACCCAAATCAAAGTGTAATTCAAGGTCAATATATTGGTACAAAATCATCCAATAAATTAAGTTATACTGCGTTAGTGAATTCATTTTATACTGCGGGAATATCTTATTATAATGCTTATGTTACCGCATATAATAGTATTGTAAAAAAGTATGGTAACAAACTTAGTAATTTATTATTGAATCAAACATATAGAAGTGTATCAGGAATTTCTATTAATCAGTCTGTAGGTACACCAACTGACCCACCTGAAAATGGTAATAGAATTACATTTGGTATTTTTGGTCAATATCCAAAAAATAGAGATTTAGCGACTCTTGTAAAGGGTGTTAGAGATATAATGGAATCATCAATTAATTTAACAAGTTTAACAGATTTTGTTTTTGATTTATACCAAATATCCGATACAAGGTATCAATTATCTGAAGATTTAATAAAAGATTGGGTTAAATCTGAAACAACAACTTTTATAGAAAGTATTACAGAAAACACTTCATATAAAGAATTAGAAAATGCAAGAAATTCGATGATTAATATTATTGATAAATTGAACTTCTTAGTTCATTATCAATATGATGCACAAATATCAGGTGATACTTATGCAAAAATTAGTTTATCTGGATTTACTGGTAGTACTTTTTATAGTGAATATGATAAATTGGTAACTTATCTAAATGTAAATCATTCACAATTTAATTCAGATATGAATTATGATATTGCAGCAGTTACACAATTTACATCAAACGATATAAGTGATATATTATCATCATCAGTGTTTGTTGAAAAAAAGAATGATTTTATTGCTTTATATGCAAGAGAACCATTATTTACCGCTGATGACATTGCTTATATTTCTAATATGATGGATAATTTTGTAAAACCTGTTACAGGTAAAACATTCAACTTGGGAAATACACCAGCAAGAACAAACACTAAAGAAATAGAATATGTTACGGGTACAGAAGAAGAACTCACTGATGACGTACCAGGAACAGTTGTTAATAAGTTATTTATTGAAAAAAGTAATTTAGGAAGTACGTTAAATTATTATAAACCATGAGTAGACAATATTTTGATAGATACCAATATTTTGTAAAAGACGATGGATTTAGAATTATCCCTGGTATTGAATTGTCAATAAAGTCTACCGACAAGTATATTCAATACAAAAGAGGTAAAGATAGATTAGACCAAATTTCACAAGAATATTATGGTTCACCATTATTTGGGTGGTTAATATTACAAGCCAATCCATTGGTTGGAAGTATAGAGTTTTTAATACCGGACAATTCTTACTTGAGAATTCCATTTCCGTTGATTACCTCTTTACAAGATTATAAAACCGCCGTAGAATTGTATAACTTATATTATGGGGAACAATGATTTAAATGAGACAGAAAATATACTTATAAAGGTCGATAGTAATAATTTAATTTACATTGACCCTAATAGTGTTGTAAACAAAGACAACGAAATTGAGTCAAGAAGTGTAAGACCCGAAAATTTAGTTATATACGTCAATTTAGAAGCCGATATCATACCAAGAACAATTTTGACCGCATCAGGTGAAAAAACGGGAGGTGGTAGATTACAATCCATAGCAAAAGGAACATTAAATTTTTTAAGTAATAACGGTAAAGATTTTGACACTACTTGGACCGACGCTTTTAATCCAATAAATTCTACAACATTAGAAGCTGTTAATATTGCCTCTCAATCAATTACGGGAGTTAATCCTGGTTTCAAACAAAACAAAAACGATGTAACAGGACAATCATTTGGTATTGAGAGTATTAATATAAACATTAAAGGTTGGGGTATCCCAACAATAACAATAAATTTTACTGATGTTAGAGGTAAGACATTGTTTGAATCACCTAAAGATTCACCGTATCGTGCTTTCTTTCATTTACCTTGGCCAATATTTTATTTGACAGTAAAAGGATATTATGGTAAAGCTATAAGATATAGATTACACATGTCAAGCTTTACATCAAAATTTAACGAGTCTAATGGTAATTTTGATATCACAACCACTTTTATAGGTTCAACATATGCACATTTAGCGGACATACCAATTAATGCGGTACTTAATTCTGCATATATGTTTGGTATTGAAAAAGAACAGTCAGTTTCACAAAATGGAAAGGAAAAAGTGATAACAAAGAAAATATCAAAATCCTCTAAAGGTTATTCAATTTTATCAAGTGTCTACGATGAATATAAAACAAAAGGACTAATTGATAAAAATTTTCCAGTTAAAACACTTAGAGAAGTAATTACAATTGCCAAAACATTAGATAAAATTTTAGAGAAACAAATTTTTGATCAGGTTGTAAATCCTAAAATCTTTCAAGGTATAAAAGATTTAGAAAAAGATATACAAGATTTTAAAAATTCAGTTAAGGCTTGGAGTCAAAAACATTTGAGTAACGAACAAACCACAATAAATGGTGTAAACTATCAATTCTTAGCACCACAAGAAAAGAATCAACTTACAAATGTTACTGGCGGAGATAAAAATGCAACATTAGAAAATATATTAAAAAATTATCAAGCAACTTTAAAAAAATCTACATTATTTGCTGAAAAGTATATGAACAAAACCGGTGTAGATTTTAAAAAGGTAACCTTTAATGTTATTACAGAGGTTGATAAAATTGACAGATATTATACACAATATGAAGGAAAATATGTTGTAACATATGACACAATTGTTAAAACAATTAATAAGATTGAAAAAACATTTAATACTCAAAAAACAAAAATTCAAGACATTGTAGAGAAAAAAATGAATGAAATCATAAAAGACCCAAGTAAGGGTGGATTTGGTTTCGAACCTACAATAAGAAATATATTTGCAATAATTTTAGCAAATGCGGATGTGTATGTTAGACTAATGAAAGACATACATAATAGAGCTTTTGAGGTTGGTGATAAAAGAAGACAAATTTTAAGAGGTTATACTGACGAAACACCAAAACAAAACGCAATATATCCATGGCCTGAAATAAAGAAACAAACGGCGGATAGTACACAGAAAGTACTATGTTATCCAGGTGACCCTGATTTATTTACATCACTTCAAAGTAATGATAAAACTTTATGGCCTGAGGTTGATTTTGTTGAAAATTATATTGAAATAGCAACAAAAAAATCCGACCCATTATCAAATAAAGAAGGTTCTGTTGAAAAAATAAATTATGTTTTTGATAACAATGAGTCTGAAAATAAAATAAAACCTATATCTGATTTATTGGATTTAAAAATAGGTATACCATATGTAAACAAATCAATTTCGTCTGTAATATATGAGATATATGAAAGAGCTGTAATATCATGTTATGAACCTTTTAATAATAAATCGATTAAAGAATTAGCAGACATTGAATTTGAAAATATTCAGAATTCATTTGAAGAAGACTATGACATAATTAACAGTTTAAAATTTGTAACTGGTACAACTAAATTTAAAACTTTCTTATATTCATATTCACCATACGAGAGACATCAATACTATGTTGAAAAATTACCAACTACACAGTATATACAAAGTTTAATTGATAAACCATTTGACATAGATTTATTTTATGGTGACAATGATAAATCTGATAAGTCAGGTGAATATGAAATGTTAAGTTTGGAATTAAAAAATTACAAACCGGACAATTATAGAAAAAATGTATATCCATACAATTCGAGTACATATCTTTCATATTTAAATAAAAAGAAATTTGAGTTCACAAATTTTGATGGTAATTTTTATATTAACACAAAAGATGGTTTTATAAACACAGTGATTGAACCCAATTCTTGGGTTAAAATTGGTTCTGGATTTACTGAAAATATGTTTACCAATAAATTAGAAATTGGTAATAATAATGTTAATATTTTAAACACACCGTATTTCCATAAACAACTTTTTACAGATTTTACTAAAACAAATGCATATGGAAAATATAGTGGTTCCGCATACCTTTTATTAAACTCTTTACCGTTTTATGAATTAAATGATTATATAAATTTTGGTGATGATTATCCAAGTATATTAGTCTCATCATTGTTCAAAGAAATATCGGCAACACATTATATTCCTTATCATTTAATATTAAAATGGGGTTCAATTTACCATAGATACAAAACAAAAATTTTAGAGGATAAAGACATATTAGACGCCTTTTTGACAACTGGCAATACAACAACAAGTATAAGTGGAAAAACATTTTTTGATTTAGGTTATACAGGTACAACGGGTACTACCTTCGATATATCCACAACAACAGGTATAACATACAATGATGAAAGAAATGTTGGTTTTTATCCTGTATATCAATCGGTATTTCATCAAATTATCAACGACTTTGGAATTTACGACATTAATATGGGTAATGCCGATTTTTCAGGTAGGACAAATGATGGACAATACAATGCAAGAAAAAGAAGAAAAAATGGTTTGAATTATTGGACATCTTATGTTGATAATTCTAAAACATCTATTGCTTCAGATTTTTACACCTTATTACCATGTGACGGTGCAAATGATGAAGATAATTTAGGTACTTTTACTGGTTTTACTGATAATGAACAAAGTAATTATAGAATTATATGGGATAAACCAGAATTATTTTCAGGCGTAACTTTTAGTGGTAAAACATTCAATAGTCACAAAGAATATTTAAAATCAATCGTAACCGGTGTTACCGTGTTTTTACCAACAAGTGTAGTTTTACCAATTAGAGTAAATGATAATAAATTTACGTTAAATCAAAATTACAGAAAAGTAATTGATTTAATAGGTACATTTAGATATGATATATTAGATAAGTTTGAGGAATATTTTTTACAATTTGCATCCGAAAGAGAAAATGTTGAAATTGAGTTTAAAACATTTCCTGATTATACAGACTCAACTAAAAAAGTACATAGTGTAAAATATCAAAATTTTCAAAATATTTTAACTGACATGGTTAAAATAAAAAAAGAAGCTAGTGATGGTACTGATACGTTAAACATTATAAATTCTTTACTCACAAAACAAACAACCAATTTAAAAAATATTACAAAAGACATTTTATCATATGACAATCTGATAAAATTAAGATTATCAAATCCAAGAGAATTTGATTATAATAAATTTGAATCTTTTGCGGGTATTAATACTGGTAACACAATAAATTATAACGATTATAATTTAATATCACAATCAGGTGAAACAAAATATATTGAGTTGTATATTGGTGAAGACATTGATGGTAACTATCTTAAATTTTTCTCAACAAATAATATTGAATTAAGTGAAACTAATATTTTAGATTTAAGACCTTTAATACAAATTTTTGCAGGTTGGTTAAAAGATAAAAAAGAAGTAACACCATCATATACACCAACCAAAAAAGATTTTCAAAAATATATTATAGATAATATATTAGTTAAAATTGAAAATAGAATAAATACTTTTACTGACCAACTTACATATAATTTCGCAAATAATTTAAAATCCAAAGACAATACAAATACTATAACAATTAATAAAGGTTATAATATGAACCCCGTAAAATTGGATTTGTATAAATTCTTCAAAACCTTTAATGATAAATGGTCATCAGGAAATTCAATAGGTCAAAGAGGATTTTTAGAAGATTTTTTATTTTTAGATAAAGCAAACAAAGACATAGGTAATATAGCATATCTAAGTTTAGATAAGTTAATATCTTTAGATGATACAAGAAACGATAGTATCGATTTATATAGTATGTTATCAAGTTTATTAACTGATAGTGGATTTGATATGAGACCAATGCCGGCTTATGTTAATTTTTACGGTACAAACTTCAATAGTAAAATTAAAACAACACCATCAAAAAAGGCTGCAAGAGATATTTTCGGTACATTTTTAGAAGTTGATTATCAAGAGTCATCACCAAAAGTTGTTTTACAATATATGGGAAATTTCTCAGCATATGCTGATATGTCTGATATTAGTGGAGATGATTTTCTATATAACGACGATAGTTTCAATGTTGGAGAATTAAATAAAAACCCATTAATTATAACATTACCAAATGCCTTTGATGAAGATAATTTAGACAAATCTAATAAAGTTGTTGCCTTTGAAGTTAGTATAGGTGACCAAAATCAAGGAATTTTTAAAAGTATTCAAATTGATCAATCATCAATAAAAAATACTGCAGAATCTTTTCCTGTTTTAGAGAATATTGCACGTTCTGAATCAGGAGCCGCAGCATACGAAATAGACACAAGTTTATTTGGTGTGTACAGTAAAGTCTCTTATTTATGTGAAGTCACAATGATGGGAGATGTAATGATTCAACCAACTATGTATTTTTATTTAAAAAACATACCAATGTTTAAAGGTACATATTTGATTACGGAAGTTACACATAACATCAAAAATAATAAAATTACCACTTCTTTCAAAGGTGCAAGAATAGCTTCTAGTTCGTTACCAAATCCTAAAGATTCATTTGTAACAAGCTATAGAGTATTATTTGAAAAAATCACAAACAAAGCAATTGCACAAATCAAAAATGAAGAAGCGGCCGTAAACGCGAAATCAAATACTGAAAAATCTATTACAACGGATAAAGGAACATCAACTGTTGATATGGGTAATTCTGAAAAACAAATTCCACAAGAAAGACTTATATCCGAATCGGGTATAAATGGTTTTGGTTTACCATACAATGGATATAATAACGAAAAAGATATTCAATATGTTGAATATGACGGTGAAAAGTATTTTAGAGCGGTTGTTGCAACAATGGGTGGAAACAATTACAATATTAAGGATTCAATAGAAATGTCAATATTAAACGGGTCAACTGAAAAACCTATTAATAATCAAAGTGTAGGATTCGGATACACAAATAAAATTACTTGGAAAGATATTAAAAATTCAAAAAATTATTTTTATTCATCTAAATTCGATATTAGAATGTATACATGTGATAACATATTAAAAGCAACAACTACATTCTTTAACCCAAAAAACAAAATAAAAGTTGAAATCCCACCTATAGATAATAACATAACGGTAAATAATGTGACGGGACCTATAAACATAGGACCATCAGTTAGTGGTTACGGAATGGGATTATCGGTTGAACTGATGAAAAAATTGGGTTTAAAAGACAATGATGTGGTTTATTTCCAATTTAAATAGAAATATTAACTATATATGGGATATTTATAAGTAAAATATTATGGATAATAATAAATTAAAAAACACGGTTGATCAATTCTTGAACCCAAAACAAGTTAGAAACTATTCTAACGATGGTATGGAAAGAGAAGAGTGTGATTTAGTAACAGGAGAATGTTACACAATTAGAGAAAAAGACGGTATAGTAGAAAGAATAAATAAAAAATACGTTACAAACGACGGTAGACAATTATTACAAGATTAAGCCATGTTAGAACAAAAATTACAAGAAGAATTGAATCGTTTTAGAGCCATAAACAAATATGGTAAAAAAATGATTATGGAACAAGATGTTCCACCAGTACCTGATGCACCAGCAGCGGAAGAACCGGCAGCAGAAGCTCCCGCAGGAGATTTACCACCATTAGATGCACCAGCTGCACCTGATGCGGCAGTACCCGAAGTACCAGCTGGTCCTGACACACCTATGGTCGATTCACCTGAAGGTGATTCAACTGAAGAAATTGATATTACAGATTTAGTTAATATGACTAAAAGTATCAAAAAGGATTTTGAAGATAATAAACAAGAACAAGGTAATGTCATGGGTCAAATGGATTCTGTTTTCACAAAATTGGACGATTTAGAATCTAAGTTAAGTCAAATGGATTCTCTAATTGCTAAAATTGATGAATTAGGTACAAAAATACAAGACATTAAACCGAAAACTCCACAAGAGAAATTAGAGATGCGTTCTTTAGATTCATATCCATTTAATGAAAAACCACAAGAATTTTTTGCACATAAACAAGGTGAAATGCAACAAAGTGGAAAAAATGAATATGTCTTAACAAAAGACGAAGTTGAAAATTACCCTCAAGAAACTATAAGAACAACATTCAATCCAGAAATAAAACAAGATGAATTTAAATTCTAACGTAAACCTATTTTTAGGTATACACGCACAATTAAAAGTGTTCCATTGGCAAACAAAGGGTTATGCTAGACATAATGCTTTTGCTAGTACAAGAGACGATTTAGAGGGTTTAATGGATGATTTTGTTGAAGAATCAATGGGTCAATACGGTCGTTTTATTTTGGATGATGAAACTAATACAATAAAATTAGCTAATTTAAACGAACTAAAACCATTAGAAATGGTTGAAACTATATGTCAAGCTTTAGTTCAAATGACAGAACAATTAGACCCTAAAGACACTAATTTATTAAACATACGTGATGAGATTTTAGGTAAGTTTCAAAAATTGAAATACCTTCTCACTCTTGAATAAAAAAACTTCAAAAAATTTTCAACCCAGATTTTATAGTCTGGGTTTTTTTATTTATATTTTAGTATTAATGATTATTTAATTTAAATTTTAATTTTATGTCAACATTTGATGCAGTACTAGCACAGTACGAAAAAAACAAAAATGCCGCAAGCGGTAACAGTAACAAGGTTTCACAAGAAGACAGAATGAAAAAGTATTTCACAACTGTACTTCCTAAGGGTTCTAAAGGTGAAGAAAGAAGAATTCGTATCCTACCCACAACAGATGGTTCCTCACCATTTAAAGAGGTATATTTCCATGAAGTTCAAGTAGATGGAAAATGGACTAAACTATACGACCCAAAACAAGAGGGTAAACGTAGTCCTTTGAACGAAGTTTATGAGAGTCTAATGCAAACTGGTGTAGAATCAGACAGAGAATTAGCTCGTCAATATCGTTCTCGTAAGTTTTATATTGTAAAAGTAATTGACCGAGACCACGAACAAGACGGTCCAAAATTTTGGAGATTCAAACACAATGCAAAACAAGACGGTGTTTTAGATAAAATTTTCCCAATCTTTCAAAAGAAAGGTGATGTAACCGATGTTAATAATGGTAGAGATTTAACTTTATTTTTAACATTAACAAAGTCAGGTACAGGTAAAGAATATACCGTAATCAATTCGGTAATTCCAGAAGACGCAAGTCCATTACACACTGATTCTTCAACATCTAAATCTTGGATTGAAGATGAATTAACTTGGTCAGATGTTTACTCTAAAAAAGGAGAGGATTATTTAGAAATGGTTGCAAAAGGTGAAGTTCCTCGTTGGGACTCAGAAACTAAAAAATGGGTTTCTAATTCTCAACAAGATGAGGTGATTACATCTCAAAAACCATCAACCAAAGTTGTCGACCCACAAGAAGACGATGAGGCTGATGAGGACTTACCATTCTAATTAACAAGGGGTGGAGATAACGTCACAAACCCCATTTTTTTTAAATTTATTTTATGGCAATAAAGAAAAACGATTTTAGTTCAATAAAGAAAAAATTCTCAAAAGAGGCGGAATATAAATCAGACCGTTTCTTTGATTTGGGTGACGCGTTTTTGGATGCAACAGGAATTCCTGGACCAGCAATGGGTCATCTAAATATGTTTTTAGGACATAGTGATACAGGTAAAACAACCGCCTTAGTAAAAGCCGCAGTAGATGCTCAGAAGAAAGGTATCCTACCTGTTTTTATAATCACTGAACAAAAATGGAATTGGGAACATGCGTTGATTATGGGATTTAACAAAGACGATGATTTTTATCTATTCAACAGTGACTTTGAATACATCGAGCAAATTACAGATTTCATTAACGAAGTATTAGACGCACAAGAAAAGGGTGAAATTCCACACGATATTCTTTTCTTATGGGATTCTGTGGGTTCAGTACCATGTAAAATGACTTATGATGGTAAAGGTGGTAAACAACACAACGCATCAGTTTTAGCAGATAAAATTGGTATGGGTTTAAATCAAAGAATTTCAGGTTCACGTAGAGTGGATAAAAAATACACAAACAGTTTAATCATAGTTAATCAACCTTGGGTAGAGTTACCTGACAATCCATTTGGACAACCAAAAATCAAAGCAAAAGGTGGAGAGGCCATTTGGTTAAACTCAACTTTGGTGTTCTTATTTGGTAACCAAAAGGGTGCAGGAACCACTAAAATCTCAATCACTAAAGATAAGAGAAAGGTTAAAATTGCAACAAGAACAAAAATATCTATCATGAAAAACCACGTTAATGGTTTGGGTTATGAAGATGGTAGAATTTTGGTTACAGCCCACAATTTTATGAGAGCTAAAGATGAAGGTGAAGAGAAAAAGTCTATCGAAGATTATAAAAAAGAACACGGAGACTATATTAGTAAGATGTTAGGCGTTAACGTTACAGACGCGGAAGAGATTGAAGTTGTAACTGAGGAGGATTAATAAGTAATAAATGTTTAATGTCGGTTTTATTAGTTGATGGGGATAATTTACTTACGATTGGTTTTTACGGTGTTAAAAATTACTTCTACAAAGGAAGACATTTTGGAGCAATTTATCATTTTATCAATACTCTTAGGAGAGCGTTTGAGACATATAAGTTAGATAAGATAGTAGTGTTTTGGGATGGAGAAGACGGACATCTCTCAAGGAAAAAAATCTACGCGTTTTATAAAGAAAATAGGAGAGAAAGAACTCGAACAGAAGAAGAGTTCCAATCCTATGTGTACCAAAGAAATAGAGTAAAACAATACTTAGAAGAACTTTACGTAAGACAAGGTGAGTATCAATTTTGTGAGACTGATGATTGTATTGCCTATTATGTACAAAATTCACCTGATGAGACAAAAATAATTTATTCATCAGATGGTGATTTAACACAACTAATTTCAGACAAGACATACTTATATAACCCTTCTCACCATAAATTATACAAACAAAACGATACGATTGTATACGACCACGAAGAAATTCTAATTGACAATGTAAAGTTGGTTAAAATGATGTGTGGTGATTCATCAGATAATATTGCAGGTATAAGAGGAATGGGAGTAAAAAGATTTTTATCAATTTTCCCTGAACTAAGAACAGAATCACTTTCTGTTCAACAAATTAAAGACAAGTGTAACTTACTCTTTGA
>JACCDW010629243.1_pt1 | contig 26034 bp, 18 predicted proteins | sample 7449781 | NCBI WGS metagenome assembly JACCDW01 (sample SAMN15323449, study PRJNA562643) | freshwater metagenome | isolation source: river surface water | place: USA:Blue River Watershed | collected 2017-08-18
AAGTCTATACAGTCTAATGAGATTTTCAATACACCTTTTAGTTCGAACAAATCATGGACACTAAGTGCTTCCAGTTCGGTCCAAACGGTGGAAGAAGGTTTTTTTGTCAGTAGTAGTTATAACTTTTTTGATTCAGCGTCAGCTGCTCAATTTGGATTTGTTGCGGATGAACAAAATTCAAATGGAACATATAAACGTCTAGTTTACCAATTGGTAAAAAATGCGTATTACAATCCAAATATCGCACAATCATTTGGGTTGGAAACGACTGATACCGATAAGGTTGTAAAAATACTACAAAATACCTGCGTGAGAATTACATTGCCAAGAATATATTTTGGCGAATCTATCTTGCGTGACTCGGTAGTATTGATTGATCGTTCCAAAGACAAAGACTATACAATATATGACGATACATACGGAAATCTGTATGTAGACGGAACTCATTTCATAGACTATACAGAAACAACATCTAGTCTGTATTCAACACCAACCGTGAACTTTACAGCAACTCCTGTTTCAGGATTCGCTCCACTTGCTACAACATTCAGTCCGATTGTATCGGGTAATGTTACAGAATATTTGTGGGATCTGGGTGACGGTAGTACGTCCATTTCGTCATCTGCGTTTACGCATGTGTATCTCAATCCGGGTACATATACAATTTCTTTGACAGCAACAGGGTTTGGTGGGACTGCTACTAAAACAAGAACAAACTACATAACTGCTAATGCAATAATTCCTCTTCCAGTCGTGAGTTTCACAGGAACTCCGGTAAGTGGATATATACCGCTTACAGTTACATTTGATAACAGTACGACGGGTGCCACATCATACTTGTGGGACTTTGGAGATTTGTCGGGTAGTACATCTATAAATCCAAGTCACACATATACATCAGCAGGTATTTATGATGTGACATTGACCGCAACAAATGGTGGCGGTTCTACCGTATTGACAATACCATCCTACATTAATGCACTAGCGGTTCCTGCTCCAGTCGCTAATTTTGAATTGAGTCCTCTTACTGGCGTATACGCATCTATTACCACAATTACGTTTACAAACAAAACGACCGGGGTTGGACCAATCACATATGCATGGGACTTTGGTGATACAAATACAAGTACATCCGAAAATCCAACGCACGTATATTCGACGCCGGGAACATATACCGTTACGTTGACATCAACAAATGCCGGAGGAAATAGCGTACATACCAAGACCAATATCATCACCGTTTCTTCAGGAATCGTTCCAGTTGCGTCCTTCACATTGACACCTTCTGTGGGAGATATTCCTTTGTCAGTAGCATTCACAAACAATACATCCGAGAATGCTGTGTTTAATCCATATACATGGGCATGGGATTTTGGTGACACAACAACCAGTACAAGTAAAAATCCAACTGCAAAGACGTATTCTACAAAAGGAACATATAATGTTTCTCTAACCGCAACAAATGTCGTGGGATCATCAACTCCCGCCACATCAACGGTTACCGCATATGATCCTGCGGACAGATTGGATTACAGTCCATCGACACAATTGATGAATTGGGGAAATGGACCTAGAGGGAATCCGGGGGTTGTATTCAATGATAATATTACATTGGCAAATTTCAAATCAATCATCGATCCTACCAACATAAAGACGATTGAGATCACTAGTACTGTCAATCCTATCACCACTATATCTAATACCGACTATTATACGTCGTTAAAGGATTTGGATTTATCAAATCAGAATTTGTCTAGTGTAAGTGGAATTGGTATTGCCGGTCTTAACTATTTGTCGTTGTACAAAAATACATCATTATCTTCAATAGACGTGTCTGATCTAACCAGTTTGACGATATTAAATGCATCAAATTGTAATTTGTCAGGTACGTTTAATATTAACGGAAAGCCAACATTAACCAGTTTGTATCTCAGTACAAATAATGCCGGATTGACAACTATTAACGTCACTGGAAATACTGGATTAACAGCGTTTTCAGCATATGACAACAGTGGACTAACATCAATAACTGGATTGTCGGATTGTACGAATATGTACATGATGTTCCTATACAACTGTGATTTACGTGGAACTGGACCGACCCCATTCAATATTAGTGCTTTAACAGAACTACGACTGTTACAGGTTAGTGGAAATCCAAATATGGCATCATTGGATGTCACTAATAATACGAAGTTGACAGCACTATATTGTCAAGACGATGGATTATCATCAATCGACGTAAGTAACAATACTGAGTTGCAATATTTGGCAGTCAATGGAAATTCGCTCACTTCGTTGGATGTAACCAACAATACAAAGTTGATATTCTTGTATATGTATGCTAATACCAGTGTGGGTATACCCACTGGATTCAGTGGTTTGACTAAATTGAAAGATCTAGCCATGGCACAATGTGGAATTACAGTTCCAATTGATTGTACGCCATTTGTTGATTTGGAGACGTTCTCATGTGGTGATAGTGATACCAATGTTCCATCTGTCAATTTGAGTACATGTACTAAGTTGAAATTGGTCAACATAACTAAATGTTCGTTGATCACTACATTTAATTTACCAGCAAGTGTACCCCAATTGAAAACGGTTTATGGATATCAATGTGCGTTAACCGCAGCTGAAGTCAATAGTATTTTGACTAAGTTGGATGCAAATGGAATTTTGGGTGGACAAGTTCAATTGTATGGTGGAACCAATGCAGCCCCTACGGGTGCAGGAATTACAGCCAAGAACAATTTGTTAGCTAAAGGTTGGACGGTAAGTACAAACTAATTTTATGAATGGAACAGTTGGACCAGTAACTTTGTATGGATCTAAGGTTGAAGCCTACGGCAAGTTTGTTGCGGTAGGAAACCCAAATCCACAATATGCATCTCAAGCTGGTACCGGAAGCATCGATTTGTATAGGTTCGATGTATCGAAGGGTATCTATTCATATTATGGTACATCCAGATCTGTATTTGCTTATGGTACCAGTGGAACCGGTGGATCAAGTGGAACAAGTGGAACCGGTGGTACAAATATATCAAAAGATGCGTATGGGCAATCTTTTGACTTGTATGAAAACATTTTTGTCGTAGGTGATGAATATTTTACTGGATCTTATTTGGGTACCCCATATACACATAATAGCATTGTAGATGTATATGTGTTAAACCCTACATCTTCAAATGCATCGACGCTTGTTTCATCATTGATTTCTGCTAGAAAGATAAATTCTCCGATTGGAACAACATACAATTCATTTGGACATTCTGTTTCGATAAACAACAAATACATTGTTGTTGGTGCAAATCGAAACGGAGATGGATCAGTATATGTTTACAGTTACACAACTGGATCGGGTGGCATTTCTGTTTCATCAAGTCCTGTCTCTACAATTTCTGCTGTAGAAAGTGGCAATAATTTTGGATCATTGGTAAGAATTGATAAATCTGGAAGCAATTCTATTTTGATTGCTGAGACATCATCTTTGGAAAATCCAAGTGTATATTTGTTTGAAAGTGCTTCGGGTGGGTGGTCATTGACGCATACATTTACATCAATAACAGGATCACAACGTGTTCCATTTGATTCGGTTAATTCGTATGGATACGTTAAAAATTCATATGATAGATTTGGCAATGACATTCAGATCAATGGAAATACAATGGTGATTGGCGCTCCATATGATGCAAGTTATTACGAATACAGTGGATCAAATACACAATATAGTAGAGGTGCAGCATATATTTACAATCGCAAAGATTGTCCTGTAAATACAGCAAATGCAAATGGGATTTACGCTGATGCTGGACAAGTTTATTGGGATTTGATTGAAAAGTATATTGGTGATCAATATACAATTAAGTCTAACCGTTTAGGTTGTTCTGTTGATGTGTTCAACGATAAAATTATTGTGGGATGTATTTCATCGAGCAACGAATTGGCAACAAAAGCTACAGTATCAAGTTCTATTAGTCAATCGTATGATGATACACATGTATTAAACGGACAATATATTTTGTTTGAAAAGACTGGTTCTACGGTTGTGCCCGTAACATACGATTACAAAAAGAAATCTGTGGGTTATCCATATATGTCATATGGATATGATGTTGCTATTAGTGATAGATCAATTGCAATTGGGTCGCCATACATCATAAACGACTTTACTTCTAGTAATACATTCGTTGTTAGTCCATTGGTATCTCAGAGTGATTTATCAAACATGCGTGGTCACGCATACATTTCTACGTTGAGTTCATTGAGAACTGATTATCATGTTGGAAACGTATTTTATAAGAACGGTGAAATCATTTTTTCCAATACTGGATCACAGTTTGATAACATGTTGGAAACTGAAGATACGAATGAGTACAAGTATGATTTGAGTTACAAGAGTAAATACACGTTAAATGAAAAGTCAGTGATTTGCGTGGTCAATTCTGGGGAGTTTAATGTACCGACCAATCCTACAGCATTGATTAGTTCACGTCCATCGTTTGATTTGTTTGGAAATGGTGAATTTGATTTTAGAGATTTGAACTTGATTTTGTTGTATATTGTGGATGTCAATACACCGGGAAGTCCCAATTTTGCTACTGATGATACGTTTTGGGATGAATATGTAATTGAAACTGCCACCGAAAGAAGTTTGTTTGAATATTATAAAACATACTATGAGTATGGACAATACACTTTAAAACAACAGTATTCACGATATCAACCTACATTGGTTCAAAAAGAAATGGAGTTTGATTTTGATGGTGATGGAAAAGTCACTATTAATGATGCCAAGATACTGTGGAAGTTCTTTATCGGTGCATTGAATAACGAAAATTACAATACTTTAATCAATCCATTTTCAACCAGAGTGAATCTTTCCGATGTTGTCTCATATATAACATCAAAGACATCAAAATATCCTGATACAAATGGAATACCTACTATCAAATCTACATTCTTGGATTATCAAGAAAGTGCTTCACTTGATATCACTGGCTCATACTTGGCACCCTATATTACTACAATTGGGTTATATAGCGGCTCCGATTTGGTTGCAGTAGCTAAGTTGTCGTCTCCAATCAAAAACAGCGGAGAGTATCCGTTAAATTTTTTGGTTAAATGGGACGTATAATAATATTTATAATCAACATAGACTAATATTATGGCAACAGGAGACAACACACGACCATCATTGACCAACAATCTTGAAGCAAGATACAAATCAAAACAAAGCGCTGGTGGTGCATTTGATGCGAAACAAGCTGGTACAAACACCATGCTTAAGGGTGTTCAAGCACCTTATGGTTATACCCAGAAATCACGGTCTCTAACCATTGAGCCTGGATTTACTACTGGTATGAATACAAGCCGTCGTGAAAATTTCACAGATAAAGCTTTGAATACTACCGGATTGTATCGTGTTGGTGATACTACCAAGTATCTTCCAAAGTAATCAATATAAAAAATAAGTTATGACATTAGGATTGGATGCTAGTACATCTACCGTTGGATGGGCATTTTCGGAAGATGGTAAGATTGTTAGTGCTGGATTTTTAGACATATCAAATTTAGAGACTTCCAAAGAGAAGTCTCTTTTTGTTTTAGATTATCTTCGATCAACACCATTACTCAAAAACGTTACGGAAATTAATCTTGAGGCAGCCTTGAGTGGATTTGCTGGTGGTAGAACCAGTCAGCAAGTTATCATCAAATTGGCAAGATTCAATGCTGTTTTCGAGTACATCATTTCTGAAGAAACCGAGTTGAAAGTTAACTTGTGTAACGTCAACACCATGAGAAAGCAGTTGTTTGGAAAAGCAAGAGTCAAGGGTATGAAGGCCAAGGAGTTTGTCAAAGCCAACATCGTGAACTTCGTTGATGTCACCAAATTCGACCAGAAAAAGAAAAAGGGAAGTTGGGATGAACGAAATGGCGATATGTATGATGCCATGGTCTGTGCTTTATTTAAAGCATAATTTTGTTGATTTGGGTAGAATATCTGATACAGTACTAACATGCTGTTGTATCAGACAGAAGTTGTCACCATTTTAAATAAAGCACTCAAGCAGTCCGCCAAAATTCGTAAGGGGACTGATGCTGTTTATTTTTGTCCTGTCTGCAAACACTATAAACGCAAACTAGAAATCAATACCACAACTGGAAAATATCATTGTTGGGTATGTGGATTGTCCGGAACGTCGTTAAAGACTTTGTTTAAGAAGTTGGGTTTATCGGGCGAATATCTGAGTCAAATTTATAAGAACACCGAATCTTATAGAAAACTTCCACAAAACGACATCAATGCTATTCTGGAGATTTTTTCTGAGAAAAAGAGTGATGTTGGCGATCAACTGATGCTTCCAAAGGAGTTCAAATCGTTTTATGACGATGAACTTACTTTGGTTGGAAGACATGCTTTAAAATATCTCAAGTCAAGAAACATTACTAAATATGATGTTTTACGTTATAATATTGGTTATTGTGAGGGTGGACAATTTCATGGAAGAGTGTTGATTCCATCATATGATGCTTCAGGTCATTTGAATTTTTATTCAACCCGAAGTGTATTTGAGGATGCAAAAATGAAATATGTCAACAGTTTTGGGTCCAAAGACATCATTGGCTTTGAAATGTTTTTGGACTACAATCAACCGATTACTTTGGTGGAAGGTGCGTTTGATGCTATTGCTATTAGAAATAATGCAGTTCCGTTATTCGGAAAAACATTATCAAATAAGTTGAAATCTGCTGTGATCTGTAATACAGTACCAAAAGTAAACATTGTTTTGGATAATGATGCGTTGGCTGATTCTATCCGAATCAGTGAGTTTTTGTTGAAAAATAATATAGAAACCAGACTCGTAAAATTAGACGGTAAGGATCCGTCTGAAATTGGTTTCGTCAAAACATGGGAAATCATCGAAAATTCTCCGGTTTTAGATTTTGAGTCGTTGTTTCGTTTAAAATTGTCAATTTAATTATGGTTACCAAACTTACATGTGATGTATCAAACTTCACGAATATTATACACGTCGCTGACATACACATTCTGTTGACTAAACGTCATACAGAATATTGTGATGTTTTTAACAAACTGTACTCCGCAATTGACAAAACTCCAGCTTCAACTGTGGTTTGTGTAGTTGGAGACGTTTTTCACAACAAAAGCGATCTAAGCCCCGAATGCGTTCAAATTGCGTCACAGTTTCTCAAGAGCTTGGCAGATCGTCGTCCAACTATACTTACAGCTGGCAATCACGATGCTACATTAACCAATAAAAATCGGTTGGACAGTTTGAGTCCCATCGTAAATGCGCTCAAACACTCAAATCTTTTTTATCTAAAGGATACTGGACTCTATAGTCTTGGAAACATTCTATTCAATAACTTTTCAGTATTTGACGAACACAGTCCTGAAAACTATATTAGTTTCTCCAAAATTCCCAAGACATATGTTAATAACGCTGAATATTGTATTGGACTATATCATGGACCAATTGATAGTGCTGTGACCGACATTGGTTATAAAGTTAGTAGTACCACAAAAAATGAACTATTTGATGGTCATCAAATCATTTTGCTTGGTGACATTCACCGTCATCAAGTTCTTCAGACATATGGCGTTGACGAAAATAATGTTCGTAAACCTGTAGTTGTATATTCCGGTTCGTTGATTCAACAGAATCATGGTGAAGAATTGAAGGGTCATGGATTCGTTTATTGGGATCTAAAGACATTGAAATTCAAACACGTTGAAGTGAAGAATGATCATGGATACTTTACTATTGAAGTTGATAAGGGTAAGTTAGTCACAGATTTATCAAATATTCCCGCAAAGACAACTCTACGGGTTAAAGCATTTGAAACTGTGGCAACAGAACTCAAGCAGATTATTGCTGAAGTCCGTAAACATACTGAATTGGTAGACATCAACTATTTGAGGGTTGATAATTTGTCTCAAACAATGACTCAATCTGTGACACCCAGTTTGAATATTCATGGGTTGTCAAATGTATCGTATCAAAACAAGTTGATTGCTGAATATCTTCAGGACAAACACCCAAACCTTCCTGATTCGGTTATTACTGACGTTGAAAAAATCAACTCTGAAATGAACGACTTGATTGTAAAAGACTTTACCGCCAAGAATATTCGTTGGAAGCCAAAACGGTTTGAGTTCGATAATATGTTTAGTTATGGTGAAAACAACGTCATTGACTTTTCAAAGATGAAGGATGTTGTTGGTCTATTTGCTGCAAACGCGAGTGGAAAGTCCAGCATTCTGTCAGCTCTATCGTTTTGTATATTTGATAAATGTGATCGTGCTTTCAAGGCAATTCATGTGATGAATTCACAGAAGATGTCATTTCGTTGTAAGTTCAACTTTGAAATTGACAAGGTTGATTACTTCATTGAACGAATTGGCAATGCTGACAAAAAGGGTAGTGTCAAGGTTGATGTCAAGTTTTGGAAAGAAGACAAAGGAACGGTCATTGAACTGAACGGTGAAGCTCGTAGAAACACTAATGATCTTATCAGAGATTATGTCGGAACATATGATGACTTCATTTTGACTGTATTGAGCATTCAAAACAGTAAGGCTGGATCGTTTGTTGATCTTGGACAAACTGAACGTAAGGATCTTTTATCACAATTCATGGGTCTTACTATTTTTGATAAACTTCATGAGTCTGCAAATGATAGATTGAAAGAAAGTTCTACTTTGTTGAAAAACTTCGCCAAGACGGATTATACCGTTGAATTGGAAACTCTTTCAAACAACATTGCGAATGCTGAGTCTGTAGTTAGAAACGATGAAAAGTCGTTGGAAAATTTGATGTTACAACGTGAAGAAGAAAACGATAAGGTTGTTGAAGAAACCAAACAGTTGATCAAAGTCAATATCACAACCACGGATATTACATCTCTTGAATCACAACGTTCGTCAGTTGAACAGAAAATTGCGCGTGATGAAACGTCATTTACCCAGTTGGCACCAAAGATCGATAAGTTGACAACGGATTTGTCGGAGGTTACCAAGCTGGTTGACCAGTTCAAACAGGATGATGTAGAGAGTAAGTACAATGAATATAATTCCCTACGTCTTGAAGTTTCAAATATAGAAGGACAACTGGAAAAGAAGAAGGTTATTGTTTCCAATAAACTGGACAAGTTGAAGAAATTGGAGTCGCACGAGTACGATCCAAATTGTACTTACTGTGTAAACAATGTCTTTGTCAAAGACGCAATCAAGACCAAAGAGGATTTGGAAAACGATAAGATCGATGCGAAGAATTTGATTCAAACTCTCAATGAGAAAAAAACCAAGTTGACTGTTGTTGAATCGATTGCGTCAAAATATCAAGATTATAGAAAGGCTGTGGACAAACAGTCGTCGGTTAATCGTGATTTGTCTTCTACCAAGAACCAACAACTTCAGTTGGAAAACACAATCATTACTGATAAGAACAAACTTGAATTGTTGAAAAACAAGATCAAGGAATACTATGATGCAAAAGATTCGATTGAAACAAATTCAAAGATTCAAGAAAAGATTGATGTAATAAAAGCCAATATCAAAAATATCGACTTTAATATCAAATCATTGAACACTAGTATTTCAAATAATAAAGTTAAGATCAATACATGGCATTCGGAAGTAGATAAGATTAACAAAAAGATCCAAGAGATCAAAGACTTAGAAAAATTTAATACTGCTTACAAGTATTATGTTGATGCAGTTTGTCGAGATGGTCTACAATATCAAATTATATCCAAAGCGTTGCCTGGTATTGAGTGTGAGGTTAATAACATTCTTAATCAGATTGTTGATTTCACAGTGTCATTTCATACTGATGGTAAAAATGTATCAACATACATTGTATATGAAGATAAAAAGTGGCCATTGGAACTTGCGAGTGGACTTGAGAAGTTTGTTAGTTCTTTGGCGATTCGTGTCGCTTTGATCAATATATCGAATCTACCACGGCCCAACTTTATTGCTATTGATGAGGGATTTGGATGTGCCGATAGTGATCATTTGGCTGCTATGTCCAATTTATTCTCATTCCTTAAGAGTAACTTTGACTTTATTTGGATTGTGAGTCACTTGGATGTGTTGAAAGATATGGTTGATACACGATTAGAGATAGTCAAGGATAACGGGTTTTCACGTATTAATTTCCAGTGATTTCTATATGTATTGTTGATCAATACATATGGCAATTATATCAAATCCACGGAATATCGGACAGAAGCTGAATCTATCAAGTCTTAAAGTTGACATTGAAGATTCTTCATTTCTGTCCGAATATTTTGTTTTATCGGAGTATTCTCCAAAGTTTACAGCTGGAAAAAATACCTTTTTGTTGAATGGGTCTGATAAGTTAGCCACCGGCACACCGATACAGTTGGAAGTACTTGATGTTCTTGGCAATTCTCTGTATTTTGAAATTGGTAAAACAAACAATATTGCCTATAAAGAGGGCGGTGCCCTACGTATATCGGTTTATGTATACAGTGATACTCCATATGGTGTAGGTAAAATTATACTTGTCAGTAAAGAAAAACAAAACAACAAGGTGGTTCGATGGATTGGAAACATACAGATCAATCCATCAGTCCAAAACACTTCCAAGGTTATTTTTTACAAACCACCTGTATTGACGGTTCAATCTTCATTTGTACCTATTCTTTCCGATCAAACATCGGGGTATATTAAAACGGTCACAAATTCTCCTGTAACAACGTATGCAGTGAATCCTAAAAAGGGAGATGATTATGGATTGTTTGATATTACCTCAAATCCAATTGATTATAGATTAACGGTTCTTGATCCAGATTTGGTAATATCATCATCCATGAAAAATGCGTTGGTGGATATATACTTAAATAAAGTCGAATATCTTGACTCTTTAATAGATACAAACATCACATCTTCTAACGTCATTACCGACATTATTGATGAACGAACTGTTAAGTTAAAGAACCCGATTTATTACATCAATAATCAAAACAAAAAGATTATTGTCAATAGTAACAATGCAAACTTCAATGCACAGTTTACAAGTGTCAAATATGATTCTCGATTTTTAACAAGTTCATCGTTTAATCAATCGGTTGCATATGTTGAATATACCAATCTAAAAACGTTTTCTGGAAATGTTTATCGTCACAAACTATACAGAAGAAGTTTAAGTAGCGCTGGTGACTTTGAAATTATTGCAGATGAACCAATGATTGAATCGGATCTATTGATTGATCAGTCTACATCGAATAGTTTTTTCAAAAGTTTAGGTCAGTTTCCAAACAATACACACTTGAATCATTATTGGTTTAGCAGTTCTGGAACAATTTCATTTGAAAGAGATGCATCATATTTGATGGACTCTGTAAAAATAACCAATAACACCCTTGATGAATACTATATCATTGTAAAAAATGACACCAATGGTGGTAGTGCTACATATCAATATACTCCTTACAATTTAAGTCAAGATTTGAGTGAGTCTGGAGTTGCTTATGATAGTAACTTTATGAAGTTTTATCCTGATGTGGTTTATAGACTATCATGTAAATCACGAATAGTTAAGACAAATACATCATATCCTGCATACGTTTCGTTTTACATTACATCATCAATGTTTGATCAGGTTAGTGTAGATGAAAATTTTGAGTATAACAGAGGAGTCAAACTTGGACAATTCTATTTGGACGAACGTTCATCTTCATTATATTTGCCATCACCAAGTTTCTTTTATAGTAAATTCAAAAAAGAGTTCAATGGTACATTGGTAATTTATACAAACAATTGTACCGCCAATTTATCTGATATCAAGTTATCAACATATTCGGAACCATCATTTTCACCTGATATTTTTGTATCACGTATACCGTTCCCAGTAAATGTTGCTGGAGAACAATATGAATTAAAAGCGGAATTGTTTGATGTAAACTCTAATTTGGTATATTCCGATCTACGCACAATTAGTACATTTGATCCATCCGGATCAACATTGAATAAAGTTCCCGGTATAACATCATCGGATACTACTAATGGACTCACTTTGTTTAACGTAATTATAAAAACTGAACAAACCAGTCCGTCACAGGGATTGACAATGTTGGATGCAACACGGTTTTTGTTTGAATCAAGTGGAAGTGCGGGTGAAACAGATACTACTGCAAATTTCTATATAAAGAGAGGTACCGCAAGTATCAGTCCACAAAAAATATCGGGTAACGGTGGACGTGTATATATTAAACCAAGTGATTTGTTGGAAATTACACCTACTGCGGTTGGTACCATGGATAACGTTAATATTGGTGTTACAACGCCTGGCACCGGCAAATTCACATCATTGACCATTCCGACAACAACTGCTCCAGCCGTAGTATCTGCTACTGTAACTAGTACAACTCTTGCATCAACTCCCGGTACAGTTGATGTGGTGTGTCCATTGAAAACTCCAGATGGATGGTTTCAGGTAGAGGTGTCTGGTGTGGGAAGTAAGAAAGTGCCGTATTACAATTAATTGACTATATTTATAAGGTATTATGTTAAAACTTTCTGATTTTCTAGTTGAAGCAGCATCAAGTTCTGGTGAACAGAATATTGAGAAGAACTCGTTGCGTTTAGACAAGACTATCAAATATCTGGAAACCAAGAAGAAAGTTTTATTGGTGGCTACCTCAAATAGATGGGAGGGTCACAAAGATGATGAAGCAAAATCAACCAAACTAGCAAAGTTGGTTGCGCAACGACTTGGTAGTGATAAGTGTGAAGTAATTGATGCAAGTAAGTTGAACATTGCTGTGTGTGAAGGCAATGTATCCTCCAAGTTTGGAAATCATTGTGGAGAAAAGGGGGCATTGTTAAAAAACAAAGACCAAAATCCAAGTGGTCAACATCGTTGTTGGGCAAGTATCAATAACAAATCGGATGAACTTTGGAAGATAACTAAACCTTTGTTTGAAAGTGATACTGTCCTATTTTTTACATCCATTCGTTGGGGTCAAACTAATAGTATTTATCAAAAGTTGATTGAAAGACTGACATGGATTGAAAACCGTCACTCAACTCTTGGTGAGTCAAATATTGTAAAAAATATTGACGCAGGAGTTATTGCTATTGGACAAAATTGGAATGGTAAAGATGTAGTATCAGTTCAAAAACAAGTATTGGAATTTTACGGATTTAAAACGCCATCTGAATTATTTTGGAATTGGCAATATACTGATAATCCACTGGATGAAACTAAAAAATCATATTCCAAAGCGATTACTGTATTTAATAATACATTCGAACAGTAAACAAAATAAAAAGTTATGAAAAAAGCATCAGGCAAGAGTAATCTGGCAATAGTCAGAGACTATCTAAATGGCGAACGTCCATTTATTCAAGTAGGTTATACCGCAGATTCCGATTTTGCAAGTCGTAAAGAAGGTGAAGTGTGGGTTGATGCAAATGGAAGAAAGTGGATCAAGAAGAACGGATCAAAACGTGCAATCAATCAGGTTAATAGTTCTGTAATAGAGGCGACTAAACAAATTTGTAAAGACTGTAGTATGGATATTCGATGGGGTGATCGATACGATCAACTATTCTTCAATAAGACCGGTCGTTGTCATGAATGTATTGTTAAGTTTGAAACTAATTTGCGCCGTGAGGGTAAATACGAAGAATATGAACAAAAGAAGTTATTACAGAATCAATTGAGTCAGGCTAGAGAGTTTAGAACAAAGGTTCAGGAGAGTTTTGATTTCGTATCAACTCATGAAAAGATTTCGTTTCCAAATGGTGACGGAACACTTGATGAGTGGACGATTGAACGTAGAGAAAATATTCTGAAGGATTTAAAGAAGGATATCAAGAAGATTGATAAACAAATTCTCAAGATAGAACAAAAGTTGGAGAAGTTAAGTCATGTCGAATGAAAAATCATTAAGAGATATCATCAAGGCAGAGTATAAAAAGTGTCTTGAGAATCCCATGTACTTCATGAAGAAGTATGTGAAAATTCAACATCCAAAACGTGGAACTATTCCATTTGAATTGTATCCGTTTCAAGATACTGCTTTGCAAGAGTTGATTGATAACGATTACAACATCATTTTGAAGAGTAGACAGTTAGGTATTACCACTCTGAGTAGTGCATATAGTTTGTGGATGATGATATTTCATAGTGACAAGAATATCTTGTGTATCAGCATTACACAAGAAACTTCCAAGGAAATTGTTACAAGAGTTCGATTTGCAAATGACAACTTGCCATCTTGGTTGAAAGTTCCTTGTGTAGAGGATAACCGATTGTCACTACGATTGAAGAACGGATCACAGATCAAAGCGGTTTCATCATCTGGTACTGCTGGTCGTTCTGCTGCACTATCAATGTTGATTATTGATGAGGCAGCATTTATTGATAACATCGATGAAATTTGGACTTCTGCACAATCTACGTTGTCAACTGGTGGTAAAGCCATTGTATTATCTACTCCAAATGGTGTAGGCAATTTCTTTCATAAAACGTGGGTTGAGGCTGATGCAAAAAAGAATAAGTTTCATACTATTAGACTGCCATGGCATTTGCATCCAGAACGTGATCAAACATGGAGAGATGAACAAACAAAACTTCTTGGACCAAAAATGGCAGCCCAAGAGTGTGATTGTGACTTTGCTACATCGGGTAATACAGTTGTGGATGTTCCTGTTCTGGATTTCTACAAACAATCCAAAGTACGTTCTCCTGTAGAAACTAGAGGTATGGACAAATCGTTTTGGATCTGGGAATATCCCGATTATACACGTTCATATTTGGTATCTGCTGACGTTGCTCGTGGAGATGGTGCAGACTATAGTGCATTTCATGTGATTGATGTGGAAAGTTTTACTCAAGTTGCTGAATATAAAGGTCAGGTCGGCACCAAAGATTATGGTAACATGTTGGTCAATGTTGCAACTGAGTACAACAATGCGTTGTTGGTGATTGAAAATTTGAATATTGGTTGGGGTGCTATACAACAAGTGTTGGATCGTAAATATCCCAACTTGTTTTATAGCAGTTCTGATCTCAAGTATGTTGATGTGGAACATCAAATGACTAATCGTATCAATTCGTTGGAAAAGAAAATGACCCCCGGATTTACGACTACATCAGTTACACGTCAATTGATTATTTCACGATTGGAGAGTTACATGCGTGAAAAGGCTATTAACGTACAATCTACACGAACGATTGATGAACTGTACACATTCATTTGGAACAATGGTAAAGCAGAAGCCATGAAAAACTACAATGACGATTTAGTTATGGCATTTGCAATAGGTTTGTGGGTACGTGACACAGCATTGAAACTACGTCAACAATCAATTGATCTGTCTCGAAACATGTTGGGAAACATCAATAGATCCGAACAACAATCTTCTCCGATATATTCCACAAAACAAGCTTCTGCACAACAATCGTGGGAAATGAATACTGGTTTAAAAGATCAAAAAGAAAGCTTAAGGTGGTTATTATAATAGTCTTTCACTATTTATTTACGAGAAAATAATACAATTGTATGGCAGACCAACCGACCGATTTAAAGAGCAGATCATTATTTGCTCGCCTTAAGAGACTTTTTTCAACCGATGTTATTGTACGTAACGTTGGTGGTAAAAAGTTAAAAGTGGTGGACACTGATGAAGTAGCATACGCTACTGATCGTAACACTCTACGTGATCGTTTCAACCGTATTCGTACATCTGCATACAATCAGTATAGTAGAGATTTTACACTTAGTTATCAAGCAGCACGTATTGAACTCTTTAGAGACTATGATACAATGGATATGGATCCAATTCTTAGTTCTGCTCTTGACATTTATGCTGATGAATCACTTACTCGTAATGAAATGGGTGATATATTAGTGATTAATACGCCCAATGACAACATCAAACAAATTCTAAGGAATTTGTATTATGATATCATGAACATCGAATTTAACCTTTGGAGTTATGTTCGTAACATGTGTAAGTACGGTGATTTTTATCTTCGGTTGTACATTAGTCCAGAATATGGTGTTTACATGATTGAACCAATTAGTGCATATAATGTAACACGTGTTGAAAATAGTGATTTATACAACAAGAATTATATCAAGTTTCAAGTTAATCTTCCAGATGGTGGTAAGGTTGAAGATCTAGAAAACTATCAAGTTGCTCATTTTCGTTTGTTGAGTGATAGTAACTTTCTACCATACGGTAAAGGTATGTTGGAAGGTGCTCGTCGTGTTTGGAAACAGTTGAGTTTGATGGAAGACGCAATGTTGATTCATCGTATCATGCGTGCTCCTGAAAAACGTGTTTTCAAGATTGATGTTGGTAATATTCCTCCAAATGAAATTGATTCTTACATGGAGAAGTTGATTGCCAAGACTAAGAAGGTTCCATATATTGATGAAAAGACAGGTGATTACAATTTAAGATTCAACCTACAAAACATGGTTGAAGACTTTTATTTGCCAGTTCGTGGTGGTGATAGTGGTACCAGTATTGAACCATTGAGTGGTATGGAGTTTACTGGAACTGAGGATATTGAGTATCTTCGTAAGAAGATGATGGCTGCTCTTAAGATTCCTAAGGCATTCTTGAGTTACGATGAAGATTTGAGTGGTAAAGCTACTTTGGCTCAAGAAGACGTTCGTTTTTCACGTACAATTCAACGTATTCAACAGATTGTTATTAGTGAATTGACTAAAATTGGTATTGTACACTTGTATGCTCAAGGATACAGAGATGCAAGTTTGGTAGATTTTAGTTTGGAATTGACGAATCCTTCTACCGTATTTGAAAAAGAAAAGATCGCTATTTGGGGAGACAAAGTGAATGTTGCTAAAGACATGATTGAAAACAAGTTCTTTAGTAAGAAGTGGGTTTATCGTGAACTGTTTAACATGTCAGACGATGATGCTATTACTTTGAAAAATGATATTGTTGAGGATTCTAAACAAGCATATCGTTTGAAACAAATCGAAGAAGATGGTAACGATCCTGCAAAATCATTCCAAAAAGTCAATCCTGACGGTGGAACCGAATCAACTGGTGGTGGAGAAACTGGTGGCGGTGCTCCTGAAGCTGGTGGTGGAGAAACTGGTGGTGCTGAAGCGGGTGCTCCTACATTGAAGGAAAAGGCAAAGACCGACTATGAAAGACCCTCACAGAAAGGACTAAAGAAAGCATCAGATTATCCGTTTGGTGAAGATCCTACTGGACGACTTGAAAACAATAGAAGTTTCAAGTCTGATATGTCACCCAACCATAAATTTGCTGGAGGATCGGTATTTAGCTTGGAAAGTATATCTAAAGATCTTGTTCCTATGCTTGATACCTATTTAAAAACAGCAAAACAGGAAAAACAGACTTTACTTGCAGAAAATAAACAAAAATCCATGATGGATGAATCTAACATACTGGAATAATACAAATATGGGAGTTTTATCAAAAGTTGATATATTTATAAATTATAACTACTAATATGCACAAATCGAAGCATTCAAAGTTCAAAAATACAGGAATTTTGTTTGAGTTGCTCACACGTCAAATTACCGCTGATATTATTGGTGGTAAAGACGAGTCTGCCGCAAAACAAATTTTGTTTAAGTATTTTTCTGAGAACACAGAATTGGGAAAAGAATACCAACTATATAATTTCTTGTTGAACGAAAAAGCTCGAGACACAGCACACGCTGACAGAATGATCGGCGTAGTTCTTGAGTCGAGAGCACAATTAGACGACAGAAAATTAGCTCAACAAAAGTATGATCTTATTCGTGAGATCAAAGAACTCTATCCAATTGATAGCTTCTTGAAAGCAAACATCAAAAACTATAGAATCTTAGCTTCGATTTACAAAGTTTTTGAGAACAAAACAGCTTCAAAGTTTGATGTCAAGGAAGTTGTTCAGTCCAGAGAATCTATTATTGAGTGTTTGTGCAGCACTAATAATAAGAAATCTGACACTGAAGAAAATCTTCTTGAATATTATAAACAACAAAGTGAAGATATTCGTTTGTTAGCATATAAGTTGTTATTGGAAGGTCTCAACACCAAGTATAAGGATTTTGATGAAAATCAAAAGAAACTTATACGTGAGTATATTTTGAATATTTCTAACACAAATTCATTGTCTAAATACGTTTGTGAAGAAATTGAAAAGATTAAGAAAATAATCGATTCGTCCAAATCCAAGATACAAGACAATCAAGTTGTTGCAATTAAGTTGTCTGAAATTGTTAATGTATTGGATAGAGTAAAGCCAACAACTGTTGTAAAAGATAATCATATTATGGCATTACTGCTGTCATATGAATTGGTAAAAGAACTTAATAACTTGAAATAATATGAGTAAAGAAAAGAAACCAGAAACCCCAGATTTGATTGTCGGTGGCGATGAAGCTAAACTCAAAGAGTTAATTAAGAGTATCATCAAACAAGAACTTGAAGAAATGACCGGCACTGGTGCAGTTGCTGGGTTTTCTACACCATTTGCATTTGGTGGTAAAGGTGCAAAACACAGTAAAAAGGGAGTAGAAGGATCAAAAGCCCTTGGCTTTACGGTGTCAAAGGAAATTGACGAAAAGAAAGACTCCAAGAAGAAAAAGAAGCCTGATGCTGATGGTGACGGTGTTCCTGATTGGGCAGATAAACATCCGGGTGAACCAGATCAAAACTTTGAAAAGAAAGCAAAGAAGAAAGCTGTATGGAAAAAGGGAGTTGAAAAACTTCAAAAAGACCTTGATGCACTTGACGAAAACGAAAAGAAGTTAAATGAAGCAGTCTCACGTTATGCTCGTTTGAAAGACAATCCCAAGAGACATTCTTACAAGATTTCATTGATTACTCAAGAAATTACAAAGATGCTCAGAGAAGTCGATTTTCTAATGAGTGTGAATCAGAGACTCAAGACCGAAATGAACGTTCCAAATGAAGAACTTTGGAAACGCACATCTGGTAGAATCGCTGAGATTAAAGAAAGATTGAAGTCTATTGGAATAAAACTTAGAAAAATACAATAATATGATTTCACTTGCAAAACTTATTACTGAAGACGAGAGTTCTCCACAACACTTTGGTACGTCTACTGCGGGTGGTCAACCACTTCCAGCCAGTTCTGTTGACTACAATGTTAGTTCAGACTTTTCGGAGTTTGAAGCTAAGATTGCAAGAACCACAGCAGAATCTAAAGCTGCGTTTCTTCGCAATCTAAACAGTCGAATTCTTAATAAAAAGGTGTCTATTCAAGCATCAAAAGGATATGGACAACCAGTTCGTGATTATGAAATTTCAGTGACTAGTACCAGTCTCGACTATTTCTATGACCGTTATGTTGTGATTCTTAGAGATGAAGATGATAAGGAATATTTCTTGAAGCCAGGATTCAAGATTACAATTCTAGGTCAAGGTGATCCTTTGAAGATCAAGAAACCAAAGGAACCAAAGACTGCTGAACCGGGAACAAAAGCTACGACACAAGGTGGTCAGGCAGCTGTCAAATCTGTGACTCCTGTTCAACAACCAGCACAACCACAACAAACACAAAAAGCTTAATATGGATAAAACAGTACAAACAGGTTGGATTTTCTTTGAACCGATTGGTGGAATGCTTAACGAAGCAAATGAAGATCCATCAAAACCAATGATCGTTCAAGGTGTTCTTCAACGTGCAAACGCTAAGAACCAAAATGGACGTGTATATCCAAAAGATATCTTGGAACGTGAAGTCAAGAAGTATGATGATAACTTTGTAAAGGAAAGACGTGCTTTGGGCGAATTAGATCATCCAGATAGTAGTGTTGTTAACCTACAGAATGTAAGCCACAATGTTGTTGAAATGATGTGGAACGGTGACGACTTGGTTGGTAAGGTTGAAATTCTTCCTACCCCAAGTGGTAACATTCTCAAGGCATTGTTCAAGGCTGGAATCAAATTGGGTATTAGTAGTCGTGGTCTTGGAAGTGTTCGTAAGAATGTGAGAGAAAATGCAGATGAAGTTCAAGATGACTTTGAATTGATTGCATTTGACTTTGTTAGCAATCCATCAACTAGAGGTGCATTTTTGTTTCCAAGTGGTGCTTTGAATGAATCAGTGACACCAAGTGTGGTTAACAAATATGCAAAAATTGAAAGCATCATTCACGATATAATTTCTGAAGTAAAATAATATGAATGATAATTTGACATTAAATTCAACACCGTCGGGTGAAAATGCTGATGTAGATGAAGGAATGTTTGATCGCGCTAAAGCTCATTTGTCACGTGCAGGTCAGGCTATAAAAAATTTAACAGGCAAAGGCACCCAGACTCCTGACAGTAAAGATGCTGGCATTTCGAGTCTTTTTAAATCATTTGAAAAGAAGTTCACACCATTGATTAATCGTCCTCCGGTTATACCGGTACCACCGGTAATTCCTGTTCCGCCAGTAATTCCCGTTCCTCCCGTGTTGTCAACACCGACTCAAAATTCTAATAGTACGACCGAACAATCTGGCTCTAACGCAACTGTAAAAGAAGATGTTCAAACACCGTTGTTTGAGAAATATGGATCGAACGTATTTAAGTTACAAAAACATACGGCAATTTTAAATGAAGAACGTAAACTGGAATCCGATCAAGAAAAAGTGTTGAATGACTTCTTGGATGATTTCGCAAAGATGTTTAATCTTCCAGATAAAGGTACTGCTGCTGGTAGGAAAAATGCTATAGAATTCATACAAAATCAGGGTTCAAGATTCAAATATATTTTGGATTACTTGAATAAATATGATTTGACAAATAGTGTGCTCTCAAAGGCAAGTCAAACTCCATCTGGAACTTCAAACGATTCTTCGACAGGAAACTCACCTTCTGGTGTGACTTCTTCACCTGGCATACCTTCTATCACAACACCTCCGAGCACAACACCTCCGAGCACAACACCTCCGAGCACAACACCTCCGAGCACAACACCTCCGAGCACAACACCTCCAGCTGCAACCGATCCATCGGCTCCGAGTACAACTCCTGCTCCAACTCCGGATCAGATTAAAATGGTTAAAGCATTTTTATCAAAAGTAAATGATGTTGCTGGCTTTTTAAAGAAAATTAATCCGGATACAGTGGATTTGATTAAGCTACGTCCTGTTTTAATTACTTCATTGGACCTATTTGATATTATTGTTGGTGGAAAGTATTCCGCTGTTAAAGTCAATAAAAATATTGACGGATTGTTTTATGTTGCATTGAGACCCCCACAAGTTCAACAAGGTCAACCTGCTGCTGGGGTGGTTAAAGAAGCAGCACAATCAAACATTCCTTTGAATAAGACATCACTTCAGATTATTCAACGACTAAAGAAAAACCCTCTTGTTGATGGAGGTGTACTAAAACGTCTTCAAACGTTGATGGCGGTCAATCCAGTCAATCCAAATGATGCAAAGAATGTCCAATTATTTATACGTTTGGTCAGAGATTCAATCATGACAAAGACTGATCAGATTGTTAGAAAGTCAATTGGAACCAATACCGATGTGTTGAGAAAGGAATTTTTGAGTGAATCTGTTACTTCCTCAGATATGACTACATTTATTACCCAATCCAATTTGTTGGTTAGTGACTTGGTTACATTAATACAACAACTACGTAATACTAACCTTGCTGCAAAACCACACGCCTCAGTCAATGATGGTCATACACTAGTTGGTAAAGGAAATGATGGTATTGGTGAAAATGAGGTTTATCAATTCGCCAAAAATAAGTGGTATTATTTTGGTAAGATCGATCAACTTAAAGCAACGGGTGAAACGGTAAAAGAACCAAACCTCATAAACGATTTGTCTATCCTAGCTGGAAATCGTGACGATTCGACTATAGTGAAAAAAGCAAAAGAGGCAGCAAAACAAAGTTCTACACCGAAGAATGCCAAACCAAAAAAATAATTGATACGTAGATAATAAAAAACCCACTCGAAAGAGTGGGTTTCTTTTTTATTTGTGGTATGAATTATTCCATGTGGAAATAACGTTCCAACAACATTCCACACTCTTGATACAGACTTTGCATTCCTCTCATGGTTTCGTCACACTCAGCTGCCATCTTTTTAAATTCAGCTGTCATCTTCTTGATATCTGTGGTATTACGGCGAATGGTCTTTTCTTCGAACCATGCGTTTTCATCTTTGTTACCTTCGTGAAGTTTTTCGATTAGGTATGCTTCTGACAAATCCCCGATGTTGCCCATTTTATTTGCAACTTCCATGAGTTTCTTACGTGCTTCCAATACTTCATTATATTTGTTGTATTCGTATACAAGCTCTTGAAGCATTTTCTTTTGTTCTTTGGAAAGACCACGTTGAACCACTGGGGTTGATACTGATTCAGAACTTAGTCCTGGCTCTGGATGAGTTGTTTCAGATACCGAGTGTTTACTTACAGCAGTGATATCCGATTGAGGAGGTGACTGCTTAGATATTGGAAGATTTTCTAGAATAGATTTGAGTTTCATACCTTTGTATAAATAGTGATTTTCTGTCAATTCGTTTGTTAATGTGTCAAAATAATCCAAGAGACCGGGATTTTTGTCAGTTCCCATCAAATGTCCATATACCTTTTCTAATCTATAAGAACTTTCCGGGTCATTTGCTTTTTTCTTTTCTAATACCCATTTATGATCTTTGGTTCTTGAAACACGACGGTTAAATTGTTTTTCTTCATCGAAGTTGCTAGGAAGAGTATCTTCTTCCATATAACATCCATCATCTCCAGCACTTTCACCTGAGAATCCCATACTTGCAAACAATTCTACGTCACATGGTTTCCAATCTTTGAGAGAAACCAAATGTGAATTTTCAGAGTTGTCGGTTTTTTGTCCGTTCAACATATGGCTCGTATTCTTCATTTTTTGAATCAAATGAGGATGTTTGCCTTCTTTATTTGGATTATGATTTTGTACGATACTGCTTGTTGTATCCATAGTATTAAAGTCCTATTTCTTCGTTGACTTTTTTGAGAAATTCAGAAAGTAGAGCGGGATCACCTTTTAGTTTGGTAAAACTATCAGATGTAATCAATGTTATTTTAAGTGGAGTGGGTTTTTGATCGTTTTTATCAGCAGACGGTTTGGGTTTTTCAGTTGGTTCTGTAAGAGTAAAACTCTTGTATGCTAATAAATTGCCAGCTCGTATCTTCTTAATAACCGTTGTTTTATTGATAGATTCCATTTTACCACCGTTCATTACTTGTTCGGTGCTTTTGTATCTAATTTCAAACACGTTTCTTGCAAATGGGGTTTTTATGTTTGGAATGGTTGATGCCAACTTTTCCTCAGTGGTAAATGATACACCCGCACTCAATTTCAAATATGATTCAAAAGTATCTGGGGGTAATAATTCAATTTCCTTTTTATCAGCCATAACAACTCGTTCATCTTCAGTGATGATTTCATTAATGAGTTCTCTGATAATGTTTTTTAGTTGCTCTTTTGAGTTGTTAGACATAAATCGTGATGAACATAAATAGACGTTAATAATATACAAACACGAAGATTTTTATGTGTTTTGAAAAAACGCTTATATTTATATCAAAATGCGGCAAAGTCTTTGCTGCCACATAAATATAACTTTTTTATTGAAGTTTCTCCCCAATAACTTCAGAACCACAAGGAAAATATACATATGTCAGATCTATTAAAGGAAGCGCTTGCCGACGCCAAGGCCGTTCGTGCTACTGCTCTTGCTAATGCAAAAGTAGCACTTGAAGAGGCTTTTGGTGAACGTGTTCAAGCATTGTTCGCAGAAAGACTAAAAGAAGAAGCAGCTGATGAAACCGCTGTAACTCACGAAGCACACAAGACCGCTGATCCTGGCCATAATGCCGGACACGTTGCTGGATCAATGGAAGAAGATGGTATGGCTCAAGAAGAAACCATCAGTGATGCAGAACTAGAAGAAATCATTGCTGAACTTGAAAAAGATGCAATGGAAGAAGAAGGTGAAGCACCTGTTGATCCTGCTGCCGCAGCACCTGCTGCTCCAATGGATCCAACTGCTGCTCCCGCACCAGCACCTGCTCCAGTATCAGATACTCCAGCACCTGCTGCTCCAGTATCAGATACTCCAGTCGCAGCAGCACCTGCTGCTCCAATGGATCCTGCTGCCGCAGCACCTGCTGCTCCGATGGATCCTGCTGCCGCAGCACCTGCTCCGGACGCAACCGCAACTCCAAATCCAGAAGAAGAAATTTCTCTTGAAGAACTTCTTGCTGAACTTGAGAAGAGTGAAGATGGAGAAGAAAGTGTACATGAAGGTTCCGAAGAAGAAGCCGGTGAAAAGAATGACGACGACAACAAAGATGAGTCTGTCTGGGAGGAACAACTTCAAGAAGTAACTGCTCAACGCGATGAAGCGATGAAGACAGTTGAGATTTTGCGCAACCAAATCAATGAAGTTAACTTGTTGAATGCCAAGTTGCTTTATACCAACAAGTTGTTCAAGCAATTCAGCTTGACCAACGATCAAAAGATGAAGGTTGTTGAGAATTTTGACCTCACTACGAGTGTACGTGAAGTCAAGTTAACCTATGCTATTATGGCCGAATCGTTTAATTTGGGTGGATCAGTTGTTAAGAAGAAAAATACAACTGCAACTACTATCACCGAAGGTTTGGCAAGTAAGGCAGTTGCAAGTACAAAACCTTCACAACCAATTGTTGAAGGTACAAACACGATGGCAGAGAGATTTAAGACACTCGCTGGCATCAAAAAGTAATAACGTCTGATAACAAATTAAACTAACAGGAAAATATTATGAGTGCTGATGTAAAGTCACTTCTAACAACAAATATGAATCCTCAGGCTGAGCTTATGGCTAAGACCCGTGGATTGCAATCAAAGTGGGATCAAACTGGTTTGCTCGAAGGCCTAAACGGCGTCGAGAAGGCCAATATGTCAATCCTTCTTGAGAACCAAGCAAAGCAACTTCTTGACGAAGCTACCGCAACCGGTACTTCTTCAAACAGTGAACAATGGGCAGGCGTTGCTCTCCCACTCGTTCGCCGTGTGTTTGCTGAAATCGCAGCTAAGGAGTTTGTGAGTGTTCAACCAATGAACCTCCCAAGCGGTCTTATCTTCTATCTTGACTTCAAGTATGGAACCAACAACGGTGCCTTCAGTAAGGACACTTCAACCAACTACAGTTCACTATTCGGTGGTACCGGCACCAAGCTTGGTTCAACCGACAGTGCAACCGGTGGTCTCTACGGTGCAGGCCGTTTCGGTTATTCAATTAACGACCAATCAATCAACCACATCACCGCTACCCGCGCTGCTGTAAGTTCATTGAGCGGAGTTAACTTTGATGCAAACTATAGCGCTTCAGTTGCTGCTGGCGAAGTTTTCACTTTGACCACAACCAACTTGTACAGTGCTTCAAGTGCTGCTGGTAACGTGTTCGACGCTAACGGTGCTCGTTCATTCACCATCTCCGCTGCTAGTATCGTAACCTACTTCCCATCATTGACCTCAATCAATGGTTCAGAAGTAACCTTCGTTGTTTCCGGTTCAAACCCTGCTTCCGCAAGTTTGACTGTTAACTACAGTGTACAACCTAAGGACAGTAACCGTGGTGACTTCGAAGACAAGACCACAACCGACAGCTTGAGCTCAATCGGTATTCCTGAAGTCAACCTTGAGTTGAAGAGCGAGCCAATCGTTGCTAAGACTCGTAAGTTGAAGGCAGTCTGGACCCCAGAACTTGCTCAGGACTTGAATGCTTACCACAGCATCGACGCAGAAGCAGAATTGACTGCTCTCTTGAGTGAGTACGTTTCAATGGAAATCGACCTCGAAATCCTTGACATGTTGATCACCAACGTTCCAAGTGTAACCACTTCACGTTGGAGCGCAAAGATTAACCGCGAAATCAGCGACAGCGGTGTCATCACTGACACAACTACTGCTGGTACCGGCGGTTACTACACCAAGTCAACTTGGTTCCAAACTCTTGGTAACAAGATCCA
>JACCDW010157934.1_pt1 | contig 26028 bp, 27 predicted proteins | sample 7449781 | NCBI WGS metagenome assembly JACCDW01 (sample SAMN15323449, study PRJNA562643) | freshwater metagenome | isolation source: river surface water | place: USA:Blue River Watershed | collected 2017-08-18
AGCTAAAGTCTGCTTTGAATATGCTACTAGGTTTTTTCAAGAAATGTTAGAGATTGCCAATGACTACAAGTAATGTTTGGAACACCTTAATTGAAATAGAAAAATACTTTGAAAGCCAATTCTATGCAACAGGCAGTATTATACATGAACCCGGAATGGATCGTTTTAATCAGCCAGGTTGGGTCAACAAAGTTTGGTACAGTAGTATCTATCGTAGAGCACATATTGATGTAGTCGATGCTCGGGAAACTAAAGGTCTGTGGATGATGCACTGTTGCGTATTTCCGCATACACATAATCCTGCTCCTATTTTTGGCTTTGACGTTATAGCTGGTGCTCGCAAGATCACTGGCTGTTTTTATGACTTTAGCCCGTCTGTTGACCAAGAGCACTTTTTACTAGACTGGTTTGCTGATGAGGCACAAAAACTATCATGGAATAAAACTCGTAAATTACCTGACTGGGCAGAGCGTATTTTTAGCACAAGTATGGTAGCCGCAGGCAATGTACAAGAACAAGAAGAATTAGATCAAATATTTGCAATGGCTAAAAAGGGCCTAAATTTCTATCTAGAAAATCTAGGAGAAACTAATAAAACTGCTGGCGTTAATGCTAAAGAAGCGCAGAACTATTACGCACAGAATCAAAAACAAAACCCGCATACACCTAAAGTTATGACCAGTTTGGGTCTTAATGAAGAAGATGTGCAGGTATTCATCCAGGATTGCCTATTCCCAGAAATTCGCTAAATATTATACTATGCGTTTTTCTGAAATAAAATTCCTTCCGCTACTAGAAATGTCTGCTGATGCACTGGGCGATTTAAAAGCTCAGATTGCTACTAAAGTCCAAGAATTGCCAGCAGACGAAGCAACTATTAAAACTCTTAGAGAAATTGAAGATTTACTCAGAGATGTAAATGCTGGCGGAAGAACAGGTCTACTTAACAAAGACCTGCAGAGCGTTGGAGATCCTGTAGTCCGTGAAGCTCATATGCTACTGGCTAGATATATTAACCAGATTATTTCTTTTGGCAATGCTACACCTGAAGATCGCAAGGAACTATTTGACCTCTGGAGAAAAGACGAGTTAGTTAATCTAGACATGCTGTTAGGCGGAGATCTTGCAGGCTTTACAGAAATCTTTAATAGCTACGGTACTAATCCTATAATTCAAGAGCTAGTAGATGAGCTAATGGTTATCAGTGCATTAGGTCACGGCAAAGGTGAATTTGGACTTAGCGTTCTAAGTAAGAGTATTAACAAACCAGAAAGCGGCAAGGGCGACCTGTTAATCAAGCATGATAACATAGAGCACAAGGTCGAAGTAAAAACCGCTGATAAAGGCAAGGACAAAACAGTAAGAGATCCTAAGACTGGCAAAGAAAAAGTTATCAAAGGTAAGATGAGCTCTGCTCGCTTTGGAGATCAAGAAGTTGTTCCAGCAACAGGCTACGAAGCTGCCTCAGCTGAATTAAATGACTTTGTCAATAAGAAATTGCCACGTGGCGAAAAGAAATTAGGTGGCAGTGGTCTTAATGTTCCAAGAGCTATTGAATTACTGCAAACACTAAATCCTGCTGACTCTAATAAACTGTTAGGTATGATTAGAAGAAACGTCAAACTTATTTTTGGAAAGAAGTTTGAAAATGCTCGTCCAGACTACCAGGCAAAGTTAACAAAGAATATCAACGGTATTCTATCTTCTATTGAAAAGGGTGACGCTAACAGTGCTTTACAGTATTGGTCACGTGCTAACTTTAATTACTACATGGCAGCAAAACACGATGACGGTGTTTTGTTTATTAACATTCCACAAAGAACAGCCATATACTACGACAGTGCAGAAGACCTAGGTGGTAAGGGTCTAAGACTTAATGCAGACACTACCTATATCAGTGGTGGTGATCCTAAGCGTACAGTATATCCTCAGATACAGGTCACACCAACTACATATGGTGCTGCCACTGCTGGTCAAGAGCTGTCTAAACTTGGAAAAACTGCACCTAAACGTGCTGACAAAGTAGCTGAATTTAAAGAAAAAATGCTAGGCTGGTCAGAACGTTTTGCTAATCTCCGTGGTGTAAGAGATAAACGTGTTATACAAAAAATGGCTATTATCTCTACTGAAATGAGATTACAGGGTGCAGATACCGAAGCTATTATTGCTGAATTAGAAAATCAAATACCACAATTACAGGTTCAATACGCAAGACCTGTACCACAGGCACAAAGGTTATATACACCTTATGTACCGCCTACTGTAGACGACGAAGAAGACCTTGTTTAAGCTAGATTAAACTATAGCTTAATCTTTGAACCTCCCACTGTAAATACAATACGGGTTATCTCACGATAATCTTAGCCGGGAGCGAAAAATGAATATAAGAAGAGTAATGGCACTATGTTTTGCCTTAGGTGTTGTAGTACCTACCCACGCGGCAGAAATAGTTCATCAATTTAGTTCTCCTTCATTCAGCGGAATTGGTTATAGTTCACATGTACTGACAATTTACAGTCAAGAGTTAAGTCGTAAATTGGCAATTGCCGCAGAAAAGAAAGCTGACTTATTAAAAGCCGAAATGGATGCAAAAAACACAACTCAGGCAAAATTTATTGCCAACTTAGAAAGTCGTGTTTATAACGAACTAGCTAGACAAATTACTGAAAAGCTATTTGAAGGTACAGGTGGCCAAGTCACTGGAACATTTGCGTTTAACGGCGGAACAATTACCTATACTAAAACAGGTAATGAAATAACAATAACAATTACAGGCGCAGACGGAACTGTTACAACATTAACTGTGCCAATAGGAGACTTTGGATGGCTACAACCTTAATGAAACTAACACCTATAGCATTAGCTATCCTTTTAACTGGTTGCGGAACCGTAGGCAATATGGTAAGATCGTTTGACGATCCTGTTGCTACAAGACCAGAACTACAGGCAGAGTCTAAGTTGAGAGAACCTGCAAACGGAACTATAGCTGTAGCAGTATACAGCTTTAGAGATATGACTGGACAACGTAAAGCCAGTCAAAATATTGCCAGTCTAAGCAGTGCTGTAACACAAGGTGCAGATGCTTATCTAGTTAAAAGCCTACAAGAAGTAGGCAATGGCAAGTGGTTTAAAGTTTTAGAACGTGGCGGATTAGATAATCTAGTTAAAGAACGTCAATTAATTCGTCAAATGCGTGAACTGTATCAAGGTAAAGATGCACAGCCTTTACCACCCATGCTGTTTGCTGGAATGATTCTAGAAGGCGGTATCATTGGCTACGACAGCAACACTATGAGCGGCGGGTCTGGTGCTAGACTGTTAGGCATTGGTGCTTCGACTGAATATCGTCAAGACGAAGTTACTATAAGCCTTCGTGCTGTCAGTGTAGCAACAGGTGAAGTATTAACAGCAGTAAACATTTCTAAAACAGTTTACAGCTTTATGGACAAAGCTGGAATACTACGATTCATAGAATCAGGAACTAGAAGTATAGAATTAGAAACAGGTTCAGCAACAAATGAATCAATGAACAAAGCTGTACAACTAGCCATTCATGCTGCGGTTATTGAGCTAATAAAAGAAGGAGCTCAAAAAGGCCACTGGGCTTTTAAACCTGAAAAACAAGCGGAGGCCAAAGCAGATGCGCCAAAAGCAGAAGCTAAAGTAGAGCCTGCGCCAAAAGCAGAGGAGAAGAAAGATGAGTTGGTTCAGAAGAACACCGCACCTGCGACAGCAACCAAAGCAGAAGCCACACCACCAGAGCCAAGCAAGTCAGCGAGCGATGGAGGAAGCCAAGCTAACAGCGCCGTCGTTAATAACACCCCAAGAGAAGAAAAAACAGTGACTTCTATTGGGCGCAGTAACGTAAGAAGCAGTAATCATTCAGGAGCAGAAATTATTGCTGTCTTAGAACCAGGACAATCAGTTAAGATTTTAGAAGAAGCAAATGAGCTATATCTAATTGAATTGCCTTCAGGAAAAAAGGGGTTTGTAGCAAAACACACTGTAAAAAAATAATAAGGTACTTAAAGTACTAAGGAGCGAAACATGATTAAAAATAACAGTCGTAACATGGCCTTTATAATGGCGGCCATGTTTTGGGGTTCTGGAGCCTCCGCCAACAATGGCGTTTACATTGAACAGGTAGGTTCAACTAATACCGTAACTATTACACAAGTTGGTGCAAATAACCGAGTTGGTAATAGCGGTCTAAATCAACAGAGTAAGATCACAGGATCTACCAATACACTGACAACATCACAAACAGGTGATGCTAACATAATTGACTATACCGTAGTAGGTAGTGGTAATACAATTAGTAAAACCGTTTTAGGAGATACCAATCAGATTACCTTTACTTGTGGCGACGGTACTACAAGTTGTACAAATGTAACCAGTACGATGTCTATTACTGGCGACTTGAATACCGTGACAAGCACTATCAAAGGGTCAAACATTACTAACAGTTTAACAATTACAGGAGATAGTAATACTGTAACACAGACAATACTAACAAGTAACTCATCTAGTACTATTAACATTCTAGGTGATTCAAATACTTTAACAAGTTCTATGACTGGTGCTAGTGCTGGACAAGGCCATGTTCTAGTAGCTAGTATCACAGGAACATCAAACACTCATACTATTACACAAGGTGGAACAGTAAACACAACTGTAAATGTAACCACCAATGGTAATAGTAACACAGTATCAGTAACTACTAATAACTAATGAAACACCTATGGCTGTTAGTTTTGTTGTTTAGTTCTGGAGTTCATGCTAGTGTTGGTACGCTAACTGAACTCCAGGGCACAGCCATTGAAGTCAAAAGAAAAAATCAAACAATAAAAGGTGTAGATAAAGGCAGTATTGAATCTATGGATACTGTCATTGTTGGTTCTAAAACCAGCACTGGAATTACATTCCTTGACAACACTAAAGTAAAAATCACAGAAAATAGTAGACTGGTCATTGATGATTTTGTCTACGATCCTAACGTTAGAGACGCTGGCAAACTAGGAATGAAAGTTGCCTTAGGAACTGTAAGATATGCCAGCGGACAAATAGCAAAAAATAGTCCTCAGAGTGCAAATATAAAAACACCAACTGCTACTGTTGCAGTTCGAGGAACAGACTTTGCCATGACTGTTGACGAAGTTGGTCGCAGTCTTGTAGTTCTTTTACCAAGTTGTGATGATGATCACAAAATGATAACACATAAACCTATTTCATCTACTAGTTCTCTAAATATTGGTGGAAATTGTACAGTAGGTTCAATAGATGTAATAACCGAGGCAGGACTAGTAAGTCTTAATACTGCCTATACTGCCACTTATGTTTCAGACGCACAACAACCGCCTTTACCTCCAGTGCCGGTTGATCCAATAGCAGTTGGTAATGACAGTAATCTTAAAAAACCAGAAAGTATTCTTAAACAAGAATTTGACAGAGAAGATAGAAAAGAACGTGAAAGAGATAAAAGCAAATACTCTGATGATGAAAGAAAAAAAGTTAGCGAGTCTAATGAAAAAACTGTAGCAGATAAAAAATCACAAGAAGAAGATGGTACTAAACTTATTGGTTTAAATGCTGCCAACGGCGGAGCACTAGGAGATCCTAAAAGTAATCCCTGCTGGCCGTTTAATGACTGTGGAAACGAAAAAGGTCTAAATTGGTACTATAGAAAAGATGACGATCGAGGAAATACTATTGTGGTTAGGTCTGGCGAAAAAATGGACAACACAACTTATAGTATTTCTATTAATTCAAACGATATAGAAACTAGAGTAGTAGGTGATGGCTCAAACAAAGTGACTGTAAGGATATGGAATCGATGAAATTTTGGAGAATATTGATTACATCTTTAATTTTTCTAAGTCCTCAATCTTGGGCGTGGGACAGTAGTTCAGCCTATAACACTATTGCTATGAGCTATACTGCTAATACAACCATTACTCAGATTATTAATCTTAATAGTACACAGAAGGCCGCAACAACTATTAACTTTGAAGTTGATGTTAAAAACGGTGGCGGCAGACCAACACACGATTTAGCTGGTAATCCTCTACAATATTCAACACAAACAGATTCTGCAACTATTACTATCTATCGTTATAATAGTTCAGGTACCTTGTTAGGGTCTACAGTTAGCCAAACTTATATTTTGAAAAACTACGGTAGTAATGCTGGATGGTCAACTGCTCCCGGTGATAACCAACATCCATTTACACAAGCCGCTGTGACTTTCACAGGCGACCTAAGTCAAACAGCTTATATTAAGATTGAAATGAAAGGTACTGACGGTGCATGGTGGGCAGGTAACTATGGCGCACAGTGGCGTACACCAACAGTTACAATAGGATCTAGTACGACTAATATTGTTTATAACTCAGAATTTGGTATTGCAAGTAATGGCGTTCAAGCACAGGGTTGGACAACAAGTTCTGGATCGTGGAGTAACTGCGGAGTAACCAGCGGAAGCCTAACCTGTGTAACACAAGAAAGCGGAGTTACTGCTAATATGTGGGGCGGCGGCGAAGATTTAAACGGCGGAACAACCAGCGGACAAAGCGGAGGATACTCTGGAACTTTAACCAGCGACAACGCTACACAGGCTGCAAGCGGAACTATTACACCTACATCGTCAACACCGGCACCATCAAGTCCAGTGCCCACAGCCATTTATAATCAAGGTGTGAGTAATAATGTTTATATTACCAATCATTATCCTACCAGCAACAACAGTCCAGCAGGGGAAGGACCGGAAAATGCTTTTGACAATGATCCATACACCAAATACTTAAACTTTGACAAGTACAATGCAGGCGTAACTGTGAAACTGAATGCAGGTCGTGTAGTTACCGGATTTACCTTAACTACAGCTAATGACTTCCCAGGCAGAGATCCTACCAGTTATAAACTATACGGCTCAAATGACGGTGTAAATTGGACTAAGATACAAGAAGGTAATTTAAGTCTTAGCAACAGCAGATATACAACAAGTTCAATGATTGATGTAACAAACTCTACTGCCTATATATTTTACTATATTTTCTTCCCTACAACTAAAGCAGGTGAAGGTTGTGGATTAGATTGCAACTCAATGCAGATTGCTGAAATTACTTATTACTACGATTTTAACAATACTACCACTAGTACAGCTACCGGAACAGGATCAGTATCAAATCCTAGCGACCTTTGCTGTGGAGGAAGTTCTGCACCATTTAACTCTAACACACAGTTCACAAATAGAGTTGTTAATTTTGGCAGTAGACCCTATCAAGACACAGTAGTTAGTATAACACAAATAGGAAATAACAATTCTGCTACTGTACAACAGAGCGGAACTAAAAATAATTATAGCGAAATTTATGTACAAGGTAGTTATAACACTACCAACACCACACAGACCAGTACTTCTGCTACAGCTACAAACTATATTGAACTAGATGTTATAGGTAGTAGCAATACAGTTAATTTGACTCAAAACAGCGCAGGCGGTACCAAAGGAATCTATGCTACTGTAAACAATGCTTCAAATAACTTAACAGTAAATCAAAGTGGAAATGGAAATCACTATGCTGAGATCAATCTAAGTGGCGGTAACAAATCTGTTAATCTTACACAAAGCGGATCAGCGGCACACATGGCTAATATTAATCTAAGCGGTGGATCTACTTCTTTAACTGCTACACAAAGCGGAAACACACAGCAGTATTATTCAATTACTCATAACTGTGCTCAGGTTAGTTGCTCTGCGATTACAGTTACCCAGGGACAATGACTGATTGGGAAGACTATAAACTCCTAGCTCAAATAATAGGCGGCATACTAGGTATAACAGTAGCTTGGCTAATTAATTGTATTTTTGTTGCTTATCATAACAGACAGCTTGAAAAATTACGACAACAGCACAAGATAGAGCTAGAAAATTATAAAAAATCATTGTTAAAATCCAGATAAATACTGGATGCTAAAAAAATTATCTATCCTAGCGTTAATATTACTATCAGGTTGCGCTGGAATCACATTCTGTGACCAAAACGGTCGTCCAAAAGGTTGCCACAAATGGGATCCTGCTACAACAACAGGAGCTGCCAGTAGATGAAAATTAACTTTAAAAAAATCCTAATTAGTCCGTGGACTGCATTAATTACCCTATCACTTATTGTTGGATTAAGAATAGCAGATCCTGTATTTGTTGAAAGCGTAAGACTACGCTACTTTGACACATTGATTACAGCCAAAGAACCCACAGTTAATAATATTGTTACTATAGATATTGACGAAGCAAGTTTAGACAAATATGGTCAATGGCCGCTGCCAAGAGCTGAATATGCTAAAATTATACGAGATTTATATCAGAGGGGAGCAGGGCTTGTTGTACTTAACGTACTCATGCCAGAAACAGATCGTACAGGTGGCGACAATATCTTGGGTCAAACTCTAAAAGAATTTCCTGTAGTGCTGTCAAGTGCTCCTAGTCAAAAAACAAAAAATGATCCTCGTGCTCCTGGATCAGCAGTTTTAAATCCAGAATGGTTAGACCAAATTGTTAACTATCCAGGACTCATTGCTAATGTTCCTGTTCTAGAAAAAAATGCCGCTGGTGTTGGTATTACAAATACACTACCCGAGGTAGATGGTGTTAATCGTCGTATGCCTTTAATTGTCAGTGTTGATGGAAAATTGTATCCAGCATTAAGTTTAGAAACTCTACGAGTTGCCGCAGGCGATTCAACCTTTCAAGTTAAATTATTTGAAGGCGGTGTTGAAAAAATGCGTATTCCTAAATTTGGTCCTGTTACAACAGATCCGTTAGGGCGTGTTTGGATTGACTGGAGTCAACAGTCACGTAGTTTTAGTTTACAACAATTGCCTAAAGATTTAGAAGGTGCTATTGTTATTTTAAGTCCAACAGCCGCAGGTATCGGCAATCCATTGCCTACATCAAAAGGAGCAGTATGGCCACACGAAGCACAGGCCGCAGTCATAGGGACAATGGTCAATGGAGTTGTTATACAGCGTCCTGACTATGCCGATGGTGTTGAAATTGTTGCTCTAATAGTAGCTGGACTTTTATTATTGTTTTTAACGAGGTTTGTATATGTTGGTTTGGCAACGACGATTGTTATCGCTGTTGGCGGCTATCTTGCTAGTCGCTACGCTTTCAGTAACTTTTTATTCTTATTCGATACTACTGTCTTTACCGCTGGCACAGTATTGGTCGCTTTGCATGCCTACGGTGTCAAGTTTGTAAGCGAGTTTTTACAGAAACAACAGATTAAGAAACAGTTTGGCAGCTATGTAAGTCCAGTTATTGTTGAACGCCTACAGAAGAATCCAGACTTAATTAAACTAGGCGGTGAAGAAAAAATGCTTACAGCAGTTATGACTGATATGCGTAACTTCACAGGATTGGGAGAAAAGTACGGAGCAGACGTTGAAGGATTTACTAATATTATGAATGCATATATGACTGCTATTAGTAAACCTGTGTTTGCCAACGACGGATGTTTGATTAAATTTATTGGTGATGCAAGTTTGCATATTCACGGTGCTCCTTTAGACGATGAACGCCATGCATATCATGGTGTTAAAACAGCTATGGAAATGGTGCAGGCTGTTGAAGAATTTAATAAGCACTTAGAATCAATTGGCAAACCGCCAGTTGGTATGGGTGCCGGTGTTAATACAGGAAAAATACTTGTAGGTAATATTGGATCAGAAGGAAAAATGGGCTATGATGTCTTAGGCGATCCGGTCAGTGTAGCCAGCCGTTTAGAAGGACAGACTAAACCTTACGGGGTACTGTTAATTATAGGCCCCGATACCTATAAAGAAGTTAAAGATGATTTTGTCTGCTTAGAACTTGATTGCATAGCTGTAAAAGGAAAAGCAATCGGTCTGAACATTTATACACCATTAGGTGAAACTAGCAAACTGGATGTAGATAAAGGTGGTTTACAATTACATGCCGCAATGTTAGAACTATATCGTCAACAGAAGTTTGACCAGGCAATTACGTTCTGTCAAGATCTCAAAGGTAGATTTGACGGCGCCATAGACAAATATTACGATATTTGGATTGATCGTTGTAAGGAGATGAAAACTCATGATCTACCATCAGACTGGGACGGCATTTACAGAGCTACTTCAAAGTAATCCTGTTTACAAAATGACAGATACTGTAGTTGGATTTTGGATTGACTATTCAGTCTGGCTGATGCTACAGTACAAATTTATGTATCCAGCTAAATTAATTAGCTACAATGACGATATGGAGGGATTCTTGAGACAGTTTAGTCTTAACGGAATCAAATCTAACATTTGTAAACCACAGGTTTAATACATAATTCTATGATAAAATTAATAGCCAAAGTTACTAGACCAAATACCAAAATGGTTTTTTATCCTCGACCAGAAAATGTAAATACAATAGTAGAACAGGCAAAACAACTTGGTAAATTAGTGTCCGAAGATTCTATCATGTCAAAAGACAAATTAACGTTTACTTATATTGCAGTTTGGAACAGTCAAGAAGATTTAATAGAATACAATCAAATGCTGCCTGTAAAAGAATATTATAAAAGACGTAGGTGGTTTGAGCAAGAGTTCGAACACACTAGAATTGTATCTCTAAACGAGATTGAAGATATTAATTTAAATCTCAGTGTTCAATAACGCCCAATAAAAGAACGGACTAGTAAAAGCTAGACTGTAAAGCGACTGTCCTTTCAATACATTATTTTTTCCGCTTGATTGAGATATTACCATTTGATCAAAACTAAACCCGCCTCTGTCAGTGCCTACATAGATATTTTCTACTCTCATTAGACCGCGTGGTTGAGGGTTATCGTATTCTATACAAAGTGTATGTGGTCCTGGTTCAAGTTCTATGTTGAAGTTTACAGGAAAACTATCGTTAGTTTTAAAATCAGGAATAGTCTTAGTTTCAATAATTTTACCATCTATTCTAACAGAATAGGTTGGTAAATGAGTACTGCCATGTCTTTCAACGTGTAACATTATAATAAATTGTAGTGTTTCAAGCATTTGAAACTCCGGATGTCAGCAGTTCAATAATTTCATCTTTAGTACCTACCCAGGCAGCTTCACTGGTACCTATATTATTTTTTATTCCAACCCACTTTCTAGCTCTAGGATGAAGTATAAAAAAACAATTAGGCACTCCTATGTTTTTAGGTCTTGGCAGACATTTCATTATTTTAGATTTGTTAGCGGCACTATCTAAATTCATATCTCTATGATAGACATAACTTAAAACTATTTCAGGATTCCAACTTAGGAAATTAAACGGTGCGTTTGGATACATTATTTTCTGTATCATATCCGGTTCATGCAATAGATAACCTTGTTTAGGAGTTCCGTCACTGTTATGCATCGACGAGTCTTTGAAATTTGTCTCCATGTAATCTAAATTTTCGTCAGGGAAGTATTCTAAGAATCCAGCACCGGTAACTAGATCCCCTCCCTGCTCTAAAACATAATCGTGTACAAAACTGATAGTAGCACTACCAGATCCAAATCTTCCACAAAACTTTTTACTAATTGATACGATTCTCGATATCCAATCACTTATACTAGCTTCAACGATAACCGGAACAATTCCATTGTCCTTACACCATTTTTCTGCCCACCAAATATCCAGGGCATTAAGGTCACTTACTTTAAAAATTATTGGTTGAAACGGGATACCTAACTCTAAAAAAGTCCTAGCTACAAATTCAGAATCAATGCCGCCACTCATAGCCACGTATAAATTTTTGTATTTTGAATAGATATCTTCTGCTACATTTCTTGCGGCAGTTTCCCAAGGAACTATGTTGCTAGGACCCGTAGGTCTTAGGTATGCTTCTAATTCTAACTCTGGGTAAGGGTTATCATATGATCGATTGATACTAAACTTTAGCCAATCATCTTTACCCATGCCCTGCATGTTATTAAAGTCTCTGTTGTATCCAATCGACATAGTGTTTTTTCTCTGGTTCTAGATTATCGTAAAAAATTTTGTTTGACAGTTGTTCGCTTTGCTGACAGTCTTGACGAAATGCAGTATCCCATACAGTTTCGTTTATGTTCCAGTTGTTACTGCTATATCTAGTGTCTCGATATTTGTAAATTACCACTGAGCTGTTATTTTCATCTATTGGGTTTGCTACTGTTATAAACCAAGCACCTGGCTGATACTCTAACATAGTGTATGGGTATACGGCCAGCCAGGCCGCGCCGTAGTGCGATGTCTTATCCTGATTAAGTAGTGTTTCTGTAAATTCAGTTTCAGACAACACCGTCGGCACTAACTGTGTTAAAGAGTTTGGTTTATAAATCCAACTAACTTGATTGATATTAGGTACGTTTATTTCGTCGTATACTTTAGGATGTACAACTGGTATATGATCTACATCTAAAAATAAATTCATAATTTTCATAAATCCTGCACGAACATTAACAGTTTCTGTGTGCGCTAATACAAGATGTTCTGTGTTGATAAAAGGAAGATTTGGAAGATCAACAGGTTCACTAAAAAGAAAGCCATTCCAATTATAAGTTGGCCTAATATCTAGTCTTTTATCGTTTTTGCAACTGGTAGTTCCAGAACCAATTGGCTCGCCTGAACAATTAAAACTCCATCCGTGAAATGGACATAGACGCACCTTTCTTCCTTGTGTTCCTTGAAAGTAGCTTCCTTGATGGGGGCAGATATTACTGCTCAAACGATAAGTTCCGTTATCATTAAACAGTGCCCAATCTTTTAATTGTGGATAAACCTGCCATTGCCCGTTGGCTAGGTCGTTGACATGTGCTAAAAACATCACATATTTAACTCAGTAAATAGAGGTGGTAAAAAAATGCTCACTTTGTGTACTTGGGGTAGCGAATCCTAGTATCACTGGCAGCAGCCGCCAGACGCCTTAGGCTCAGATAACTGAGTAACGGTCCTAAGGTGTGTTCTTATGATTCTCCGCTGGCAGCGGCTTTATCATCTTCTGATTTTTCTTTTTTCTTGGTATCCATTGAAACAGCTTCTTGAAACTTTTCAGCTGCCTCTCGCTCAACTTTAACACCTTCCATTACACGTTCTGATTCAATCATCTTGCCACGTAGGTGTAAGACTGTGTTGACCTTTTGATTTAAACGAATCAAATCGTTGTCTAGCATACGGATACGATCAATTAGAGCAATTAACACTGTGTTAGCTTCTCCTATCACAGGTTTAACTTCTTTAGTACACCATTCCCAGACATACTTGATAATCCAACCCATACCTACAGCCATGACTATAGGAAAGCCATATTTGTTAATTAACTCTACGACATCCATTATATTCCTACTCCTATGATTAATCCTAGAAATATACCAAACGCAAATGCTTTCCACATGTCGCTATCATACCAAATAGCGCGAGGCTGATCCATCCATTGTTTTATATGCTCTGGTTGAGCATCATACCACGCTTCCCATTTACTCTTCTTGAACATTTACAGGGTATCCTTTTGAAAATGCCTCAACTGGATCAACTTTAACTAACATCTGTCGACCGTTACGATTAATCAGCTTAAAAAGGTCGCCGCCTTGCCAACCCAATCGATCAGAATTAAATTCCTCATCTAAGATAATTCCATTGGGACTACAATCCCAATTGTAATCTATATATAACATTCTTCTCTATCTTTCTTTAATAGTTCACTGATATCGTCAGCTATTTTTCGTAATTCTATATTGTTATCAAGTTTAGCTTGATAGTGTAAATCAATTACCAATTGATTTAGATAATTTTTAGTCTCTTCTAGCATCGTTTTTACCATCCGCTCTAGCAATACGATCAACATCTGGTTTTAATCCCAATGCATTACTTACGATTGTATCGATACGCACTACATCGTGATTCATTGTTTTAACACGATTGTCCAAGGCAATAATAATTCCTTGCATACCTTTAATACTACCTAATACGCCCTGTAATAATAGCTTAATAGTTAGGTAAACAAAGTAGCCGCCTGCTAGTGCTACTGCAATGGGAAATCCTAAATCCCCAATCAGTTTAAAAATTTCATTCATGATTCGCTCCCGGCCCTTTAACTACACATATATTTAGTGTTATCAAGATTTTTGGACCCAAGCCTAAAACTGGTAAATATTTCATGGGATATGTTATTTGGATCTTTATTGGAATTGTTGGTGCAGTAGCCTGTTGGTGGCTTATGGACTGGCACGACAAGCACGAAGATGGAGAATAAAGAACAATTCTACTGGAGAGGCGCACATTTTCCAGGTACGTTAAATCAAGCTGAGCTTGAGCAATGGCTGATAATAAAAGAAGAAATTGAAGGAAAACAGGAAGAATTAACTCCCGAACAAGAAAAGTTTTGGAGTATAATGTGGTTGATTTCTGCCGTTGTACTCTGTACAATAGCGTTTATTGCTGTATGAAGCAAAGAGAAAAGTGTTCTGGACGCGGGTTCGACTCCCGCCTGGTCCACCATAAGGAATTTTATGAGTGATTTATTGCTTGCTCTACTGATTGTTGGATTACACGGGTTCTGGATTTATAAACTGGTAACCTATGATTGGTCTAACTACGACGAAGATCAAAAACAGGCAATGGAAGATTTCTTATGATGGGCCAGTCATGGTTTCGACAGGGCAAAGAGTAACAGAGTGGACAGCAGGGTAGGCGATGACCCTAAATCAAGCAAAACTAATAAATGCAAAATCAGCATTTCAGTACTGGCAAGCTCCAGTTAGCCTAAGTGCTAACGAAGAGCAATTTGCTCTAGCTGCCTAAAAAACAGCAAGTACCGGGGTAGCTATACCTTGTAACCCAAAATAGTAAAGGGCCCTTCGGGGCCCTTTCTTTATGCTTGAGCTTCGCCCCATCGCAGAACGATGTTAGATGCTATAGCAGTACCTGATGATTTATAGACGTTAATAGCTAATACGTCAGGTCCGTTAGGATATGTACCTCTACCACCTAGAGTAGTGTTGGTCAATTCTTTTAGTTCTGTTAGATCTAGACTTGATGTCCCACCTGGGGCAGCAACGAATGAGAAAACTGTTTCTCCTGGTTGAGCGTATGGCGGATTACCAAATTTAAATGTAACAGTAGTTGTTCCTGGCGTTATAGCTGTGCTTGTCGATGTTTGACTAAAAGTCACACGATAGTAAGTAGTTCCAAAATAAGTTAATGCAGTAGCTGAACTTACAAAGGTACCCGCTGGAAATAGTGTATCACTTACCTCAGTGCCTGCCTTGGCAGTAGTAGTTTCCCAGCTGGCCTGCTGGAAGAACGCTGTACTGGTTGACTGTAGAGTATACGGTTTAGTTACAGTAAGGTTACTTGCTCCACTTACGTTCTGGTTAGCAGACAAACTCATAGTAACTTGATAATAAACAGTACCACTGATATTACCAAACAATGTTATATTATTAATTACTGTGTTTGCCTGTATACCAGTGCCTGATATCCTGTCACCAGTGGCTAGACCCTGACTAATATATGTGTTATAGTTTGCCTGAGTGATAAAGATTCTATTATCACCGTTACTAACTGATCTACCACTGAATACTGCCGCTGCATTTATAGTTCCAGTTGGGAATGCCGCAGTTGTTGCTGCCGATGTTGTCTGAGTTCCGCCTCCGTTCCAGTTTACACTACCACCTGGAGCAATCTGTGCAAAACTAGGCTGACCACCTTGAGCAGCACCCTGTAGGCCAGTCCATGAAATATCACTTGGATTTAAAGGATAGTTCTGGGGGTTAAGTACACCCTCAACAACTATACCACCTGTGCCTGTGTCAGCTGTAATTTCAACTGAATTAAGTAGCAGTTGGGCTCGATTGAGCAGTTCACGTTCTCCAAGATCGCCAACAATAGCGTTAGACACGCTAGGTGCTAGTCGAATTAGGAAAGCAGTTGTTTTTGTTGTAGAAATAGAAAGGTTAGTAGCGGCATAGTTAAAGATGTAGCCTCGATCACTGTCAAAGCGGCCGTCTGTTAAGAATGCACTACCCCAATGGCTAATAATAGGAGTAACTGTGTTGCTGATTAAAATAACACCTGCGCCTTTATTATGTACGGCAGCGCCGCCGCCTGTAAAGTTACGCTGGCTTCCTGAAACAAATAAACTTAACTGTGCAGCTCTTGTACAACCAGTTAGGGTAGTGTCAGTTCTACCAGTATAGCTGATCATTTCGTTGTCAATCATAACAGTTCCGTTATATGGGAACCAATATGCGTCTTGTAGTACTACAGTAGTTTGACTATTAGTCATTGCACTGGCCAGTACTCCTCTAGCACCTTCGTTGATAACTTCATAGCGCACTGGCAAGTTACCTGTACGCATATAGGCTTCAGTGTTGTTGTTGCTGTTACGGAAACGATGTGCAAAAGTATAATTACCGTCACTGCCTCGTAGCATGAAATCAATAAATCCAGCACCATACCATGTGTACTGCATACCAATCATCTGCATTTTAGTAATATCAACATTATAACCGCTAGGTCCAGAACCGTTTAATTGGTCTTGGTTGAATTCTTCCTGCGGTACTATAATATCAACAGTCTTACATAGTTTAACGTTGGTAACGTTGATTACACCTCTAAAGTCAGGTGATACTGTCATGCTAGTGTCGCTGTTAATTTGAGTAACTACGTGACTCATACCTTTAATAACCACGCGATCTCCAGCGGCCAACTGCTGTGTAAATCTGGTGTTAGTTCCAGTAATTAAGTTGCTGTCAACGTTTACAGAAATAACACCGGCTAATTGGAAAGTTGAACTTCTACGACCAACTGCTAGTCGCTGGCCGTCATACTGCCAGAACATGCCGTTTTGATCGTCGTATGCGCCTGCTCTAACAGTAGCACCGTGCCAGGTACGTACTGCCATTTGGCAACTACTGCTTAGTTCGGCTGTAGTAGCACCTAGGACCTGTGTAGCCTGTACCTTAAATGTACGTTCATCAGTAATATCTACCACTTTAAACACGCCATTGTAACCTGTAGTAACAGCGCCATTGATTGTAATTTCAGCACCAATTTGACAACCGTGATCTGTATCATCTGTAGATACAGTTATAAAGCTGCCAATCGCTGTGCCAGTAGCAGTCATAGTTCTAATATCATAACTTGGTGCAAATAGAGCACCAGTGTTATACATAACACCTTTACCAGACTGATAACGTATGTATTTTTTACTCATACGTGTTGCACTAGCACCGTGCTGTGGGCCACCAGTACCTAACTGAACACCACCGTCATATGGTCTATGAATATAGTAACTGTCTGGTCTAGCATAGACAATACCAGTTAGTGCATTAGTTGTGTCTACAGTACCGGCTGCTCTAGCTGTAAATCTAAGTTGTGTGGCACTAGGTACCTGTTCAACAAAGAAACTTCCCTGAGCAAGTGCATGGTTTGATCCACTACTGGTAATAGTTGTTGTTAATGAGTTTCCAGGGACAAATCCGTGAGCAGTAGCAAAGTCAACTTGAATAGTTGCAATGGCACTATAGTTTAGTGTACTTCCAGAATTAATCTGTGCAGTAATTGGTTCACTAAATGTAGCCGCGCTAACAAAAGCCTTCGATGGCGCTGTAATAGGAGTACCTGTAGCTGTAAGTGTTTGAATTAGACCGCCAGCATTAATTGTTGCGACCTGTATGGTACCGTCTGCCGTTACCTGTGAAATATTTACATTAGCATTATTGTTACCACCACTGATAGTTACAGTATCACCTGCTTGATATCCGCTACCACCATTGTTAACTGTTACGTTGGTAATTTCTTGATTAGTAACTACATCAATCGTAAATGAAGCAGCACCATTTCCACCACTGATAAAAATAACATCACCAAATGTGTAACCGCTACCTCGTTGGTTAATAATTACATCTGTTACAGCACCACTACCATCAACGCTAGTATTCACTGTTAATCCACTACCAGTTCCACCAGTTGTAGCTACGTTTACGTTTGCGCCATAGCCGCTACCACCTGCTGTGATAGGACCTAGTGTTCTTGCACCACCTAACGGATTGGCAGTTGTATTAACAGTTAATCCAATTCCTCCGCCAGTGGTAGTAGTAGCAACATTAGTACCTGAAGTATAACCATTACCAGATGTAAAGTTTGGACCTACGTTAAATCCCTGTACTACACCACGTGTTACTCCGCTGACAATAGTAACAGTGTCTCCTACAGAATAACCACTACCTGCATTATTAACAGCAACAGTTTGTATTTCACCAAACTCGTTAATTGTAATATTAACTGTTAGACCGGTTCCGCCCGATGGACTGACTGTAGTAGCTAACCCTGTAGTTGTGATATAGCCAATACTTCTAAATAATGTATTGTCGTCAAACGTAGCAACTGTAAATCTTGGGCTGGCTGTAGCAACTGTAAGAGTAGCATTATTAGTAGGAGCAGTACCTTCTAGACTAGTACCAAGTATTGTAATTGTATTGCCTGCAACATATCCAGAACCTGGATTAGTAGCAGTAGCACTATAAGATGCTCCGTTTCTTGAAACAGTTAGAACTGCGCCTGTACCTGCACCGTTAGTAGTGCCTGTAAGACCAGTATATGACTCGGTGCTACCTAAAATTCTTGAAGTAAGTGCGCCATCTAAGCTGACATTTGCACCTATAATCTGTGTTACTTTAACGGCGAATCCGTCTCCTCGATCAATAACTTGACCTGGAAGTATTCCTACTGTGTTGTTAATTACAAGACTAGTAGCACCAATTTCAGCTGTGCTGGTTAATGTTGAATTAACAGATACTCCTGTTCCAACAGCACCAGTAACCTGTGTTCCTGGATTAATACCAGTGCCGCTAACTGGGGCACCAATTGGGGGGACAGTACCAGTAAAACCAACATAATCTGCACCAATAGGCACAGTTAAGCTAGTACTGATTGTGCCAGCACTACCGTTAGATGCTACTGAGAACGAAGGCTGTCCAACTGAAGCACCTGTATAGAATGCACCTTTACGTAATTGAGTATAGGTTGTGGCTAAAACTTGACCGTTGCTGGTTCCTACTTTTGACTTAGCATAATAGGTAAATGTTGTATTTGATGGAACCGAGAATACTAAGAAACTGCCTTCTGCGCGGCTAAAGCCTGAAATAGTATTGGCCAACGCCTTGATAGTAAATGGAGTTCCTACAGTATATCCGTGTGGTCCAGAGGTGGTAACGGTGATCAACGAAGCACCGACACCTGCAGTACTAGCTGAAGCATCAGTAGTTACTGTAAGCACTGCTTGATCAGTACCTGGAATTTCATAGATACTAGGATAATTACGCATCATTGAAATAACCTGCCACTTAGTTGGCTGTAGTCCGTATTCAAAGTCAGCGTCAAGCATGGACTGTGGTAGGCCAACTTTCATACGTTCCATTGCGTCAGTTGCAATAGGATTCAGTCTAACTGCGGTTTCCTTGCCTTCAACAAATACCTGTATGTTGTCAGTGACCATATGGCCACTGGTATCTGTACTAAAGGTTAGAGTAGTTACCTTATCAAATCCATAGTTAAATCCAGGGAAGTCGCTATCTGCAAATTCACTGTAGGTAACTTCTGCAGACGCATTTGGATCTGCAAAGTTGTAAAGGATTGTATTACGTGATGTATTAGTTACTAATAGGAAGTCTTTTAGTTTATAGAATCCCTGTACTTTAATATAACCCCTGTTAGACACAGTAGTTGGCAAATAAGTTAAGCCAAACTGAATAACTTCTAAAACTGTATTAGTTAATTCTTTAACACGAGTTTTGGCAAAGATCTCAGGCTCAATACTGTTGTTGATGTACTGATTCACTAGCGTCTGTCTAGAAGCAAACGCAACATTTTCTAAAATATAGTTGTCAATAAGATCTCTAATGAATGTGTGTGCTACAATCTCAGGTTCTCTATCACCGTCAACTTGTGCCACACCATTTTCCCAATACTTACTGGCATTATGTACAGTCTGTCTATTGCCACCGTTTTTAAGATCTGTTATGTAGCCTTCTAGCACATAGCTGATATCTCGCTCACATTTAGCTTGATTATAGGTATAAAATACAAACGGACTAATATTGTTGGCCACGTTATAGGCAATAAGTGCCAGTGTTTCTGCGGCAATATATTTCTTGTTAGCTTCAATTAATGCCACAGTATTTGGCATTAGTCCTGAATTTTGATTTCCCGGTGCATCATTTCTAGGTAATGAACTTCTACCATTTTGAATAGTTTGAAGAAGTATGTTTGACAGGGTAGTTACTTTAGAACTAGCACCTGTTTCTCCATTATTAAACAACACCTGTTGGGTTGTTGATAATTGATACGATGCAAAATATTTGTTAATTAAGATGTCGTCGTTGATAAGATTTCTAGCAAATGTATGTGCTAGGATTTCTGGTTGACGATTTCCATCAACCTGTGCTACGCCGTTGATCCAATAGCGTGAACTAACGTACCATGTGCTGGAATTACCACCATAGGTCATGTCATAGATATAGCTGTCAACAATATAGCCAGCATCTCTGCGGCACTTATCTGTATTATAGGTATAGCCAGCAAAGGCAGCATTATAGTTGTAGACAATTGCTGGCACTGCACTTAGGCCCGTACCAATAACTGCAATTACAATATCAGCTAGAGTGTTGAAACTAGTAACTGCACCTGCTTCGCCTGGATTACCAGTTAGGCTTTGTGCAACTACTACAGGACTCTGCTGACTAGAGTAAGCTACTCTAGGAATAATGTTTGTGTTAATCAGTGACTTTAAGAACGTATGTACTGCAACTTCTGCCGCACGACTGCCGTCAACCTGAGCTACTCCGCCTCTCCAATACATTCTTACTATACGAATAGTTTCTGCATTACCTGCGCCAGTTATATCAGCAATATAGGCATCAACTAGATAACCTACATCTCGCTTGCACTTGACAACATCGTAGGTGTAGTAACCAAATGGATATGTTGGGTTAGCATAAGCAGGGATAGCTGTTAGGCCATTTTCAATTACATCCTTAACTATGTCTAATAGTGTAGTAACTGTATTTTCTGCACTGCCTTCTGCTGTTCCGCCAACGATACTTTGTACACTTAATTCTTGAATTGAAGGATATATTACCTTTGGTAGAATATAATCGTTAATTAGACCTTTGACAAATTCGTAGGTTAACACTTCGGGCTGACGATCTCCGTCTAGCTGAGCTTCACCGTTGAGCCAATAATATTTGACCGTATGAATTGTCTGTTCGTTACCACCATAGCGCATATCTCTCAGGATAGCATCAATGATGTAACCAATATCTCTCTTGCACTTTAAAGGAACATAGGTAATAACATTATCAAATGGAGGATTTAAGGCTGCGATTTGACTGTCAATCCATGCAACAGTTTCGTCTTTAATAAATTCTTTATTATTAAGAATTAAATTATAAGCATTTGGCACAAGATTTTGTGCTGACTGTGTGACCTGCTGTGCCGCAATCCAAGCGGCAGCTTCTTCTTTGATAAATTCTTTGTTGTTGGTCAACTGTGCAATAGCATTTGGTCTTGCAGTTGGTGCAGAAACTGGTCCACTACTTTGGAAAGTTAAGTATCCAATGATTTCTTCTACAATATAATTCTTATTCGCTGTGATAAGATCCACAGCATTTGGATATTGATTAGCATCTGGCGGAATCAAGCCAGGTACAAATTTATAATCCTTAATCTGTTTCTTTCCCATTTAAGTGTTCCTTGTTATTAGCTCAACGCTACTGAAAAAGCTATCGCTCGACTGTCTACGTATTGTTTGTTTGTGGCATGTGTTGCCTGTGTAGGAGTTGTTGGTAATACTATGTTAGCATTAGCTGTTATATTGCCCTGTGCAGTTATAGAGTTATTTACGACTACACTGCCGCCAACATAGGTATTTTGGCTTATACCTACACCACCGGTTACTACTACTGTTCCTGTAGTAGGACTAGTGCTGTTTGTTCCCTTGGTAAATGTTGCTGAATCATTAGCAGCCACTGTGGTAAATGCTGCCGACGATCGTGTTGTAGAACCAATTGGTGCTCCGTTAATAGAGCCTCCAGTAACTGTGACATTAGCAAAAGAACTTGAACCTGAACTAGTAACATTACCGTTAACATTACCTGTTACATTACCTGTTACATTGCCTGTTACATTTCCTGACAAGTTGCCATCAAAACCTCCAAGACTCTGTATGGTATTGGTAATCTGAACGTTATAGACTGTTAGTGTATTGGTTGCAGAATTAAAAGTTAAATTTGAATTGCCACCAAACGTGTTGTTGTCATTAAATTGTACATAGGTGTTAGAACCACCTGGATTGGCAGTAGCACCGCCACCGCCACCTGTTCCTGGATTTGACCAAGATAAAATTCCAGAACCATTGGTACTTAATACTTGATTAGGCGATCCATCACTAGCTGGCAGAGTCCAAGTTAATGAAGTTGGAACGTTGCTTGGAGCTCTAAAGGCTACAAAGTTTGAACCAGTTGCGGCAACTAGTCTAAGTTCTTTTTGTGATTTAATAGTTACATTATCACCAAACTCGCCAGTAGTTGTTACTGTTAATGATCCAGTAATAGTTGATGCGCCAGTAATTTCAGCGCCACCTGAAGTAGTGGAAATCTTTCCACCAGCTGAAAGTGTACTGTTGGTAGCAATTGCGCCACCAGCATTAATTGCGCCACCAACACCAATACCACCACTGACTTTTACAGCGCCTGTTGTAGTACTAGAACTAGGTGTGATACTTAAGAAGTTAGTTACACCAGGAACATCACCGCCAGTAAACGTACTGGCCAGTGTTGTGGCACGCCAGTTAGATCCATTATAGAACAGTACTTGCCCTTCTAATGCACCTACTACATCTACATCTGATAAAGAATTAAAAACATGATTGCTGATGTCGCTGACTTGTCCTGTTACATTTCCAGTAAAACCGCTGGCAATCAGTGTTTTAGAACCAAAATTAATAGAGTTTCCGCCGCCGCTGCCTAGGGCGTTTGAAAAGTCTGCACGTAATAATTCAACTCCGCCGGCATCTTTGCCGTTGAAAATTCTCAGTGTTCGTTTATTGGCATCTAGCAAGATTTCACCGTTATTACCAGAATATCGGTTGAGCTCTGTACTGTTTTTCAACGCCAATCTAATTGATCTTAATACGGTATTTGACATAGTTATGGTTCTCTACAGTATATTTAGCAGAGTCTACATTTATGGGGTTAACCAGTTTCTCTTGCGTATTTTTAAAACAGACTATATAATTGTCTTGGATTCATAAAGAATCGCATTAAGGAGAAATTATGAAAAAAACTATCGCAACTTTGGCATTTTTAGCCGCAGGATCTGCGTTTGCAGGATCTGCAACAATTGAATATCAAAATGCAGAAGGCGTACAAGGAACTGCAAACAGCAATTTATACCAAATTTCTGTTTCAGAAAACATCAATAAGCACTTTGCTATTGGTGCTAGTCTTAACACTACAGAAAGCGAAAGCACCGGTGCTGTCGCTGGCAGTCGTGCAGAAGTCAGTCTAACTGGTAAAGCTACCGTTAAGACTGTTAGTCCTTCATTAAAGGTTGCATCTGGGCAAAGATTTACCACCACTGGTAATTTTGCCTATTACTCCATTGAGCCAGGTATTTCTGTTCCGCTAGCAGGTAAGCTATCTAGCCAACTTGCTTGGAGATATAGAAATGCCTATGATACAGCCAATGCTGATGAAACTAAAACTTGGCGAGCTGGCCTAAAGTACGATCTTACCAAACAAGATGCTCTCGGCATCCGTTTTGATCGTGTTCGCGGCGACAGCAACCAAAATGTTTGGGCTGTTAATTACACACGTAATTTCTAATTAGACCAAAACTAAAAAAGGGCCTAGGGGCCCTTTTTTTGTTATTGATTTTTCCTATTATCGTTATTAAAAAATATTTAGGAAAAACCTATTGATCTTGCATTTTAATAGGATATATAATATGCATATAGAACTAGCAGTTCTTAAGTTTTCAACACACACAAGGAGAATGATATGAAAACAGTTGGTGATAAAATTGAAAAGTTTGCCGTAACAGGCGTTAACCCAGGTAGTGATCAGTTCTTTGACATTACCGATGAAAGTTTCCAAGGTAAGTGGAAAGTAATCGTTTACTACCCAAAGGACTTTACATTCGTATGTCCAACAGAAATTGTAGCCTACGACAAGCTCGCAGGTGACTTTAAGGATCGCGATGCAGTATTGCTAACTGGATCAACAGACAACGAGTTCTGCAAACTAGCATGGCAAAAGGCACATCCAGACCTAGCAAAGATTTCACATGTTCAATTCGCAGACACACAGCGTGGTGACCTAAGTCTAATCAATCAGCTTGGTGTGTTTTATGCACCAGCAGGTGCCGCACTTCGCGCTACATTCATTGTTGACCCAGAGGGTGTTATTCAACACGTTACAGTCAACAACTTAAACGTTGGTCGTAGCCCAGAAGAAACACTTCGTGTTCTTGATGCGCTACAAACTGGCGAACTATGTGCCTGTAACCGTGCAGTAGGCGGAGAAACACTATAATGGCATTCATTGACGCTATCAAAGAAGCGTTGCCAGAATACGCAAAGGACACCAAGTTAAACTTGGACGCTGTTCTTTTGCGTAGCACATTAGATGCAGATGTGGCTATGGGCTGTGCTGTAGCCGCACTCGCTGCCACTGGTAACGGTAAGGTACTTGCTGTCTTGTTAGCAGACGCACCTGTTTATGCAGAGTCAGCAATGACAGCCGCAAGTATTATGGCACAGAACAATGTATGGTATCCATATGTTGAAATGGCAGATGACGAACAACTCAAAGGTTTGCCAGCACAGTTACGTATGAACGCTATCGCTAGTCATGGCGGAACTACAAAGGCAAACTTTGAAGCGTTTAGTTTGGCTGCTAGTATTGTAGGTAAGTGTCACTTCTGCGTTAAGGCACACTACGACACGCTCAAGAAGGAAGGCTACACAGTAGAACAACTTCGTGATATCGGGCGTATTGCCGCAGTGATGAACAGTGTAGCAAAAGTCTTAAATAGTTGATGCAAGTTGCTATAACAGGACACACAGGCGGGCTTGGGCTCGCCTTTTTACATTATTTTCAGAATAAAAATTATTCTGTGCAAGGCTTTTCAAGATCAACAGGGCACGACATTAGCGATCCCAACGTTATTCTAAACATACTAGATCAAGTAAAAGATTTTGATATTTTTGTAAACAATGCCTATCACGACAACCAATTGGTACTGTTAGAAAAAATTTTTAATCTATGGCAGGGACAACCAAAACTCATTATCAACGTGTCGTCTCGATATATAAACGAGCCTAACAGTTATTCTTACAACAAGTCAAAACAGGATGAATTTTGCCAATCAAAAATTTATCGTTTACCTAAAATTTTAAATTTGAAACCTGGATTGATTGATACTCCCAGAGTGGCACATATCAAAAAAAATAAACTTACTACAGCACAAGTTATTGACATGGTTGACTTCTGTCTACAACATAATGTACAGTCAATCACATTTGGTCTCTAATGTTGTAAAAACGCCACATTATCAAACCGGTCTTGACAAAAGATATAAATAAACATACAATAGAATCATTGTGTAGTAAGGATGTCTTGAAAGACCCTACAGTTTGCTCAGAATTGCAAATAGGTGTTGACAACAAGACTAATTAGTAATACAATAGAGACAAGTTGTTAAGAACCACAGGCAACAAGACGTTGTAAAAATACAACAAACAAGTTAGCCAAAAGTTGTTGACAGCAAAGAAGAAAGAACATACAATAGAGACTAGTTAGCAATTCCGCTAACAGCTTTTAAGGAAATAAAAGAGTAAGCAAATGACAAACGTAACGATACATTATTGTTTTGATAGATCAGCCAAACAGGCAGGCTTTATGCCCACCTCTTGGTTACTGTCAAGTAATGATCGTACACCAGAGATTTGCCAGGGG
>JACCDW012071343.1_pt1 | contig 26025 bp, 26 predicted proteins | sample 7449781 | NCBI WGS metagenome assembly JACCDW01 (sample SAMN15323449, study PRJNA562643) | freshwater metagenome | isolation source: river surface water | place: USA:Blue River Watershed | collected 2017-08-18
ATGAACTCTTTGAGTCCTATCTGCTGATCCTGCCCTTGATGATCCTGACGGCGATCGTAGCGATCGCCTCTTCCGGTGCGACCGGCGGTTTTCTGTTTTCGCTCACTGCGGTCATGCCCAAGGCCTCCAAACTCAATCCGGCCAGCGGCATGAAGCGCATCATGGGCACCCGCGCCTTGGCCGAGCTGGGCAAGGCCCTGTTGAAATTCACGCTCGTGACTGCCATTCTGGTGATGGTCTTGAACAGCAACCTTGATACGCTCAACCTGATCAGCCGCATGGCACTGGAACCTGCCCTCAAGACGGCCGGTGAATTGCTGACCAGAGCGGCGCTGTTGATCTCGCTTTCACTGATTGTGATCGCGTTGATCGACGTGCCTTATCAGCGCTGGCAGTTCATGAAACAAATGCGCATGACCAAACAGGAAGTCAAAGATGAAATGCGGCAAAGTGAAGGTAATCCCGAGATCAAGGGACAAATTCGTCGCCGCCAGCGCGAGATGTCGAATGCGCGCATGATAGACAACGTTAAAAATGCTGATGTCGTCATCACCAACCCGGAACACTTTGCCGTTGCCCTCTCCTATGATCCGAACGGTGACAGCGCGCCTATCCTGCTGGCCAAGGGCGTAGACGCCATCGCTGCGCGCATTCGTGAAGAAGCGCAAAAGCATGGCATTGAAATTTTCCAGGCGCCGCCATTAGCCCGTGCGCTGTACTTCACCACCGAGATCGATCATCCGGTACCGGAAGATCTATACTTCGCCGTGGCGCAAGTTATTGCCTATGTGTTTAATCTTTCCAGCATAAGACCGGGTGCGCCGCCTGTTACCAAACCTGAACCACAAGTGCCCGAATCGATGCAATTTGATACATCGGGCAGGCTGCAAACGCGTGAGGCCTTCGCCTGATGGAAAACGAACAGAATACAAGTACGGAAACATTCGGCAGCGGCGGCATCTTCCTGCGCGAATCGGATCGTGTACGCTTTGACTATGTAATGCGGGCGGTACAGACACAATCACAATCGCTGGCGCTATCGAGCGACAGCGATGATGTGCTTGATCATTACGGTCGCATGGTCATCAACAAACTGCGCCAGATGCAGGATTTGCAGATCGAAGTTTTTTTGCCTGCCAATACCGAGGCACTGCTGGAGCGCTTCAACCAGATCCTGGCCGACTTGTCACTGACTGATGCGCGCAATGCCGAGAGCTCCCCTGCACCGCGCCGCGTGCTGATCGCGCATGATGCACGTGCAATCAATCCACGTGAATTGCAGTTGCTGGCTCGGCTGATCCAGGATTTCCCAGGCGCGAACACGGCACTGGTGCTTTTGCTCGACAAGGCTGGCAGCCAGCAGCATGAACGCTCACTGGAAAATTTTGGTCAGCGCATGTTGCGCTGGCCGGTTGAATTGCCTACCCGTGCCGAAGGCGAAGAACTGCTGCAGCAAGCGCGCGCACATGGGCTGGTGGTGGAAGCAAAAAAATTACTGGCCGCAACTGGCTATGCAGATGACGTTGAAAAACCAGTCGACAAGCCTTTTGCTGACAAGCCTGCATCCGACAAATCACAGGATGAAAAACCGCTGTTTGCCCAGCATCTTGAAGCAGCGCGCAAACAGGAGAGCAAAAAACAGCAGGGCCGGACTGAACCGGTCTTGAACAGTTTCACGCCGGCCGGCGCCAAAGCTGCGGCGACTGAAAGCAAAGAAAATAGCGCTGCAACACCCGGCAAGGCACGCCAGAGATTCATGATGGCCCTGCGCTGGATGACGGCCATTGTTCTGCTGATCGCGCTATCAGCCGGCATCATCGCCATGCTGTTCCCGCAGCGCCTGGTGCCGATGCTGGCCAGCTCGCCATTACTGAAAGAAAATCTGCCGGCATGGATGATGGATATCATCGCCAACGCCGTGAAAAAACCGGTACCGCCACCTGATGGTGATGCAGCTGCAGCCAAGCCTGAAGCGGCACTTGCCGGTGCTGAAAACGCAGCACCCCCTTCAGTTCCGGCTGCTGCTTCCGATTCAGTCAACAAGACAGATACGGCTGCGAATGCTGATGCTGCAAAAACGGAAACAATCGTTGCTGCCGCACCCACAGCTGTGGATGCCGTCAAACCGGTTGAGCCGGTTGCAAAAATTGAAGATGCAGCAAAAGCAGGCGATGTGGCCAAGAGCGATGCTGCGTCCAAGGCTGAGCAGAAAAATGCCGCGCAGGGTGAAGCCAGTGCGGCGGATGCGTTGGCGCCACGTTCTGAGCGCGGCGTCAAAGAATTGGTCACAGGTGCCAAGCCGGGCAGTATATTTGTCCAGCATGTGTCGCTGACCTCGATGGCGGAAGCGCAGGAATGGCGGGCGCAGCATGCGGCATTAAACAAAAGCGTGATCGCTGCAGTGAATACTAAGGATCAGGGCGTGAAATTTGTAGTCTTGTCGGGCCCGTTTGCAGACCGTAAGCAAGCTGAGACATTCATCAACCGACCTGGCATACCGGCCAACCCCTGGTTGCGGCCGCTGAACTCATTGCAGCAGGCATTGCTGGCTGAACGTCGCTAGCAACCTGCATTAAACGGCAAACAGCTGTCAGATATTGAAATCGAAGGGACATACATCATGTCGAATGAAGAATCACAAGTATTCCGGACCAACTCGCACGAAGAAAAAGGCATCAACGAGGGCGAGAACAAGTCCGATAAAAATGATCGCAGCGGACCGACCAAGTCGCGCGAGCTGCATGATAACTATCAGACCGTGCCTGCGGCCGGTAACAAGCAGTTAGAAGTCGAGTTTGGCAAGCGCATTGAGCCGCAGCTTGGTGAAGAAAACAAGGCTGCCGAAGCACCGGTAGTAGCAAAACCTGCTCCTCCACCCGAGCCGGAAATGAGTTTTGAAGACAAAGACGCGACCCCCTGGGCGTTGTCGATCCATCTTGAAGATCGCATCAAGTCACTGGGCGTGGCTACTGCGAGAGTCAACAAGCAACTCGACTCGCTGGAAGCGAACTCGAAGAAACTTAAAAAGCGGATCGGTGTATGAACGACTCTGTAAAAGACGACAACAAGCCGGCAGGCTTCACGCCTGAACCGCTACCGCCTCAGGTCGAGGCGACGAATGCGGTCGACCTTGAAACGCCCGCAGCACAAGCCAGTACGGAAGCAGCCGGCCAGGATGGCCCTATTCCGGTTAATCCTGATACAGCAAAAAAAGCGCTGGAGGCCGTACAAATTCTGGTGCAGAACAATCGCGAAGCATCGCAGCAGCTTGAGTCCTTAATGGGCATCGTGCTGGATGCGGCCGAAGTCGCCAACCGTTCCGCATCGGCGGTGGCCACTACCGGCAACCAGTTGTTCAAGGCAGCGGAAAAACTCTCCAGCAGCAGCCGCAAGGCAGGCATGCAGTCGATCATGGTATTGACGCTGGCTGCAGCAGTGTTGGTCGGCACGGCCGGCACCTTTACTTTCATGACCATACAGCTCAATGAAAAAGTTGAGCAAGTTGATGCCATGCTGTTAGCAGTGGGCAAGCGTGCGGTCGACCTGAAGGCACGCATGGAATCTATGGATGACATTCATTCCTCGCTGGCCGAACTGAATCTCAAACAAGACAATACGCAATCGGTACAAATGGCCATCGAAGACAAACTGGCCAAAGTTGCTGAGGCAACGAGAAATCCGCAAAAGCCTGCACCGGTCGCAGTTGCCCCATCGGCGCCAGGCGCAGCGGCCGCTTCTTCCTCCACACAAAAGTCGGAGAAAACGGATAAGGCGGAGAAAGCGCAAAAATCAGATAAATCCGAAAAGTCTGACAAGTCCGAAAAACATGATGCCTCATCTTCGCGCAAATCGGAGAAGTCCGAGAAGGCAGACAAGGCTGAAGCACAGTCCAAGCTGCTCAATCAGCAGTTGTCCAATCTGGACGCTATGCTGCAGGAACAATCGCAAGCGGTGAAAGACCTGTCAAATCAGCTTAACAGCGTCAAAGGTGCCGTATCCAATGTGGACAGCCTGAAAAAAGATGTTGAGACCCTGGCCAATCTGCAGCGCCAGCGCAATCAGGAAGCGATCGCTGCTATCAACGCTGCCAATGCGCGCCGTGAAAAAGAGCTCAAGGAAAAAGAACGTGAGTTTGCACGTGAACTGGACCTGATCAGAGAACGCGAACTGATCCGTGAACGCGAACTGGCACAGGAGCGTGCAGCGCAACAGGCGGCACCGGCAGAAAAGCCCAAAGAAAAAGACAAGGAGCGCGTGGTCCAGTATTCACGCGAGCAATCCAAGCCTAACGGCAGCAATGGCGCAGCTGGCATGCCCTCGTATACCCGTCAGTCAGGATCGCAGGTCAAGGAATAAGCAGCACGTTATATCCTGCTCTGGCTCGCGATGCGCGTTACGAATTACCAAATGCGTCCACCAGCACTTCGATGCGGCGATTTTTGGCGCGTCCTTCGCGCGTGGTGTTGGGCGCCAGTGGCCTGACGTCTGCCAGCCCGCGCACCACGATGCGCTCACGCGCAACGCCGCCATGTTCGATCAGATAATCAGCGACCGCTGCAGCACGTGCGCCAGACAAATCCCAGTTGGAACGATAACGATTATTGCCCGATACCGGAATGCTATCGGTGTGCCCTTCGATAGTAATGCGCCCCGGACCACCGGCGATACTGCTACCGATCTTGGTCAGAAGCGGATAAAAATCCGGCGAGAGTTCGGCACTGCCTGAATAAAAACTGCCCTCCACCAGCATGCGCACGACGATGCGTTCGCCATCCCGCTCGACCTGCGCTTTGCCCTGTTCAATTTCTTTTGCCAGTGCGACCCGCAGTTGCTGCACGCGCTGTGCAACTTCGCTGGCCTTCTCAGGCGTCTCCCTGCTCTCGCGCACTTCGATGAGTGTTTCCACTTTCGATTGCGATTCTGCGACCTTGGCATACAGGTCGAGCACTTCCTGTGGAATCGCGCCGTTGCCGCTGTGCCTGGGCATCTCGACGACTAAGTGACCGTCCTCTGCGCGCAAGCTGATCTTCTGGCCGACCAGATCCATCGATAATTCTTTTTGCAGGGTGCCCAGATCTTTTGCCAGTTGCTCGGGCAAAGGCACGGCAGCGGTGGCCGGCCCGGCTGCCAGTTGTGTCTCAGCAGGCGGTGCTTCAACCACAGGCAAGGCCTCTTCCTTGCCCAGTGACTGCTGCAAAGATCCGCTCACATCGCGAAATCGCGTGACATTCAAATCGGAGAAAGACAGCAGCAACACAAAGAACGCCAGCAACAGCGTAATCATGTCGGCAAAGGTGATGATCCATGGTGGCGATCCGCGCCGGTGTATACCCTCATCTTCATCGAGCCTGTGCGCGATGTCGCCGAACAGTGACTGTGGCGGCTGTGGTGCAGCTTTATCTGCGGGTAACTCTTGGGCCATGCAACTTAGTCCTCAGAGGTTGAGGGCGCAGACACAGGCGTATCTGCCAGTGGCAGTTCAGGCACGTGTGATGTGCCTAACAGCAGGTCGGGCAATCTGCGCGGATCGCCGCCTTTGTGCAGGTACAACATGCCGGCAACCACGAGTTCATAGTTATAGCGCACCATCTTGCCATGGGTGACGATACGTTGCGCCAGCGGACTGAAAATCACGTTGGCCAGGATCGCGCCATATAACGTGGTCAGCAAGGCCACTGCCATGCCAGGACCAATCGAACGCGGATCCGTCATATTGCCCATCATGAGTACTAAGCCCAACAAGGTACCGATCATGCCCATCGCCGGCGCGATATCCTGCGCAAAACCAAAAAAGTCGCGCGCCTGATCAAAGCGGGATTTTTCTTCCATGACTTCACGCGAGAGCGCGTCCTTGAGCATCGCATAATCAAGGCCATCGACCCACAGGCCAACGGCCTTGGCGATGAAAGGATTTGTATATTCGCGCTCTTCCAGGACGATCATCCAGCGGTCATCATAGCGCGCGATACGACCCACCTGTACCAGCTCTTCGATCAGGTCTTCGACCTTGTCCGAATGATTTGCCAGCGAACGCTTGGCAGTCAGGATGGCGCTCTTGAACTCGGCCGTGGTGCTTTTGGCGAGTACACAAAAGGCCGTTCCGCCAAAGACGATCAGGATCGCAGGCACATCAATGAACTGCAGAAAATTGCCGCCGGTTGCCGCTGCGATGAGTGCCAGTGCGCCAACTACACCAATGAAACTTGCGATATTCATGAGCCGTTAAGAAAAAAATGAAAAAACAAAACTACGCTGAGCGCAGCCGGTATTTATCGATCTTCTCGATTAAGGTCGTGCGCTGCAGATTGAGCATGCGCGCTGTTTTGGAAACGTTGCCATCAGCACGCTCTAAAGCCTGCTCAATGAAGCCGCGCTCGATTTGTGCCATGCGCTCCTTGAGCGAAATGCCCTCGGCCGGCAATTCGGCCATGCCTTGCGCGAGCATGATGATATCTTCCACATGATTGTGTTCTGTTTCATCCTCAGTGGCCGTATCAAACGGTACTGCGCCGGGCTCTTCCTGCGGGAACATCTGCAGGATATCGGCTTCCTGCACGTCGGGATGCTGTTCTTTCTGTTCTTCTTGCAGTTTTTTGAGCCCCTTGGGCAGCATAGGCGCCGGTATCACATGCAATGACAGGCGCTGTCCGGCAAACAGGGTCGAGAAACGATGAATGAGGTTGGAGAGTTCGCGCACATTGCCCGGCCAGTCATAGGATTTCAGGGCCTCAAGGAAGTCCGCGGTAAAGCTGACCGGCTTATTGTTTTGCGCAAAACGCTCGCTATAAAACTTCACCAGCAGCGCAATATCATCGCGCCGCTCGCGCAATGGCGGCGTTGTCACGGGCAGCACATTAAGGCGGTAATACAAGTCTTCGCGAAAACGTCCTGCTGCGATTTCCACTTCCAGATCGCGGTGGGTTGCGGCCACGACACGCACATCGATTTTTACGGGACGGGTCGAGCCGACCGGATCAACCACGCGTTCCTGCAGTACGCGCAACAGCTTGACTTGCATATCCAGTGACAAATCGCCTATTTCATCGAGAAACAGCGTGCCGCCATGCGCCAGCTCGAAACGCCCGACGCGATCGGCCAGAGCGCCGGTAAACGCACCCTTGCGATGGCCGAATAATTCACTCTCCATTAATTCTTTGGGAATGGCCGCACAGTTGAGCGGCACGAAATTGGCCTCTGCACGCTTGGACTGATAATGCAGTGCCTGCGCAATTAATTCTTTGCCCGTACCGGATTCGCCATTGATCAGCACCGTCGCATCAGAGTTGGCAATCGTACCAATCAGCTGACGGATTTCGCACATAGGCTGGCTGTTGCCAATAATCGGACTTGTCTGTCGCATAGGCTGGATATGTCCTGTCGGGCGGGGGAAACGACGAACACGGCGTTATAAGAATCGTTCTAATCTCGCCAATGTTTCCGGATTGGAACATAAGGTAGTCTGACTGTCAACGCGATGCCCGGGGATGAATTCGCCCTCCCCCAATAGACAGTGAGGCTATTTGCAAAGCTTGTCATTTTGAGACATGCGGGGGCAACCCGCCTGGCGTTACTCTTTCTTTTGGCTAATGACACAGAATCGCTACAATAAGCCACACCCACACTCCCGCCTCTCTGGGCGGCCTGATCATCACTGGACACCGCCATGCATCTGATTTTGCCCATCCTGTTTGCGCTCTCGCCGGCACTGAGCCTGGTTGGGAACTTGCCCTGGCTGACGCTTTTGCTGAGTGTGATTGTGCTGCCGGCGATGGAATGGCTGCTGCGCGGGCTCGACAGCCCCGACAAGCCGGTCAGTTTCAAATGGGGGATCTGGTTTCCCCGCGCAATTCTGCTCTTGGTCATCGCCGAATGCCTGTGGCTGGCCAGTCAGGCCAGTATGCTGGATTGGCCACGGCTCATCTGGCTGGCGCTTTCATCTGGTTATGTGGCCGGTGCGATCGGCATCGTGCTGGCCCATGAATTGGCGCACCGCCGGCCCTGGATCGACCGCGCACTGGCAAGATTGCTACTGACCATCATCGGCTATGGCCATTATGCGCTTGAACATAATCGCGGCCATCATCGGGCGGCCGCGACTTATCCTGATCCAGCCTCGGCACGCCAAGAAGAAAGCCTGTGGCGTTTCCTGCCCCGTTATTATGCTGGCGTATTTACCGATGCCGTTAAGCTTGGCCGCGCAATGCCCGGCCGCTTGAATGAAGCCCTGGCGCTGCTGGCCGCAAGCGCGCTCTTGTTTGCTTGCATATTATTTTTGGCCAGCTGGAAGGGCCTGGTATTTTGTCTGCTGCAGGCGCTTGTGGCGCAGCTTTTGGTCGGCACTGTCGACTATATCGAGCACTGGGGATTGCAGCGCAAGACTGTTGCAGGCAAGCTGGAACGCATGGGCGTACAACACACCTGGGATTGCGCGAACTGGGTGGCTGATGCGCTGCTGTTCAATCTGCCACGGCATGCCTCACATCATACGGAACCCTCGCTCAACAGTGACCAGCTATATCGCTCGGCCGCCGCGCCGCAAATGCCGACCGGCTATGCAGGCATGGTATTGCTGGCCTTTATTCCGCCGCTGTACCGAAAGATCATGACGCCCCGGCTGCCGGCGCGAGACTGATACAGCAAACATGGTAAGGTGCGAAAAAATAGCGCCGCAACCTGCGAGACAACAAGATGAGCACGATTGCGCAATTACGCCAGATACTCAAAAACAGCCATACCATCGCTATTGTCGGCCTCTCGGCCGACTGGTGGCGACCTTCGTATTTCGCGGCGAAATATATGCAGGAGCATGGCTTTCGTATCATTCCGGTCAATCCCAAATACAGCGAAATACTCGGCGAAAAATGTTATGCGGACCTGCACGCCATTCCGGAGAAAATCGATATCGTTGATGTGTTCCGCAAAAGCGAAGATTGCACACCGATCGCCAAGTCTGCGGCAGAGATAGGCGCGAAAACATTGTGGCTGCAGATCGGCGTGCAAAATGAAGAAGCGCGACAGCTTGCCGAAGCAGCCGGCCTGTCTGTTGTGATGAACCGCTGCGTCAAAATTGAATACGCCCGACTGTTCGGTGGCCTGGGCTGGTTTGGCGTCAATACCGGCGTCATCTCTGCCCGCCGTCCTGTCTGAAAGAATGTACCGATATGTCCAAAGATCACGTCTTCGACTTTGACACCTTGTGCCTGCATGCAGGCCAGATACCAGATGCGGCAACCGGCGCGCGCGCCGTACCGATTTATCAGACCACATCCTATGTATTTGACAGTGCAGACCATGCAGCCAGCCTGTTTAATCTACAGACCTTTGGCAATGTCTATTCGCGCCTCTCCAATCCGACCGTAGCCGTACTCGAAGAACGCATTGCTGCGTTGGAGGGTGGCCGTGCGGCAGTGGCCACCTCAAGCGGCATGGCGGCACAAATGATTGCCATGCTCAACATCTGCGCGGCCGGTGATGAAATCGTCGCCGCACGCACACTCTATGGTGGCACGCATACACAACTGCATGTGAATTTCAGAAAGCTGGGCATCAACACGATCTTTGTGGATGCGGACGATCCTGAAAATTTCGCGCGTGCGATCACGCCCAAGACCAAGCTGCTGTATGCCGAAACACTGGGCAATCCCTCATTGAATGTGCTGGACATGCAAAAAGTAGCGAAGATCGCCGATCAGGCGGGACTGCCACTTTTCATCGACAACACCTTTGCCAGCCCTTATCTGTGCAACCCATTCCAATGGGGCGCTGCGATTTCGGTCCACTCCGCAACAAAATTCATCGGCGGCCATGGCACTACCATGGGTGGCATCATCGTCGAGTCTGGCAAATTCAAATGGGACAACGGTAATTTCCCCGGCATGACCGAGCCTTCTGAGGGCTATCATGGCGTGCGCTTTTACGAAACCTTTGGTGACTTTGGTTTTACGATGAAATGCAGAATGGAAGGCCTGCGCACTTTTGGTCCTGCGCTCTCACCTTTTAATGCATTCATGTTGCTGCAAGGTGTAGAAACACTCCATTTGCGCATGGAACGCCACTGTAGTAATACGCAGAAGATCGCCGAATATTTATCGACGCATCCGAAAGTCGCGTGGGTGAATTATCCGGGCCTGAAAAACAATCGCTATTACGATCTGGCACAAACATATCTGCCCAAAGGTGCCGGTGCAGTACTCACTTTCGGCATACGCGGCGGCGCAGCAGCCGGACAAAAATTTATCGAACATGTGGAATTTCTGTCGCATCTGGCCAATATCGGCGATGCGAAAACGCTGGTGATCCACCCGGCCTCGACCACGCACCGCCAGCTATCGGAAGAACAGCAAATGGCTGCAGGCGTGCCGCCTGATTTAATACGACTGGCCGTTGGTATCGAGTCCGCAGACGATATCATCTGGGATATTGATCAGGCTCTGGCGAAGTCGTGAAAGTTTGCTCTTTTATCTGCCAATTTTTTATTTTTACAAAAAATAACCGAAGTACATTATGAATCGGGATAAAAAAATTTAACAGGTACAGTGCTGAAGCCCTGATCAAGGCCGATGGCTCTGGGATCTTCTTTTAGCTTATCCGGATGATGTTTGACAATGGCCACTACGTCTCGTGTTATTAATTCCATTAAATGTTCGGCTAGTCTGCTTTCTTTGGTCTGACCAGTTTGCTTTTGTTTGAGATTTATAAACGCTGATGATCCACTCTCGCTTATGAATTGTCCCTGAAGATATTTTTTTGCCGCTTTTTCTCCATCCATTATATTTTTTCTGAAATCATTTAGTTTTCCAACCAGCCCCGGTTCTTTCGTTCTCTGAAAAAAGGTAATAACTTTATTTCCTTCCGCATCGCGCCCGACTTTTGCTTTAATGTCGCCACTGGTTTGTGTCAGGTTAAGATGAACTTTATAGCCAATGGGTGTCGTCATCAGATCCGCCTGTCCGTGTAAAAAACAAGACCTTTTCAGAGTACAAACGAGACACCCTGAATAGCCATTTTTTTAGTCACCACGAAAAAAAAACAAATCCCGACTGATACATCAGCTAATCATTTTCCGTTCAGCTCACGTAGCGTATTTTGCCTTATCCCAGCAGGCGCTCGATCAGCCAAAAGCCTGCCATAGCCAGAATCAGTAACGAGCCCCAGCGCAGCAACCGTTGCGCATAAACCAGCTGCCGTATGAACGGCGCAACGACTATCAGCGCAATAGCGACCACTACCAGCTGCCCGAACTCCACGCCCAGATTGAATGCCAACAGCGTTTCAATAAAATGCGACTGCGACAGCCCCAGTTCGCGCAGTCCATTTGCAAAGCCCATGCCATGTATCAGGCCAAACCCGAATGCCAGCTTCCAGTTATGATGTTTGATATCACGCGTGAGGTTGAGTAATGCAGCGATCATGATAGAAAGCGCAATGCCAGCCTCGATCAGCTTGTCTGGCAAAGCGATCCAGTCCATTGCGGCAGCCAATAGCGTGATCGAATGCGCAAGCGTAAATGCAGTCACGACTTTAAGCACATAGAACATGACGCGCTTTACGCCTGCCGCCCTGCTGCCTTCAGTCTGGCTGGCCAACAGCAAGCCCGGCAACAACAGACACAGCAAAAATAGTAAATGATCCGGCCCGCTCCAGATATGCAATGCGCCTTCGCTGGCAAAGACGAACAAGGTATCGATCAGTGCAACATCGCGTAAGGCAAAGCGCTGCACGGCATGCCGCATATCGAATACGGAAGATATTTCATTAGTTTGCGCCCCACTCTCTTGCACCTGCAATTTAAATAGCGCGCGCGCCATTTTTTCCTGCTCATTGAAGAACTCATAGCGCACCAGCAAATAATTAGTATGTGGCGCAAGTGCCGACGCATACTGCTGTCGCACATATACACCATCATTGTGCAAAGCGAGGGTTTGATTGGTAAATTGTAGGATCAACGGCTGACCATCAGCTTCAAGCAACAGCGATTGTTCAACAATGGCTGTTAATGCCGGCTGCAATGCCGCAAGCTGCTCGCGCCTGATTTCTTTCTGCTCTGCCGGCGGCACTTGCAAAATACCGTTCAGATCTTTGACTGCGAAATCCAGCTGCACCGTCAGTGCACCGTCCTGGCTTGTGATCTGCAGATAGCTGTTGCCGGACTGATGTGCCAGACAATGTGTATAGCCCAGCAGGCAGCAGGCTAACACCAGCAGCTTAAAAATACGAAGCAAGCGATTCATGGTGCGGACAAGGCCTCGAGCGTGGCAAGTTTCAGGCTGTCAGGCCAGGTCTGTCGGAACTTTTTCAAGAGCTCTGCAAAACGGCTCTGGCATTTTGACTTAGGCAGTGCACCAGTTTGTGCGGCCTTCAGATAATGCACGGCGAGAATAAACACCACTTCTTCCGCATCGACTGCAGTGTCTTTCACGGCCAGTAATGATTCACCTAACCGTATCATGTCAACCAGCGTTTGTTTGTCTTCCCTGATCGGATTGAGCGGGTTGTCTGTAAAACTATCGTAAAAATAATCCTTCAACAGCATATAGCGCGCGGCATCGACATGTTTGGCACGCGGGTCGAGCGCAATTGCATCCCGCCATGCCTGCAGATCGGCCAGGTATAGTCTGGTGTGGGGCGAGATGATGAGTTTGTTCGGACTGGCATTCAACTGGTTCACCAGCGCCAGCGTCTCCAGTCCTTGTGTCTTGCCGTGGCTGATGATGTCTTCATTGAGCAGACTGCGTATTTCAGCAAGCAGTTTACCGGTCTGAAAACGCGCAGCCGCACGCACCGATGCGGATGCACCGGATTGCGCGCTGTGGTTCAATTCATCGAGTTTGCTGATGTAGGCCTTGCGTGCATCATGACTGATTGCATCATGTGCAAAACCGGCGGGAACAACCAGTGCGAGGCTCGTTAACACCACGCATTGCATCAGATAGCGCAAGATGTTCATGGCGTGACGGCAGGAGGCTCGATATTTTCATTCAGCGCCAATGCCTTCGCACCAGGATGCACCATCATGCCGAATTTTCCTTCCAGCGGTACTTTGATCTTTAATACTTTGCTCTTTTCCATCAGTCCGGCCACGACCACATAGCCATGATGCAGCGGCAGATCCGGCCGGGCGACGAGCAGGTGGTCGCCATTGTCGAGCAATACCTGTAAAGGCAGCGGGCTGAATTCTTCGAAAGGTGCTTTGCCGTTATAGATTGCATCAGCATGCGCATAAGAGAGTATGGCCAGCTTGGCCTGATCGGTCTTGAGCAAGGCAGCGACCCGGTTAATATCGCGCGCTCGGCTCACCAGCGCATGCGATAAAGGTAGCGTTTCCTGCAAAACTTCAACCCAGGCATCGCCGATCTTGTCACCATTAAGATCACTGTGCGAAGTCAGCAATTGCAAATGGCGCTTGCGAAAAACATCCCATTGCCGGTAAGGCGTATGCGCATGCGCGCTGAAAACCGGCAATGCCGGCAAGGCCAGTAGTGCGACTGATTGAATAAATTTACGTCTTTGCATGAGCTCACCCAAAAAAAAGAGCGAGTAAAACCTCGCTCTTCATGAATCAAACCAACATTATTTCTTGAAGATTTCCATCGGGCAGATAGTTGATACCAGATAGTTTGGTACGTCAACCACATTGCCTACGCGCAGGTCGCAAGCAACGCTGGTGACAACATAAGCCTGCTCTTTGGTCAGACCTTTGTTAGCGACCAGCCAGTCGATCATTTCGATCAGCGAATTACGCGCTGACAGGGTCAGATCGTTGGACAGCTGGGTCAATGGCTTGATTTTTTCGCTGTCGAGATAAGCCCATTGTGGTGGCACTTCGCCAGCATTTTTGAATGGATAGCCCACAGTTGCGTGGAAGCTGTCTGGTTCCAGTTTCTTGATCTGTGAGCCGCCTTCGAATTGTGGCTGTTTGACCATTGAAGCCATGCCCTTGCGGATCGAGGTCTCGACAGTCACGACTGCACCCATTTCAATTGCGGTACCAGCGACTTCACCATCACCTTGTGCATAGTGCACGTCACCGATGAAGAATCCGCAGCCATCAATGAAGCAAGGCAGCAGCAAGGTGGTGCCAGCGACCATTTGCTTGACGTCCATGTTGCCGCCGTTTTCACGCGGTGGAATGGTACGCAGGCATTTGTCTTTATGGCTACCGTTTTTGCCGCAGACTTCAGCTGGACGTGCGCTGGTTGGCTCTGGTGGCAATGCAACGCCGCCGGCCTTGGCCAGTTGCGATTCACGTGCCAGCCATTTATCCACTTCTGGCTCACCAGGCAAGACACCGACTGAACCCATGAAACCATTCATAGGAATGCGCACGCCAGGGACTTGCTCTGACACTGCTTCAAAACGGTTGAGCTTCCAGTTGGCCACGAATGGCTTAGGGAAGTGATCTGGCAAGAAACCAAAGCCCGGGATCAGCGTCGTATAGCCGTACTCGTTTGGCTCGATATCGATCAGTTTGATGGCCAGCACGTCACCGCGCTTTGCACCTTCAATATAGATAGGACCTGTCATTGGGTGAATCAGGTTCAGGTCGATTGCCAATACGTCTTTAGGCTGGGAATTGATATTCAGGTTCGAGTCCAGCGCATCACGTGTATGCACCTTGATCAGTTGACCTGGTTTCGCGCGTGCGACTGGCTTGATCGCCGGATGATAGCGATTGAAGCAGTTAGGATCCTGCTCGCAATGTTCGCCTTTTTTCTTGACTTCGACGATGGATAAGGTTTTTGAATCGGTGGTATCTGCAAAAACAAACTGACTGGCGCTTGCGGCAAGCAAGGCCACAAGTAGTGCTGGGATCAAACGCATGAGAATCTCCGAAAAATTACCGCGATGGAATTCATACCCGAATACTGCTGTTCTTATGAATTGCTTCATCCGTTGTAGGTCACGGATTTGTAAAGCCATATAGTTTTACCAATTTCAATAGGTTTTGTCTAATAGAAACTTGGTTGCAAGCAATAGATTAGAATTATTTGATGCTATTTCATTAATATAATTTATTTGAAGCTACAAATACTTAGATTTAAAATAGTTTATTGAAATATAGTTTGTATTAAAGTAGAATGAAAATATATTTTTACCGCCTGATTGATTACGATGATGACTCAAGACTTTGATCTGGCAGCCATGCGCAGGTCTGCCGATGCAGCGTGCTCACTGATGCGTGTTCTGTCCAATCCTGATCGCTTAATGCTGCTTTGCCAGTTGTCGGGTGGCGAACGCCGGGTCGGCGAGCTGGAGGAATTACTCGAAATCCAGCAGCCTACTTTGTCGCAGCAACTGGCCGTACTGCGCGATGAAGCACTGGTTGAAACTCGCCGCGAAGGCAAACAGATTTACTACCGCATTGCCAGCGCATCTGCACTGGCAGTGATGGCAGCACTTTACGAGCAATTTTGTGCCCAACCGAAGGAGGCAGACAAAAAATGATGATTGATACCGCGAATTTCACGCCCGGCTTGTCTTTACTGGGCGGCGTTCTGATCGGCAGCGCATCCGCACTGTTCATTCTGGCCAATGGCCGCATTGCGGGCATCAGTGGCATCCTGGGCGGGCTTTTACGCCCCCGTGCCGGCGATATGGTCTGGCGCCTGGCATTCCTGCTTGGCCTGATTGTCGCACCCGTAGCGGTGTTTGCATTCATGCCGCCGGTGGCCGTCAATGTGGAAGCAGGTACCGAAGTGCTGATCATTGCGGGATTACTGGTCGGCGTAGGCACAAGATACGGTGCCGGCTGCACCAGCGGCCATGGTGTATGTGGCCTGTCGCGGCTGTCAATGCGCTCGCTGATCGCCACGATGGCATTCATGGCAGCAGGAATGGCGGCCGTATTCGTCATGCGCCACCTGCTAGCTTAAATTCGGAGAAACAGATGAAAAAACATATTGATACTGCTTCAGCTTTTATCGTCGGCCTGATCTTCGGCATCGGCCTGATTTTCGGTGGCATGACCAATCCGGCCAAGGTGATCGGCTTTCTCGATGTCGCCGGCAATTGGGATCCTTCGCTGGCATTTGTAATGGGCGGTGCGATTCTGGTTGGCGTGATCGCATTCCGCTTTGCCAGACAACGCGCGACCAACTTCATCGGCGGCGCAATGCATATGCCAACGACCAATGATATCGACAAGCGCCTGATCATCGGCAGCGTACTGTTCGGTGCCGGCTGGGGCATGGCAGGTTTTTGCCCGGGCCCTGCACTGACTTCACTGGGTACAGGCAACCCGAAAGCAGTCATCTTTGTCGTCGCCATGATTGCCGGGATGGCCATCTTTGAATTTGCCGATCGCTTCTGGCATCAGCCGCGCCGTGCCGCTACACAGTAGTAAACTGTTTTTCGCCTTACTGTTCTTCCTTCATCGTCCATACTTTTAGGAGATCATTATGAAAGCAAATGTTGGCTCTATCGATCGCGCACTGCGGGTATTTGTCGGATTACTGATGATTTTGCTGGCGTTGTTAAACGTGATCGGCTCCTGGGGCTGGTTGGGCTTAATCCCGATCGCAACCGGCATGATACGTTTTTGCCCTGCCTATACCATTCTTAGGCTCAACAGCTGTCCGAAAACGGAGTAAGTGCGTATGCACTCCGGCTTCGCCAATCCGGCCCAGACCTGGGACAAGCGTTTTGACACCGATGATTACATCTTCGGTACCCAGCCCAATGTCTGGCTGGCCCGTCATGCTGATCTGATCAAGCCTGGCGGGCTGGCACTGGCGGTGGCCGATGGCGAAGGTCGCAATAGTGTGTGGCTGGCACAGCAAGGCTTAAAAGTCGATGCGTTTGATATTTCTGCCGTCGGCGTGGCCAAGGCAAAACTGCTCGCCGATCAATGCGGCGCCCATGTCAATTTTCATGTCTGCAGCTGTGAAGAGTGGCAATGGCAGCATGAATATTATGATCTGGTCGCGGCAATCTTCATCCAGTTTGCTGATCCTGATACCCGCCGCATCCTGTTTGCGCAAATGCTCACCGCTCTCAAGCCCGGCGGCCTGTTGATTTTGCAGGGTTATACGCCCAAACAGCTGGAATATAAAACCGGTGGCCCACCACTGGTCTCGCATTTGTATACGGAAGCGTTGCTGCATGATGCGTTTGCTGACATGGAGATCATCAAGCTCACCTGCTATGACGATGTGCTGCATGAAGGCTCGCAACATGCTGGTCAATCAGCATTGGTCGGCATGGTGGCAAGAAAGCGCTGAACAAGATCCGATGCTTTCTTACGTTGTCGGTTAAGTCTCCAGATCCGTCGCACTCTTTTCTGAGTCTGTTACCTCTGGCAGATAATCGAGTTCCATTTCCGCTTTTTCAACCAGATACTGCGGCAGTGCTTTTTGTACTGCCACCCCCAGCTGCTCGAAATCCTTCGCTTTCTTGATCAGGTTGCCCTTGCCGCTATAGAGCTGATTGAATGCGGTAGTAAAGCTGGCTTTGGCCGAATCAAGCTTGCGGCCCAGCTCTTCCATGGATCCGATAAAACCGGTCAGCTTCTGATACAGCTGCGCGGCACTTTCAGCCAGTTCTGCACTGTGCGCATTCTGGTTTTCAAAGCGCCACAGCTGACGCACGATATTTAAGCTGGTCAGCAAAGTGGTCGGCGTGGCGACCAGCACATTTTGCTCCAGCGCCTGCTGGAACAGGGTTTCATCGGCACGCAATGCCTCGACAAAGGCAGACTCGATCGGAATGAACATAAAGACCATCTCAGGCGAATTAATTTCGCCCAGCTCGAAATAGCGCCGCTCGGCCAGCTCAGTAATGCGCGCACCAATTGCGGCCACATGCTCCCTCAACGCCTGCTTGCGTTCCAGCTCATCTTCGGCATTTACATAGCGCGTATAGGCATTGAGCGAGACTTTCGCATCAATGATCAGATGTTTTTTCTGCGGCAGATAAATAATCACGTCAGGGCGCTGCTTGCCTTCATCGGTATTGAAACTGACTTCGCGCCTGTAATCGGTACCGTCCTGCAGGCCTGAACGCGCCAGCACGTTGTCGAGCACCAGCTCGCCCCAGTTGCCCTGTTTTTTTGACTGACCTTTGAGTGCTGTCGCCAGATCATGCGCCTCTTCCGTCATTTGCCGGTTGAGCTCTTTCAATTGCGCCAGCTCTGCCTTCATCGCTGCCTGCTGCTGCGTATCCTGATAATGGATTTCCTCTACCTTGGATTTGAATTCATTGAGTCTTTCTTTGAATGGATTGAGCAGCTGTCCGAGATTGTGCTGGTTTTGCTCGGTAAAGCGACGGGTTTTATCTTCGAGTATGGTGTTGGCGAGATTCTGGAACTCTTCCGTCAGCGCCTTCTTGCTGGACTCGCTCATCTCGCGCAGCAATCGGATTTTTTCTTCTGACTGTTTGCGTTCTTCTTCCAAGCGTGTGCTGACAGTTGCCAGCTCTGCACCGTGCCGGCTTTTCGCCAGCAGCCAGGCGATCACCGCGCCCAGTGCTATGCCCAGAATCAGCCCGGCAAATGCTGGTAAAAGGCTATCCATACTTCTCTCCACGTGTTGATCCGACTTCGAAGCCGTCAAGTTTAGCAGCTGGGCACGCCCGTCTTGCAGCTGCCTTGCCGTTTATTTTTTGCATCGATAGCGACAATCGCTACAATGCATTGCAATTGATCTTATTTTTTGACATCCCTTATGGCACAAGTCCACCCCGCAGGATGGCGCGAGCTTGCTGTTACAGGCGCTGCGCAACGCGAAATTGAAACGCTCAGCCTGCTGGCTTCTGTACTGCCGGATGAGTATGTCATCTTTCATGGCGTGCACTGGACGAATGTGGAAAAAGGCTTTTCTGCCTACGGCGAAATTGATTTTATTGTGGTCTCGCCTGTCGGCAGGGTGCTATTGATCGAGCAAAAATCCGGTTTCTTAAGCGAGACCGAAGAAGGACTGGCAAAAAAATATCCGGGCATGGACAAGCCCAAACTGATACGCGCACAAATCATGCGCAATGTCGCCGCGCTGATGCAGCGTTATGCGAAGGATGGCGGCAACTTGTCGATTGATTACCTGCTGTTTTGCCCGGACTATCAGATCAGGCGCATGGAGATCGCCGGCATTGATGCCGCGCGCATTGTCGATGCACGCAGCAAAGATCAACTGCCGGTACTATTGCAGCAGATTTTGCCTGCAGATGAGCCCAGCGCAGAACGTGAGCGCGTGCTGCGCTTTTTGCGCGATGTGTTACAGCTTTTTCCCGATCCGAGCACGATGATAGGTCAGGCTGATGCGATGGTAACGCGCCTGTCTGGCGGACTGGCGACCTGGGCGAGGCAACTCGAATTCTCGCCTTTTCGTTTGCGCATAATCGGCACCGCAGGCAGTGGCAAGACGCAGCTGGCGCTGCGCGAGTTTTCAGATGCAATTGCATGCGGCAAGACGGCACTTTATGTTTCATATAATCGCCCGCTGGCCGATCATGTCAGAAAAATCCTGCCCGATGGCGGGCGCGTAGCCAGCTTTCATCAACTCTGTGACAGTTTCGCCCGTCTGCAAGGCATTCAACCGGACTATCAGAATCCGGCAACCTGGAAGCAACTCGAACAACATCTGGCTACGGCCGCCATACCTGCCGACTGGCAGTTCGATACACTCATCATTGATGAAGGACAGGATTTTTCCATCAGCTGGCGCGATAGTCTGCTGCGATTATTAAAGCCGGATGGAAGAGCGATCTGGCTGGAAGACCCGATGCAAAATCTGTATGGCAGGGAACCCGTGCCACTGCCGGGCTGGATCATCCTGCGCTCGGAAACCAACTACCGTAATCCACGCCAGATCGTCACGCTACTGTCCTCACTCGCCTCACACTTGCCACAGGCACCACAGGCGACTGAAGCATCAAGTCCTTTTGCCGGAGCGGACATTGAAATTCTGACATATCCGGAACAAGAGCCAGCGCAGATGTTCGCACAGACCAAGCAAGCCATCACCCGCTGTCTGGGTGCTGGCTTCAGGCGACAAGATATGGCCTTGATCAGTTTTCGCGGAAGGGAAAATTCTGCATTGCTTAATCTCGATGCATGCGGCAACCACAGCCTGAAATCATTTGAAGGTCATTATGATTTGTTTGGCAATCCGATATTCCGCAATGGTGAATTACTGACGGAATCGGTCTATCGCTTCAAAGGCCAGTCTGCACCTGCAGTCATTTTTACCGAGATCGATTTCGCGGTGCTCGACGAAAAAAGCTTTCGCAAACTATTCGTAGGCATGACACGCGCAAGGCTCAAGCTCTTACTCGTTTTGTCCGAGCGCGCTGCCGCACTGCTGGGACATGCGCTGGACTGATATCCGACCACAACCTTCTTACAATCTTGTCAGACTTATATCAGAAAATTTCCTGCATAAAATCTTGACAACGCAAATGAGAATGATTAGCATTTGTCTTAGCAGCTATTTCTCCGTCAGATAGTTAATCTACACAAGGATATAAACATGAAACTTCGCACATGCTTGCTCGCTCTGGTTTTCGCTCCCGCTTTTGCCATGGCTGCTGATGCAGAAATTGCCGTGATCATTAAAGATCATAAATTTTCGCCGTCCGAAATTCGCGTGCCAGCAGGTAAAAAAATCAAACTGATCATTGAAAATCAGGATGCAACTGCAGAAGAATTCGAAAGCCATGAATTGAATCGCGAAAAAATTATCGCACCCAAATCCAAGGCGTCTGTGTACATCGGCCCGCTCACCCCTGGCAAATATCCATTCTTTGGTGAATTCAATCCTGCCTCGGCTCGTGGCATTGTCATCGCGGAGTAAACCAGTATGTTCGGATCAGCCCTGATTATTTTTCGCGAAACTCTGGAAGCTGCCCTGATACTGGGCATTATTGCTGCGGCTACCAGAGGCGTAAACCGTCGCGTGCTGTGGCTGGTCATAGGCGTGTTGCTCGGCCTTGTCGGCTCGGGCATTGTCGCGGCACTCACTGAAACCATCGCCAGCCTGGCCGATGGCAGTGGCCAGGAGTTATTCAATGCAGGCGTGCTTGGCGTTGCAGTCGTGATGCTGGCCTGGCATAACATCTGGATGTCTACCCATGGCGCCGAGCTTGCACGTGATGCAAAAAAAGTCGGACTTGAAGTCAAGGAAGGTAGCAAAGCGCTCTCAGCGATCGCCGTATTAGTCGGACTGACTGTGCTGCGTGAAGGTGCGGAAAGCGTGCTGTTTTTACATGGCATCATCTCCAGCACGCCCAATGGCGTCACCGATGTGGTGATGGGTGCGCTGCTGGGTCTGGGTGGCGGCGTATTGATTGGCCTGATGATGTTCATGGGCTTGATGAAAATACCCGTACGCTGGTTCTTTTCTGTTACCGGCACCCTGCTGTTGTGGCGGGCGGCCGGACTGGCGAGCCAAATGGCGCGCCTGTTGATACAGGCTGATCTGCTGCCTGCACTGGCCTCGCCAATCTGGGATACCTCAGGACTGCTCGATGAAACCTCACTGCTCGGTTCAATTTTGCATGTGCTGATTGGTTACGATGCCCGCCCCAGTGGCATGCAATTGCTGTTTTATGTCACCACACTGGCCGTCATCACGTGGCTGTCTGCATGGGTCAAGAAACATCCGTCTGCAGCAGCTCCTGCACCTGCTGTAGCCAAATAAATTTTTGAAGATCACGCTCGCAGCGTCTTAGCCGCTGCTTTTTTGTCAGTCAACGCATTTGTAGAGTCACACAATGAAAAAAATTTCGATGGCAATAGCCGGACTTACCAGCTTATTTGCCAACGCGGCATTTGCCGGCCCTGCAGAATACATTTACACCCCTGCCGTAACCTACGGCGAGCGTGAAATTGATTTCAAGTTCGGTTCCCGCAAGAGCAAAGACAATGATTTGTCTGCCGCATCAATTGGTCTGGGATTTGGCCTGACTGAATACTGGTTCTCAGAACTCTATGTCAAATACAATCATGCGACAGGCACGACGGAGTTTGATGCCTATGAATGGGAAAACAAGTTCCAGCTGACTGAAACAGGTAAATATCCTGTCGATCTGGGCATGCTGCTGGAAATCGAACGACCACAAGACCGCACGGAAGGTTATGAAATCAAGTTTGGTCCCTTGCTGCAAACTGAAGTCGGCAAGACGCAACTGAACGGTAACCTGCTCTTTAAGCGCAACTACATGGCAGAGAGTTCCAACCGCATGCAGATCAGTTATCAGGTACAGGCAAAATACCGGTTCAAGCCCGAGTTTTCAGTCGGCATGCAGGGTTTTGGTGAACTTGGCGATTACAATAATCTGCTGCCACAGAGTGAGCAGTCGCATCGCTTTGGTCCTGCGGTCTTTGGCAAGTTCCGTTTAGAAAAGCGCCAGGCAATCAAGTACAACATGGCTTATCTGATCGGCACTACAGATAACATCAATAGCAAAACCTTTCGTATGCAGCTTGAATACGAATTCTGAAGGTTTATATCACTATCATAAAAAAACATTCTGTCATCTGCAAATACGCGTAAGATTGTTATCTCAGGCGACGACAACGACTTCAACATCGCCGTATTTGCGGATCACGTTAACGCCCACATTATTCGGATAGCGCTGCAGCCAGAGATCAACGGTCGAGCCACAGATGCTCAGGTCGCGTATTTCCATCGAATCCAGAAATGGCGGTAAATGCGGATGTCTGAAACGAATCTCCGGCTTCTCCGGATCAAATGACAGGCCTAAACAGGCCTGTATCAAAGAAAATACTGCAGCGGCCGCCCAGGCTTGCGGTGAACAGGCGACCGGATAAAGCGTTGGTCCCTCTTCCGGTCGCTTTTCGAAACCACAGAATAATTCAGGCATTCTGTTCTGGTCCATATACAGGCTGACATCGCGCATACCGCTGAAAATCTGCATCGCCTTGGCGGTGAATCCGTAGCGTGCCAATCCTTCGGCAATAATGGCATTGTCATGCGGCCAGACTGAGCCATTGTGATAGGCCATCGGGTTATAACGAGATGCAGAAGCCGGTATCGTACGTATGCCCCAGCCACAATAAAAATCAGGCGACATCAGCTGATCAGCAATACGCTTTGCATGCGGCCCCGATGCGATGCCAGACCAGAGCGTATGCCCTGCATTGGAAGAGCTGACTTTGCACTGCCGCTTTTGCGCATCAAGTGCAATTGCATAGCTGTTGATCTCTTCGCACCAGAACACATCATTGAAGTGATTTTTCAATGCCTGTGCTGATGCTTCCAGTGCAATGGCGCGCGACTCATCATCAAAAATTCTTGCCATCTTCGCCGCACGCATTTTGGCGTCAAACACATAGCCCTGCACTTCGCATAAGGCAATCGGTGCCTCTGCCAGTTCGCCATCCTGATGAAAGATGGAATCATAGGAATCTTTCCAGCCCTGTTGCGCCAGCCCGTTCTCTGCACGTCTCGAATATTCAACAAAACCATCGCCATCAAGATCACCATAGCGATCTATCCATTCCAGCGCTGCGAGTATGTTTGGCCAGATAGAACGAATGAAATCCACATCGCCGGTACGTTCATAATAGGCTCCGGCCAGCCCGACGAATAGCGGGGTTGCATCGACTGTGCCGTAATAACGGCCAAACGGGATTTCCTTTAGGGCGGCCAGTTCGCCATTGCGCCCCTCATGCAAAATTTTCCCCGGATCGGCATCGCGACTGGAATCCGATTCTGTTGCCTGCGTATCAGCGAGAAAAGCCAATACGCCTTTTGCCATGTCCGGGTCTATCCATAAATATTCATGCGCGGTGAGTATGCCGTCGCGTCCGAATGTCGTCGAATACCAGGGCAGTCCGGCAAAAGGATAATCACCACAGGGCAGTTTAGTCGTTAGCATGATCAGATCAGCAGTGGAGCGATCGATCCAGCGGTTGAAAAATGGATCGGAGGTCAGTACCTGACAGCGCTGCTGTTTTGCGGTGCTGGAAAATTCACTGATCGCCGTAAAGGCGGAAAAATAATCCTGTAAGCCTGCTTCAATGCCATCTCGCTCGCAGCCAATTTTCATATAAAAATGCGATTCTGCCTTGGGCTGCAAACTCACCTTGAACTCAGCGCGATCTTTGGCCAGTCTTTCTGGCACTGGGTCAAAGCTCAGGTTTGTCCGGCGTATCACATTATCCAGCCCGCGGTAGCTTAGTATCACGGATGACGGATGAATTTCAGGTTCCAGATGCTGACCATGCCCCTTGCGCTCAGTACCGCGCACTTCAAAAATATCTTTATAGTCAGCGGCGAATTCCATTGTCATCATCACTTCTATGCTTTTCAGGCCGAAATTTACCAGACGTATATGCTCATGACAGGCATTATCACAAAGTAGTTTGGCGCGAAATACATGGATCTCGCCTTTGTGTATCCTGTTTTTCCCCTGCGGATGCAGATCAGGATTCATCAGCTCGATGATGAACAGACCGTTGTCATCTTTCACGGTCGAGTTCAGGTACATCGGCCGTACGCCTTCGATCAATAATTCCTGGTGCGATAAAAAACAGGTATCACCCAGATAAATGCCCTCTTCACCAAGACCAATGGATTCAATGTCACCAAAACGGTCAAACATTGAAAATAATTCATTGTCCTTCAGTACGCGGCGGCGCTCGTCACTCGGTGAAGAGGTCGCCAGGATGTACCATTGCTCACCAAGCTGAATTTTTTCCATATTCGTTTTCCTGTCGGTTGGCTAAGCTGGTGTGTGTATGATGTAACCGCGATCCGGTCCCGATGATTTTTTCATATACCTCCAGATACTGCTCTGCCATATGGGCAACCGTAAAGCGTCGATCAAAGCTATTACGGCACTGCCGACGGTCTATCATGCTGATGTTTTTTGCTGCGGCTATTGCTTCTTGCTGATCATGGACCACAAATCCATTGATGCCCTCTTCAATAATTTCCGGCACCGAACCCTGTGCATAAGCAATCACGGGAACGCCACAGGAAAACGCTTCGATCATCACCAGGCCAAAAGGCTCCGGCCAGTCGATAGGGAACAACAAGGCCTTGCTGCGGCTCAGTAGTGCATGTTTTTTTTCTTCATTGATTTCACCAATAAAATGAATCAGCGGATGCCTCAGCATGTGGCGAATCTCGCGATCGAAATAGTCGGCATCTGCCTTGTCGATTTTTGCCGCTATATACAAAGGCGTATTAGAGGCAATCGCGATTTCTATCGCCCGATCTGCACGCTTTTCAGGCGAGAGCCGCCCGATAAATGAAAAATAGGTACCCGGCTCTGGATGAAACGCATAGCGATCGTGCGGCAGACCGTGATACACCGTACGTATCCAGTTAGCCCATGCGAGCGGCTTGCGCTGACTGTCTGAAATCGATACTAACGGGCAGTGATTGAAGTGTGCGAAAAGCGGCAGCAGTTCGGGCAAATCAAGACGGCCATGCAAGGTCGTGACATGTGCGGCATCCAGATATGACGCCAGCGCGAAATGCAGATAATCAGTATGAAAGTGAATGATGTCGAAATTTTTCGATAGTTTCGCGAGCTTATCCGACTGTACTGCCTCATAGGCAAGCCAGCTACGCTGCCACATTTCATTGCGCAATGGCTGATCGACACTGGCAATCAGATGCGCTTTGGTGACCGAATCACCGGTGGCAAATAATGTGACCTCATGTCCCTGACGAACAAGCTCCTCAGTCAGATAAGAGATCACACGCTCTGTTCCTCCATAGGCTTTGGGCGGAACACTCTCGAATAGCGGAGAAACTTGTGCAATTCTCATGCTTTATCAGCTTCATCTGGCGATCAGTCTGGCCTGCAATGAAGCGAATCAGGCGTCAATCTTGTATAGAGTTGCGTTTTTTCAAACAGTTCATTTTTATCTGTATCGTTCGGCACCGGATCAAAGTGCACAGTGACCGCTTATAATCCTGCGATGAACAAAATAAATTTTCAGTTACGTGGGCCGTTTATTGAGCTCAATCAGTTACTCAAATTAAGCGGGCTGTGCGATAGCGGTGGTGCAGGCAAACTCATCGTTGCCCGTGGCGATGTGACGGTCGATGGCAAAAC
>JACCDW012069702.1_pt1 | contig 26023 bp, 12 predicted proteins | sample 7449781 | NCBI WGS metagenome assembly JACCDW01 (sample SAMN15323449, study PRJNA562643) | freshwater metagenome | isolation source: river surface water | place: USA:Blue River Watershed | collected 2017-08-18
AAAAGTTATCCAAAAATAGGTGAAACTTATCGAATTAAAAAAGGCTTTTGCTAAAAAAGTTTTGGAAGTTTGTGGATATAATATTCACTAAATTCAAAAATAATTATGAAATCAAAATTCAGTGTTTCAAAAGTATTTTCAATTATTTTACTTCTTGTCTTTTTTTCAGCATGTGACAAAGGCGAAATTGTATCAACAGATAATTTAAAACCAAAATTAGTACTTGAGAGTGATGATATTACTCAAGCTAAAGACTATTTTTACAAAGAAATTATCCCTAAAAAGCAGTTAAGAGATAATATTAATAGGTATTACTTATATTTTGATTGGAAAAAGGCGAGTAAAATTAAAAATAAAGAAGATAATTCAAGTTATATTAGTGTTCCGATTTTTAATACTAAATCAAGCATTGATGAAAAATCTTTTGCTGCTATATCAGCTAAATATTACAAAGATAGAAAATTACCCAATGTTTCTAAGAATTTAATCATACGAGAGAATAATTTAGGAGTAAAAACGTATGAAATATATACATACATCCCCGATGAAAAAAAATATAAAGACTCAAAAATCAAAAACTATTGGGGTTATACATTGATATCAGATGTAAATGAGAATTTTTTGAGAGGATTTGTGGTGAAAGACAATAAAATTTCAAGCAAAATTTTAAAAAGTAATGCTCAGAAAGCTCTGAAAGTAAGTTGTGAAGGTTGGGTTGAAGTAATAACTTGGCAAGAACCTCTTGAAGGAGAAGCAGGTATAGTCTTACACACACTCACAATAAATCACCCTGGTGATTGTGGCAATAATAACGATGAAGACCAAGCTGCAGGTAATTACAGTGGTGACCAAGGTGGCCCTGAGGAGGGGACAGGAAGTGATGAATGTAATGAAATGGCTACATTAGCAAACGAAGCACCCGCAATGGTTGGAGATATAGAAAGTTATCAATTAAATGACCTCGGAGATGGTCGCAAAGAGGCTCTTCTGAGAATTCATATATCCAGACATTCTGTCTATGACCTTTATTCTAATGCGAAGGTTGTTGTGGCTCCTAATGGTCCAGAGCATTTGAAATTTGAAGAAGTGAGTGCTGGCACACCTTTTATTATCAAGAAACGGAATTTTGTTGTTACTGCAAATGTGGTATCTGATTATACAAACCATGATTCTTATGCAACATTACATTATAATGGTAATATTGATGTCACTTTTCCATTTACAGTAACCTGTGAAATCCCTCCTTTTGCTGGGTCTGCAGGACCTTTTACTGATTCACATCCAGTAAATAATGTCAGAAAAGATATTAACCCATATATGTTTCAATGATAAAATACTTTTTTGTTATATTACTGCTAAGTTTAGTTAGTTTTAAGTTTATTTTTTTTGATATTTCCATTTATGGTATCAGACATGAAATTTATTACCCCCACCGAGAGAATCCAGTCGACTATTCTTATAAGAAAACTTACACCTTTACTAAAATTGATAGTTTGAATATTTTGGAAATGTATTCACTGCTTGGAGTGGATAATCCTAATGGTGGGACTGTACAAATTTTGAAAGATACCGTTAGTTTTTTTTGCTGGAAAGGCTCAAAAGGATTGATTTATTCGCCATATTTTCACGAAAGAAGGTCGATTAATATATTAACTAACCCTGATTCAGTCTTGAATAAATACGTAGGTGGGTTTCCACAAATGGATATTCGAGAAAAGGATTATAAATTGGAGTCCGTAAAAGACTCGCTTGGGATGAGTAAAAAACTTGTTTATTCTATAAAGAGTTTAAATGCTTTTATGTCACCTGATACAATCAAACTGTTATTAATTAAGGAGAAATATGATTTGTACCATTCTTTTTCAAAGAAAATCGAAGCCGAACATGGTATGACACTCACAGATGTGAGATTCATTTTCAACGCCAAAAAGCACGAGAATAAAGATTATCCCAAGTTAGAAGGCTATTTAACGCTTCGGAAAGTGCAAATTAAAGAAAATGCTTTTTTAAGTGCTGTGTTGAAACAGTTTGAAATTGATAAGAAGTTATTGAGATAAAGCTAATTCAATTTATTGATATACAAAAAAGGTCAAGCAAAATGCTCGACCTTTTTTGTGTTTTATAAAAAGAGAATAAAAATTCTACATTCTCAATTATTCATTAATTAAACATACTCTCTACGTTGCTTCGATGCCTCTTGAATTCTCTTCTTTTCGGCTGCTGCTTCGAGTTCTGCTTTGCTACCAACGATAATGTTTTGGTATTTACGGTTACCAGTTCCAGCAGGAATCAAGTGACCAACGATAACGTTCTCTTTCAAACCTTCGAGCGTATCACGCTTACCTCTTACGGCAGCTTCTGATAGCACTTTAGTAGTTTCTTGGAACGATGCCGCTGACATGAATGATTCCGTACCCAATGATGCCGTAGTGATACCTTGTAATGTTGGACGAGCAACCGCTGGCATTGCATCACGAACCACGAGTTGTGCTAAGTCAGCACGCTTCAATCGGCTATTTTCGTCACGCATTTCACGGCCTGTAATAATCTGACCTGGCTTATACTTATCAGAAGCACCAGCATCCATTACTACTTTTTTGTCCAAAATCTTATCGTTTCCTGCACGTACTAACCACTTGTCAATCATTTGATTATCCAAGAAGAGCGTATCCCCTGAGTCGATAACCTCTACTTTTTGCATCATTTGGCGAACAATCGTTTCGATGTGCTTATCAGAGATTTTTACACCCTGCTGGCGATATACGGCTTGTACTTCGTTTACTAAGTACTCTTGTACGGCGGTTGGCCCTTTGATACGAAGAATATCGGCTGGCGTGATAGCTCCATCAGAAAGTGGGTCACCTGCCAAAACGAAGTCTCCGTCTTGTACTAAGAATAATTTCGACAAAGGCACCATGTATTTCATCTTGATACCATCTTTTGCTTCCACAAAAATCTCACGATTACCACGTTTGATAGAACCGTATTGTACGATACCATCAATCTCAGATACAACCGCAGGATTTGAAGGGTTACGAGCCTCAAATAACTCCGTGATACGAGGTAAACCACCCGTAATATCTCGGTTCATGTTGATGGCACGTGGAATCTTAGCTAAGATTTGTCCTGCTTTGATAATTTTGCCATCTTCTACCGTCAAACGAGCCAATACTGGCAAGTTGTAGGCTTTCTCTTCTTCACCATTGCTTGTTCTTACGATGATTGAAGGGTTTTTCGTACGGTCTTTCGATTCGATGATAACTTTATCACGGAAACCAGTTTGCTCATCGGCTTCTTCTTTATAAGTTATATTTTCTTCGATTGCATCGTATTCTACAACTCCATCAATATCAGCAAGGATAACGGCGTTAAATTGGTCCCAATGACAAAGTGTATCACCTTTGGCAACTTGTTGTCCGTCTTTTACTTCCAAAGTAGCACCGTAAGGTACGTTATTTACGATAAGTACGTTGTTTGTACCTGTTTCGATGATACGAATCTCACCACGACGACCCAACACGGTTGTAATTTCGTTACCTTCACGGTCAGTTGACTGTACGGTACGCATTTCTTCGAGTTGGATTGTTCCAGCAAATTTCGCTTTGATGTTTGCTTCCGAAGCAACGTTTTGGGCAGTACCCCCTGTGTGGAACGTACGGAGTGTAAGCTGCGTACCTGGCTCACCGATTGATTGTGAGGCAATTACACCAACTGCTTCGCCACCTTCCGACATACGGCCAGTAGCCAAGTTACGTCCATAACATTTCGCACAAACACCTGTTTGCGTTTCACAAGTCAATACTGAGCGAATTTCTACTGTTTCAATAGCCGTTTCGTCGATTTCGGCCGCAATTTCTTCGGTGATTTCTTCGCCAGCTTTTACGATAAGTTTCTTAGTCAATGGGTCGATTACATCATAAACTGATGTACGGCCCAAGATACGCTCAGAAAGTGGTTCAACGATATCTTCGTTGTCTTTTAAAGCTGAAACTTGAATACCACGTAAAGTTCCACAGTCGATTTCGTTTACTACTACGTCTTGTGCAACATCGTGCAAACGACGAGTTAAGTAACCAGCATCGGCAGTTTTTAGGGCTGTATCGGCCAAACCTTTACGAGCACCGTGTGTTGAGATAAAGTATTCGAGTACGTCGAGACCTTCTTTAAAGTTAGACAAGATTGGGTTTTCGATGATTTCTCCAACCGAGCCTTGAATATTCTTTTGTGGTTTCGCCATCAAACCTCTCATACCACCCAACTGACGCACTTGTTCTTGCGAACCACGAGCTCCCGAGTGCATCATCATATAAATTGGGTTGAAACCTGCTTGGTCTTCTTCCAATTGTTTTAATAGAATCACACGCATCGAACTATTTACACGTCCCCAAATATCAATGATTTGGTTATAACGCTCACGCTCAGTAATAATACCGAACATATAGTTGTTTTGTACTTCCTCTACTTCTTTTTTCGCATCTTCAACGAGTTTTGCTTTTTCTTCTGGGATAATGATGTTATCCAAACCGATAGACAAACCTCCACGGAAGGCCGTTTGATAACCCAATTGCTTGATGTCATCTAAGAATTGTGCTGTACGAGCATAGCCTGCCTCTTTGAATACACGACCGATAAGCTGTTGTAGCTTTTTCTTAGTCAATAATTCGTCAAGATAACCTACTTCTTCAGGTACACACTGGTTAAATAAGATACGTCCAGCAACGGTATCAACGATTTTCCAAACTAAGTTGCCGTTTTCGTCTTTTACCTTTACACGACACTTGATGTGAGCGTGTTTTGAAACCGCACCTTCGTTCATCGCAATGATTACTTCTTCTGGCGAGTAGAAAGTAAGACCTTCACCTGGCTCTTTGTGAGTAGGAGTTGATTTACGTCCTTTCGTTACGAAGTAAAGACCCAATACCATGTCCTGAGAAGGTACAGTGATTGGAGCTCCGTTGGCAGGGTTCAAGATATTATGAGCCGCCAACATCAAGATTGAAGCTTCCATGATTGCTTCCTGACCAAGCGGCACGTGAACGGCCATCTGGTCACCGTCAAAGTCAGCGTTGAAGGCTGTACAAACGAGTGGGTGCAATTGGATTGCTTTTCCTTCCACTAATTTTGGTTGGAAAGCTTGAATACCAAGACGGTGGAGCGTAGGGGCACGGTTCAAAAGAACTGGGTGTCCTTTCAATACGTTTTCCAAAATATCCCAAACTACTGCGTCTTTTCTGTCAACGATTTTCTTCGCCGATTTTACGGTCTTAACAATTCCACGCTCAATTAACTTTCTGATAATGAACGGTTTGAAAAGTTCGGCCGCCATATCTTTTGGAAGTCCGCATTCGTGTAGTTTCAATTCTGGACCTACAACGATTACCGAACGACCAGAGTAGTCAACACGCTTTCCAAGTAAGTTTTGACGGAAACGACCTTGCTTTCCTTTCAACATATCAGAAAGTGATTTCAAGGCACGGTTACCTTCCGAACGAACGGCGTTTACTTTACGAGAGTTGTCGAACAATGAGTCAACTGCCTCTTGTAACATACGTTTTTCGTTACGTAAGATTACTTCTGGAGCTTTGATTTCTAACAAACGTTTCAAACGGTTGTTACGGATAATCACACGACGGTAAAGGTCATTCAAGTCAGAAGTGGCGAAACGACCACCATCCAATGGCACTAACGGACGCAATTCTGGTGGAATAACTGGCACCATACGGATAACCATCCACTCTGGTTTATTTTCGATACGCGTGTTTGCATCACGTAATGCTTCTACGATTTTCAAACGCTTCAAGGCATCAGCCTTACGTTGTTGTGAAGTATCGGTAGCCGCAGCGTGACGAAGGTCGTATGATAATTGGTCTAAGTCAAGGCGAGAAAGCATCATTTCTAATGCCTCAGCACCCATTTTGGCGATAAATTTATTAGGGTCTTTATCGTCGAGCATTTGGTTATCACGTGGCAATTTGTCCATGATGTCCAAATATTCTTCTTCCGTCAAGAAGTCGTTTTTAGAAACTCCATCTTCACCTTTAATACCTGGCTGAATAACCACGTATCTTTCGTAGTAAATAATTTGGTCGAGTTTCTTCGACGACATACCTACTAAGTAACCGATTTTGTTTGGCAAACTACGGAAGTACCAAATGTGAGCCACAGGCACAACAAGTTCGATGTGTCCCATACGTTCACGACGTACTTTCTTTTCAGTAACTTCTACCCCACAACGGTCGCAGATGATACCTTTGTAGCGAATACGTTTGTATTTACCACAGTGACATTCCCAGTCTTTTACAGGACCGAAAATACGCTCGCAAAACAAACCGCCCATTTCGGGTTTGTAAGTACGATAGTTGATTGTCTCAGGTTGAGTAACTTCACCGAAAGAGCTTTCTAAGATTGACTCTGGAGAAGCCAAACTGATAGTGATGCTCTGGAAGTCACTATTGAGTTTTTTATTTTTCTTTAAAGACATTTTCAAGTATGATTGATGTGAAAATGATATGCTCATTTTAAGGTGTGTGATTCCGTAGAAAAACACACCTTTATATTTTCAGATTACTGCAAAGTAATCTCTAATGCTAAGCCTCGTAATTCGTGAACCAATACGTTGAATGATTCTGGGATATTTGGTTTTGGCAAATTCTCTCCTTTTACGATTGCTTCGTATGCTTTGGCACGACCCAATACATCATCCGATTTTACAGTCAAGATTTCTTGTAAGATATGCGATGCACCGAATGCTTCCAATGCCCAAACCTCCATCTCTCCGAAACGCTGACCACCAAATTGTGCTTTACCACCCAATGGTTGTTGCGTAATAAGTGAGTATGGTCCGATTGAACGGGCGTGCATTTTATCATCAACTAAGTGACCGAGCTTCATCATATACATGATACCTACGGTTACTTTTTGGTCGAATGGCTCACCAGTCAAACCGTTGTATAGTTGCGAACGTCCGTAAGGCGGTAAACCTGCTTCTGCTAACTCGGCTGATACTTCTTCTTCCGTAGCACCATCAAAGATTGGCGTAGCATATTTACGTCCTAATTTTCTACCCGCAAGACCTAATACAACTTCGTATAGCTGACCGATGTTCATACGAGAAGGTACACCAAGTGGGTTCAACACGATGTCCATTGGTTGACCTTCTGCCGTAAATGGCATGTCTTCATCACGAACGATACGAGCAACAACCCCTTTGTTTCCGTGACGACCCGCCATCTTGTCACCCACTTTCAACTTACGTTTCTTAGCGATGTACACTTTAGCCAATTTCACGATACCCGCTGGTAATTCGTCACCAACTTCCAATACAAAACGCTCACGTTTGAATCGACCGATTACTTCGCTACGACGAGCTAAGTAGTTCTTACAAAGTGTTACGATTAGTTTGTTGAAAGCAGGGTCTTCTGTCCAACCATCCAAGATTACATCGCCCAATAAGTTTACTTCTTCAGGTACATTATATTGGCTTTCGTCAACATAATTGTTTTTATCTGGGAATAAGTTATTAGTGATGTTTGCACGGTTGAATTTCATGCCTTTAGAGATAAGTTCATCTCCAAATTTATGTTTCACACCTACAGTTGTTTTGCCATCAAGCAATTCAACCATTTTATCAATCATCAATGCACGGAGTTCAAGCAATTGTCTTCCGTGTTTCTTCATCAATGCCTTTAATTCGTCTTTGTGTTTCGAACGCTCTTCCTTGCTTGGGCGAGAGAAAAGTTTGGTGTCGATAATTACACCGTCCATTGATGGTGGTGCTTTTTTCGACGCATCTTTAACATCACCTGCTTTATCGCCGAAGATAGCACGGAGAAGTTTTTCTTCTGGAGTTGGGTCTGATTCTCCTTTTGGAGTAATCTTACCGATTAGAATATCTCCTTCACGGACACGTGTTCCTGTGCGAACGATACCGTTTTCGTCGAGGTTCTTCACAGTTTCCTCCGAAACGTTTGGAATCTCAGCTGTTAATTCTTCTTCACCACGTTTTGTATCACGTACCTCAAGCTCGTATTCTTCGATGTGAATGGATGTGAAAATATCTTCACGTACAACTCTCTCAGAGATTACAATCGCATCCTCAAAGTTATATCCTTGCCAAGGCATGAAGGCAACCAAGAGGTTACGTCCGAGAGCAAGCTCTCCACCTTGCGTAGCATATCCTTCTACAAGGATTTGACCCTTTTTCACTTCTTGACCTTTCAATACAATCGGACGAATGTTGATACAAGTATCTTGGTTCGTGCGGCGATGTTTGATAAGCTCATAAGAAGTTACGTTGGTATCGAAGCTAACCAATGATTGCTCGTGAGTCCAGTTATAACGAACCTTGATGACATTTGCATCAACGTATTCGATAACACCATCTTCTTCAGCTACAACCAACGTACGTGAGTCACGAGCCAAACGGCCTTCGAGACCCGTACCGACGATTGGAGCTTCTGGACGCAACAATGGCACCGCTTGACGTTGCATGTTCGAGCCCATCAAGGCACGGTTGGCATCATCATGCTCAATGAATGGAATCATTGAAGCGGCCACTGATACAATCTGATTTGAGGCAATATCCATGTAGTCGATTGAATCTGGAGTCTTCATCGGGAAGTCACCTTCATAACGACACTTCAATGTATCAACCAAGAAGTTTCCTTCGGCGTCAACATCGGCTGTTGCCATCGCAATATTTTTTCCGTCTTCTTCTTCGGCTGTTAAGTAAACTAACTCTTTGGTTAATTTACCGTTTTCAATCTTAACATAAGGGGTTTCGATGAAGCCCATGCTGTTAATTTTGGCATACGTACAAAGTGACGAAATCAAACCGATGTTTGGACCCTCTGGAGTTTCGATGGTACACAAACGACCGTAGTGCGTATAGTGAACGTCACGAACCTCGAAACCTGCACGCTCACGGCTCAATCCACCTGGCCCGAGTGCCGACATACGACGCTTGTGCGTGATTTCGGCCAATGGGTTGGTTTGGTCCATGAACTGTGATAGCTGGTTGGTACCAAAGAATGAGTTGATAACTGATGAAAGCGTACGAGCGTTAATCAAATCAACTGGTTTGAAATCTTCGTTATCACGAACGTTCATACGCTCTTTGATAGTACGGGCCATACGAGCCAAACCTACACCAAATTGTGCGTAAAGTTGCTCTCCTACGGTACGTACACGACGATTCGATAAGTGGTCAATATCATCGACAACTGCTTTTGAGTTAATCAATGAGATGAGGAACTTAACGATTTCAACAATATCTTGCGTTGTCAATACACCTGTTTCGAGTGGTGTAGTGAGGTTCAATTTTGTATTTACACGGTAGCGACCTACTTCTCCTAAATCATAACGTTTGTCAGAGAAGAATAAACCTTGTATAATCTCACGAGCGGTTGCTTCGTCAGGTGCTTCGGTGTTACGTAACTGACGGTAGATTTGCTCAACGGCCTCTTTTTCAGAGTTTGAGCTATCACGTTGTAACGTATTATAGATAATGTTAAATTCTGATACGTTGGCATCTTCACGGTGCAAAATGATTGATTTTTGCTCTGTGTTTAAGATTGTGTCAATGTCATCGTCAGAGATGATAGAGTCACGCTCTAAGATTACCTCGTTACGGTCGATAGAAACAACCTCACCAGTATCTTCATCTACGAAGTCTTCTGTCCATGTACGTAATACACGTGCGGCAAGACGACGACCGATTGCTTTTTTCAAGGCTTCACGAGTGCCAGGAATTTCTTCCGACAAACCGAAAAGGTTAAGGATGTCTTTATCAGAACCAAAACCGATTGCACGAAGCAATGTTGTAACTGGGAATTTTTTCTTACGGTCGATGTACGCATACATTACGTTGTTTACGTCAGTCGAGAATTCAATCCACGAACCTTTCATCGGGATTACACGAGCTGAGTACAACTTCGTTCCGTTTGTGTGCTTACTCATTGAGAAGAACACCCCTGGCGAACGGTGTAATTGTGATACGATAACACGCTCAGCTCCGTTGATAACGAATGAGCCACGACCATTCATGTATGGAATGTTACCCAAGAATACTTCTTGCTCGATTGTCTCGAAGTCTTCGTTGTCGGTATCATTACAAATCAAACGCAATTTTGCTTTTAACGGCACAGCGTAAGTAAGACCACGGTCAATACACTCATCAACTGAGTATTTTGGTGGGTCGATGGTGTAATCGACGAATTCCAACACGTAGTTTTCACGTGAGTCGGCGATTGGGAAGTTTTCGGCAAATACATTGAAAAGCCCTTCCATTTTGCGATTTTCGGCTGGAGTCTCAATCTGGAAAAAATCTTGAAAAGATTTTACCTGAATATCCAAGAAGTCTGGGTATTCGATGAGCGGCTTTACCGTTGCGAAACTTTTTCTACCGGTTTCTGTCAGATTCAAGGTTTGAAAAGTTTTAAGTGATATAAAATTTTTAACTTGTTGTTTAAAGCACAAAATGTGTAGTCCACAGTCAATAGTCGTCAGTCAACAGATTATTGAGAAATGAAGCAAAACTTGTGCTAAAAACTTTTTTATATCGTAGTGAAGCGAATGATTATCCCTGTGCGACCATCCTACGAAAACAGTCGTGTATCGGACAAAAATTCTACTAATGAAAAGCGTATTTTTTCGGGGTAATTCTAAATAGGGTGCGAAATTACGAAATGATAACGAAAAAAACAAAGATTTATTGATGTTATTTATTTATAATGAGTAGTTTTTGTTAGATTATGTAATTAAATGGTAGGTTATCTATTTTTTAAAAATTTTAGGGGTAAATTTAAAAACTAATACCGTCTAATCATTGAATCTCATTTTTATTGCAAGTATCCTGATTTTTATTGCAGATGCCGTTTAAAGTAGTATGATATTTGCTTATTTTAAATTTACTTACGAACCTTTCTATTTCACAAAGTTTCATTCATGAGCGAAGCTCTACAATATTTAGTTTTTGTATCAATTATCGCAATTGCTTTAGTAGTGGTGTTTTCTTTAATGAAAAACTCCTATGCTAAGTATCGACATATTTACATCAACAATGTTGAAGAATTATCAAGGCATTATTATCGCTATGTGCAGTATTTTTGGGGGGTTGGTGTTTTTGTGCCATTTAGCGAGCTTTACATTGATTTGTTTGGTGTCAGAAAAGAAAGCGAGCTAAGTTATAATTTACTTGTCGGGCTTTTTTGCCTTGGAATAGCTTTTTTTAGTCGCTATTTTGCTATTCTTCGCAAGAATCTGCATCGGCTTTTTGCTGCTTTTTTTGCCATTTACAATTCATTAGTTGTATACAAGATTGCCACTTTGGGGCAAATGGATTATCTGACATTGGCTGAGTTTACGCTCGTCAATATGATTTCCTACTACGTTTTTTATACTTTTAGATATTTCTATACCTATCTTCTTGCTATTGTTTTGGCTCTGTTGGGCCTGGTTTATTGGGGTTTTATCTCAACAAAAGATTTTATTATTTATTTCAATAGTTCATTCATAGCTTTTGTAATCAACTACGTAATTCATTACATTGACCTAAGTATCAAAGAAAACCTCTTTTTTGCTTATAAATTTGTGAATCGTGGTAATTTGGTCATCATTGGTGTCAACACTGAAGGTGCTGTGACGTTTGTCAGTAAAAATGTTGAGCAAATTTTAGGATATGCCGATAATGAATGGATTGGTAAAAGTTGGGAAAACGATATTGCAAAAACCTTAGGTTTAGAGCAAAATGATGTCAGTAATACAAAAAAAATAAAAGTAAAAAATGGTAGCTATAAGTTTCTTGATTGGCATGAAGAGGTATTTAATAATGATTTAGTACTGAAAGTTGGGCGAGATGTAACCGATATTAAACTTACAGAAACCCAACTCACAACTACTAATAATCGACTTAATAGCTTATTGGCGAATATCGGAGACTTGGTTTTTGTATTGAATTTAGACTATATCTTTACCGAATATTATCAGAACGAAAATAATGAAGATTTACTGATTCCACCCTCTGGGTTTTTGGGTAAAAGTATTGACCAAATTGGTTTTCCAGACGATGCTCTTACTGCGATTAAGACCGCAATGGACAAGACCATTGCTACTCACAAAAAAACAAATGTAGAGTATAGTTTACAGTCGGAGGTTGGACGACAATGGTTTAGCGTAGTTATTTCACCGCTGGATGATGATAATGGAACCCTAACTGAAATTATTTGTATTGCTCGAAACGTTACTGAAAATAAAAAGGCTGAACTTGAACTCAAACGAACAAAAGAAGTACTCGAACAGACCAATCGTGTGGCACGAGTGGGTGGTTGGGAGTATGATTTAATTGAGCAAAAAGTATATTCTTCAAAAATAACTAAAGAGATTTTCGAAGTTGCTGACGAAAGCGAGTCAGATTTTAGTCAAGTACTCAATTATTTTGATGAAAATGAGTCGAGAGATTTACTTCTAAATGCCATTGATAAATGTATAAAAGAAGGTGTTCCGTACGACCTTGAACTGGCTATTATTACGGCTAATAGAAAAAAACATTGGGTAAGAGCCAAAGGTGCTGCTGAGTTTGTAGAGGGGGTTTGTCGAAGAGTTTATGGTATCGTACAAGATATTGACGAGCAGGTTAAAGCAAAAACAGCCCTTAAACAAAGCGAAGAAAAATTTAGGTATATCAGCGAGAATATATCGGACGTGGTTATTGTTTTTGAAAACAATAAAGTATCCTATTTATCATCTGCTCACGAACGACAATTTGGATATACTACTGAAGAAGCGATTGAAATTTCGGAACGAAATATTTATGAGTTTTTCCATCCCGACGACCACGAATTCCTTAGAAAGCTATATCGTAATGCCATCAAGAGTCAAACCTCGAAGCTCACATACATTGTCCGTTTTTTACACAAAAATGGTTCTTATGTCTGGCGAGAAGACTCCGTCACGCTGATTTATGATTCGACTGGCTATCTTGTTATGCGTTTGATTACCGCAAGAGATATTAGTGAGCGTAAAAACCAAGAAATAGCCAGCCAGCTTCGACAAGAACGGGTGCTTTTACAAAACGACATTCTGATTAGGCTTTCTAAAATCCAATTCGATGAGGGCGATTTTTGGAAAGAAGGCTTACATACTATTACAGAGGCCGCCGCCGAAGGCATCGGTGTTGGCCGAGCAAGTTTTTGGATTTTTGAGCGTAATAAGATTGTATGTGTTGATTTGTATATTAAAGCCGAGCAAGTACACTCATTTGGTTCCGAAATCAGCGAAAACGATTTTCCACTTTATTTTAAAAGCCTCAAAAATGAAATGGCTATTGTGGCCGATGACGCCTACACCCACGAATACACAAAAGAACTGGCCGAAATTTATCTTCGCCCTCAACAAATTGTTTCGATACTTGATTTATCAATTTATATTGGTGGAGAGTTAGTGGGTCTTATTCGTTGGGAACAAACAGAAACAAAGAAAAACTGGTTAGAGGAAGACATCACTTTTGCACGCTCGATTGCCGATATTATTTCGTTAAGAATTGAAGCCGATAAGCGTTTAAAAGCTGAGAGAGAGCTCAAACGAACCAAAGAGATTTTGGAGCAAACAAGTTTTGTCGCAAAAGTTGGTGGCTGGGAAATTGACGTACAGAATCAAACCGTATTTTTCTCAGATATTAATAAAGCTACCCTCGAAGCCCCACCTTCGTTTACATTAGAACTTGAAACGGCCTTAGATTTCTTTAAAGAAGGCGAGAGCCGAGATAAAGTATTAGAGGCCTTTACACAGTGTTTCAAGAAAGGCATTCCGTTTGACATAGAAGTACAGATTATTACTCTCAAAGGAAATGAGCGTTGGGTAAGGGCATTAGGTCAGGCTGAATACGAAAACGGTCGATGCAGTAGGCTTTACGGAACTTTCCAAGATATAGATGAGCAAGTAAAACTCGTTAAAATAATTAAAGATAAAGAGGCTCAATACCGTACGCTTATTTCGAATATTTCGAGTGTTACTTTTAGGTGCTTTAATGATGCAAGCTGGACAATGATTTTTATCAGTGATGCCGTAGAGCAGCTCACGGGTTATCCAGCCGAAGACTTTATTTTAAACAATAAAGTAAGTTATGCCAGTATTATCCACCCCGATGATAGAGCTTATGTAAATGTAACCTCTGATGAAACTAATCGAGAATACACCATAGAGTACCGAATCATTAATAAATCTAATGAGGTTGTTTGGGTAAATGAAAAAGGTAGATGGTATTACGATGAGTCCGAAAAACGAGAGTTGTTAGATGGTATTATTTCTAATATTACCGAGCGTAAGCAAGCCGAAATAGCACTTGTACAAAGCTACGAAGAACTCAAAAATACCCAAACCCAACTATTGGCGATTCAGGTCGAGCAAGAAAAATTTGTAAACTTAGTGAAGTATTCGGGGGCTTTTATTGGGATGTCTGATATGAGGGGAAACTTAATCTTCTTAAACGAAAAAGCCAAACAGATTTCTGGTTTTGGTGATAATTTTGAAGGATTAGTGGCGAAAGATTGCCATTCTGAAGCAGGTGGACGATTCCTCAATGATACTATTGTACCAGAGGTCTTAAAGAATGGAATGTGGCATGGCGAACATGATTTGATAAACTCTATAACCAAAGAAATTAGATATACCGATGCTACAACGTTTTTGGTAAGAGACCCTCTATCAAAGAAGTCAATTGCTTTTGCCACAATACAGATTGATATTACCGAACGAAAAAAAGCAGAAGCCCAATTACTTGAAAACCAACGAGAATTGCTCTACAAAAGCGATATGTTGGCCGCTATTGCCAAGACAACAGAAAAACTTTTGGTTAGTAAAAATATTGAAGAAACACTCAACGAAACTTTTAAACTAATCGGAGAATCAATAGAAATCGATAGGGTTCATTATTTTGAATATGATTTTAAAACCAATCTGATTAGTCAGAAAGTAGAGTGGGTGCGTGAAGGTATTAGTTCGCAAATCAATAACCCTGATACCCATAATCTATCCTTTGATGATATTTCTTTCTATACAGAACCCCTACGTCAGAATAAGATTTTCCAAAGAACATTAAGTGAAATAGAAAATCCTAAAATTATACAGCGTTGGCAGAAGCAAGAGATTTTATCCGTACTCTTATTGCCTATCATGATTAAGGATAAGTTCTACGGGTTTATTGGGTTTGATGATTGCACACACCAACAAATTTGGTCAGATGATAAAATAAACATCTTATTATCGCTAACCACTAATATTGCCAATGCCATTGAACGTATCAACAACGAAATCATTATCAGCGAAAGTGAGAGTAATTTCCGTCAACTCAATGAAACCATCGAAGATGTTTTCTTACTATTTGATGCTGTCAATAAACGATATATTTATGTTAGCCCTTCGTGCAAAGAGGTTTTAGGGCCAGAGCAAGCGTATTTCTATGAGAAAAACTCATTCGTCAGAGATTATTTATTTCCTGAAGACCAAGATATAAACGAAATTATTGATGCTCAAATCAAAGCTCATAATTCCTCCGAAGTAGAATACCGAATCAAAACCAAAGATGGGCAAGTAAAATGGATTTACCAAAAATCATTCGGAATCAGAAACGATACAGGGGAACTGGTCAGAATATCAGGTATTTGTTCGGACATTACCGAACAAAAACTCATACAAAGCCAAATTAAAGAATTATCGTTAGTTGCCGAACGCATTACCAATGGTGTGTTGATTTGGGATACTGAAGGACGAGCGTTGTGGGCCAATCAAAGCTATTTAGATATGATGGAGATTGAGATGCAAGACCTCATCAATAAATCGCCCATTGAATTGTTTAATCCACGAAACGAAAAACTTGATTCGTCATCTAAATTGAATGGTGTGAACTTTAATGTTGAATTAGAGATAGACACTTTCAAGAAAAACACCAAATGGGTAGAAGCCATCAATACTGTTGTGAAAGACGATAAAGGCGAGGTCGTGCAGCAAATAGCTGTTGTAATTGATATTTCGGAACGTAAAAAAGCCGAAAGTTTACTAAAAGAAAGCGAAGAAAGATTCCGTTTCATTGCCGAGAATACCTCTGATGGTATCTTCGTTATTGAGAATACCCTCATTGTATATACATCGCCATCTTTCCAGAAAATGTTTGGGTATAGTTTCAGAGAGAGTGTAGAACAAAGCAAAGGAAACCTCATGGCTTTGCTGCACCCTGATGATGTTCTTGACTTTGCACGAACCGTCAGTAGTGCTGTAAACGCCCGAAATACCACTTTTACCCACCAATACCGTACTCGACATAAAAACGGGCATTATGTATGGCGAGAAGACACGGTTACGATAATTTACAAAGACGATAAAGTTTTCCGTTTTATTAGTGTAGTACGAGACATAACTGAGCGTAAGAAAGCCGAAGAGCGTCTCAGAGAAAGCGAGCGTAAACTAAGCAGTATTCTCAATGCCTTAGATGAAGTGGTATGGGCTATTAGTGTGCCAGACTATAAGCTACTATTGGTAAGTAAATCATTCGAAAAGGTTTATGGAAAAACTTCAAAGCAATGGAAGTTAGATTTTAGTTTATGGAAAGATTCCATCATTGAAGAAGATAAGCCGATTGCCCAAAAGATGGAGCAGGATATTTTGTTTTTAGGTGTTGCTTACGGAATCTATCGTATCTTGGATGCTCAAGGAAACATCAAGTGGCTCGAAAATGCTGCCAAAGTAGTCAGAAATGAAAACGACGAGCCATTTATGATTATGGGTATCATGACCGATATAACCGAGAAAAAAATAGCGGAAGAAGCCCTAAAAGCTGCTCAAGAGGTAGCCGAAGAAGCCAATCGGGCAAGAGCTGAGTTGGAATTGCGAGCCTTACAGATGCAAATGAACCCACATTTTGTATTTAACGCTCTCAACTCGATTCAAAGCTACGTGATGAACCAAGATACCCTAACGGCAAACCTGTATTTATCGAAATTCTCTCGATTAATTCGTCTGTTTCTTGATTCGTCACGTAGCCGATTTATTCCATTGGCTGAGGAAATAAAATTATTAACACTCTATATTGAGTTAGAAAAAATCAGGTTTGAAAATAAATTTGATTTTGAAATAACGGTTGATGCACAAGTCAATAAATACGTTGAGATTCCGACTATGATTCTACAACCTTTTATCGAAAATGCTATCAATCATGGTCTTCGATACAAACATCAAAAAGGACTTTTGAGTATTAAGTTTTATAAGGAATTAGGCTATCTGATTTGCAAAATCGAAGATAATGGTGTTGGACGAAACAATGCTGAAAAAATACAATCAAAATCAAGTAAAGGTTATAAATCGCAAGGCTTGAAAATTACTACCGAACGCCTTACGACCTATAATAAAATCAATGATGCGAATATCGTATTTTCAATCAAAGACCGCATCGAAAACCCAGCAAGTCCGAACGACGAAGTAGGTACGGTAATCGAAATCCGATTCCCTGAAAATTAAACAAAAAAGCACTGCTGATGTTAGCATAGAAGTATTCGATAAAGAAATAGCTTAACAATGATGTGTCATTCTTCACATTGATTGCTTAATTTTGCAAAAAATAGAGGTTTAATGTTTGCTGAAAATCTTCATTAATCATTAACCATTAACCATTCATCATTACTATAAATGGCACTTAGCGAACAAGAATTACTACGCCGTCAGAAAAGACAAGACCTTATGGCAATGGGTATTGACCCATATCCTGCCGATTTATTTGAAGTAAACGTAACGGCTGCCGATATTGAGAAGAATTACGAAAACAATAAGCTCGACTATAAAAATGTATCAATCGCTGGCCGTTTGATGTCGTTTCGTATCATGGGAAGTGCGTCTTTTGCCGAATTGCAAGATTCAACGGGGCGTATCCAATTATATTTCCGCCGTGATGACCTCTGCCCAGGTGAAGACAAAACGCTTTACAATACAGTTTTCAAGAAATTGCTTGATATTGGTGATATTATCGGTGTAAAAGGCTATGTTTTTACTACGCAAACAGGCGAGACATCGATTCACGTAACCGAATTTAAGATTCTTAATAAATCGCTTCGTCCGCTACCAGTTGTAAAAGAGGTTGACGGAAAAACGTTCGATGCGTTCTCTGACCCAGAGCAACGCTACCGCCAACGCTACGTAGATTTAATCGTAAATCCACACGTAAAAGAGGTGTTCATCAAACGTGCAAGAATCATCAGCACGATGCGTAAAATGTTTGATGAAAAAGGTTGGCTCGAAGTAGAAACCCCAATCTTACAGCCGATTCATGGTGGAGCAGCAGCACGCCCGTTTGCTACGCACCACAATACGCTCGATATGCCTTTATATATGCGTATCGCTAACGAACTTTACCTCAAACGCCTCATTGTGGGTGGTTTTGAAGGAGTTTATGAGTTCGGGAAAATGTTCCGCAACGAAGGAATGGACCGTACGCACAACCCAGAATTTACTTCGCTCGAATTCTACGTAGCCTACAAAGACTACGAATGGATGATGGGAATTACGGAAGAAATCTTCGAGAAAGTAGCAATGGCCGTTCACGGTTCAACGACTTTCAAATTGGGCGAAAACGAATTGAATTTTGCTGGTCCATTTGCTCGTTTGAGTATCTTGGAAGCCATCGAAAAATATACAGGTGTAAACTTAGCCGATTTGAGTGAAGAAGAAACCCGTGCTTACTGCCGTCAGTGGGGAATGGAAATCGACGACACCATGGGCAAAGCCAAATTAATTGACGAGATTTTTGGCGAAAAAGTAGAAGCTAACCTTATTCAGCCGACGTTTATCATTGACTATCCAGTAGAGATGTCGCCACTAACAAAGAAACACCGCTCAAAACCAGGTTTAGTTGAGCGTTTTGAGTTATTTGTGAATGGAAAAGAGGTAGCCAATGCGTACTCGGAGCTAAACGACCCAATTGACCAACGTGAGCGTTTTGAAGAGCAACTCAAATTGGCCGAACGTGGCGACGAAGAAGCCATGGCCATGGACGAAGATTTCATTCGCTCGCTCGAATACGGAATGCCGCCAACCGCAGGTATCGGTATCGGAATCGACCGCCTCACGATGATGCTCACTGATAATGTGAGTATTCAAGAAGTGCTTTTCTTCCCGCAAATGCGACCAGAGAAAAAACAAGAACTCTCGCAAGAAGCAGATTATGAAGCAATGGGTATTCCAGCCGTTTGGGTGCCAGCCTTACAAAAAATGGGCTTCGTGATGGTTTCGCAACTCAAAGAAGCAAATGCCAACAAAATATTCAATGATTTAGGTGGTATGAGAAAAAAACTCAAAATCGACGAAAAAATGCCAAGTAAAGAAGAAGTAGAGGCTTGGGTGAAGTAAAGAACAAACTGGTTATGTTTGAAACCTCTCCAAAATATTCTAAATTTGGAAAACTAAATATTTAAAAATGGGAGCTGACATTCAATCTCGAAAAATGCTTTTTATGCAAGAGTATCTTAGACTTAACGATGAACAAATCATTGATAAGTTAAGCGATTTATTGCACAAAGAGAAATCAAAAAGATTAAAGGTTAAATTGAAGCCTATAACCCAAGAAGAGTTGGAGGCCAAATTAAACCGTTCCGAAAAAAATATTGAAAATGGAGAGATTTACAGCCAAAATGAAGTAGAGAATTTCTTCAAAAATAGATTTCAATAATGCCAAAATATAGCATAATTTGGACGAACGAAGCTTTTGATGATTTACTCTTAATAGAAGATTACTTGGGTCACGAAAAAGCACAAAAAGTTATTGATAAAATTATTGCTCGTGTCAGACAATTGGAAGATTTCCCTTTATCAGGAAGAATTCAACCGACTCAAACCCGACAAGAATATCGCTTTTTAGTTGAGGGTAATTATAAAATTATTTACTCGTTTAGGAATAACAAACTTTATATTAACACTATTTTTGATACTCGGCAAGACCCTGATAAATTAAAAGTTTAGAATTAATAAAAAAAGCGGAACATTAAAATTCCGCTTTTTTTATTAAACGGTAAGGACGGATTCACTTTTATGTTCTTAAATTTGTTGAAAACAAAAATTTGTATTCCGATGAAGAAAATACTTACATACGTTCTTATTCTTTTGCCGTTTTTATCGCAGGCTCAGTCGAACTTGAAAGCATCGCTTGATAAAGTGAAGAGCTATGTAAAAGAAATAAAATTAGAAAAATCTACGGTTAATCAGCAAATTAGCTATGAGGCCGCCACACCATTTGATATAAAACTTACAATCACTACTACTGATTCAAAAGGTAAAAATACCGAAGAACTCTATGAGTTTAACTTAGGTTTAATGGGAGACATCAAGCGTAGTGCTTCTACCAAAGAAATGAAAGTAGAGCTTGCGTCGCAGAAAAACCTAAAGGTGATTCGCTACACCAAAGGCGGAGAAATGCAAAACTATGAAAACAAAGTAGAGCTATTATCAGAGAATATTGATGATGCACGAGAGCTGGAAAAAAATCTCAAAGATGCTATTTCCGCCGCCAAAACTGCTTGGGAGGCATCAATAAAGTTGCCCAAAGAAGATTTAGGGGCATTACAAACGTGGCTCGAACAAAACATTAAAGAAGCTACGGCTGAGAAACAAACATTTAAGCAAAGTCTCAAAAAATCAAGCACCTACAAAGACCGAGCATCATTGAGTTTGGAAGAAAATGATGGCGGTAAAAAAGCAACCGAAATACAAGCGGATTTTAGTTGGGGAGACTTAAACGAAGGCAGTGCCGAATTGAAAATTAGTGGTAAAGAAATTTATGTGGTAGCTAAATCAAAAAATGATTACATAAAAACCACAAAAGGCTACAACGATGAAATAAAGATTTATGCTCAAACACCAAGCGAAGGAAGTGTATTACAAATGGCCATTCAGAAAATCATTCCTTTGGCTAAAAAAGAATTACAAGCTCGCTTACCCAAACTGGCTACTAAAGAAGATGCTTTTAAAGTGTTGAAAGACCGTACCAAAGATTTTAAAGTAAATGAGTCGGCTTATACCCAAAAGATAGCCACGGCTTGCCTGACAACTTATGACTTGAAATCTGAAATCAAAGGAAAAACCGTAGAAGAATCGTTCAAATTTAATTTTGGAGATTTATCCGATTATAAACTTTCGGTTTCAAAAGAAATAATCAAAATCACGGCTAAGGTAGCTGATAGCAAGAAGTTTATCCAATATACCAAAGACGGGGCTTTACAAAATTACGATAACAGCGTTGATTTCATAGTGGGTGACCTCGAAGATGCTCGTTATTTAGCTGAAGCCCTCCCTGCTATTTCAAAAGGCTGTAAGACAAACATAACAGCAGGTGACTTCAGTAGCTTAGTTGCTAAACTGAAACTTACCGAAAACCCCAAACAAGACCTAACATTACAAGATGGCGATAAATGCAAATGGAAACTGGCATCTACGCTTGCAGAATCAAAAAAATCAGTAGAGTCGATTTCGGAATGGAATTTATATGACATCGACCTTAAGAAAATAGATATTGATGTTTCGGGCAAAACTGTGGGTATTACGGCTTATACGCTCAACAAAGAAAAGTTTATTAAGCTCACAAGAGATAGCAAACCTGGCTTTTCGAGCGAAATAAATTTCGTAGTTAAAGACATCGAAGACGCTCAGAAATCGCTCGCTACCATCAAAGCATTGGTAGATGGTTGCAAGAAACCGTAATTACTTGATAGCTATACGTTTACGAATTAGATTCTTTACAAATATTTTATATAGAAATTTGTGGAGAATCTGATTTTTTTCAATTAAATTGCCTTACAAATATATAACCGCTAATCTTCAAATGTTTTTATGAGCAGGAAAGTGTTAGTTTTAAATGCCGATTATAGTGCATTAAGTATTTGTACAGTACCAAAGGCCTTTTTATTAGTTTATCTCGACAAGGCCGAGTTAGTCTCCGATTCCCCAAAAGGTATGCTTCGCACCGTCGATAAAAGCTATCCACTCCCTTCTGTCATTCGGCTCAATCATTACGTCAGTTTGCCATTTAAAGGCGTGATGCTCAGTAGGCAGAATGTATTTAGGCGTGACGGCAACAAATGTGTTTATTGCGGAAGCCACGAAGACCTCACACTCGACCACGTTGTACCTAAATCAAGAGGCGGAAAAACCAACTGGGATAACCTCGTAACCGCCTGCCGTCGCTGCAATTCTCGCAAAGGCGACCTCACCCCCGAAGAAGTCGGATTTACTCTCCCCCGAAAACCTTACAAACCATCGTTTATTATGTTTCTACGAGACTTCGCAGGTTCTATCGAAGAGAACTGGCTGCCGTTTCTCGGAACAAAAGAACGAGCGTAGGGTTTGATATTTTTTAGGCATCCTCTCTGCAAAGCTTCAAACGCTTTGTATTGTAATTTTTTGCCCTTTTTCTTCACGAATTTGTTTAGCATCTATCCAAAAAATACTTACTTTTGGCAGCAATAGCACGACTATCTCATTCCGACATCATACATTTATGCCTACAAACACTTTTGATATTAGTGGACTCTCTCAGCAACAAGTTTTAGAAGCCCGAGAAAAATTTGGTAATAATAACCTCGAATATAAAAAAGAGAATGGCTTTTTGGAAGCCATCAAAGGTTTAATAAAAGAGCCAATGGTTATTTTGCTGCTCGTTGCTTCGGTTATTTATTTCATTAGCGGCGAATACGGCGACGGTATTTTCTTAGCCTCAGCCATTGTTTTGGTAGCTATAATTTCGCTCTACCAAGATTCCCGCAGCCGTGATGCCCTCCAAAAGCTTAAAAGCTTTACACAACCCACCTGCAAGGTCATTCGAGAGGGTGAAATTATCGAAATTTCGAGTGAAGAATTGGTGCTTGGCGATAGCCTCGTGGTTGAAGAAGGCACACTCGTGGCGGCCGATGGCGTAATCGTACGTTCCAATGATTTCTCGGTCAATGAATCTATTCTTACGGGCGAGTCGCTTTCGGTTGAGAAAGATGCCAACAAAGAAGATAATCAGGTTTTTAGAGGAACAACCGTGGCCAGCGGTTTGGCAATAGCCACCGTAACGGCCGTTGGTAACGAAACTAAACTGGGTAAAATTGGCAAAAGTCTTGAAAGTATCGAGGAAGAAGAAACGCCTTTGGAGCTTCAAATAAGCAATTTTGTTAAGAAAATGGTCTTTGCGGGAGCAATCGTTTTCTTGGTGGTGTGGGCAATTAATTTCTTTCAATCGCATAATGTTTTAGATAGTTTGCTTAAAGCTCTTACGCTGGCTATGAGTATTTTGCCCGAAGAAATTCCCGTAGCTTTTACAACCTTTATGGCATTAGGTGCGTGGCGATTAATGAAAATGGGAATCGTGGTAAAGCAAATGAAGACCGTAGAAACGCTGGGGAGTGCAACTGTCATTTGCACCGATAAAACAGGCACAATTACCGAAAATAAAATGTCGTTGGCGAAGGTTTTTGTGTTGGGGGCTGATAAAATAGCGGAGCCACAAGGAACACTGACCGATGCCGAGAAAGCCTTGATAGAAATAGCGATGTGGGCCAGCGAACCGATTCCTTTCGACCCCATGGAAATTGCTTTGCACGATGCTTACGCAAAAACGACTTCGCAAGACCAGCGACCAAATTTTGAATTGATTCATGAATATCCGTTGGGTGGAAAACCACCCATGATGACCCATATTTTTGAAAATAAAGTGGGAAAACGCTTCATTGCGGCCAAAGGTGCTGCCGAAGCCATCATGAATGTGAGCGTTTTGACCGAGGCCGAAAAACAAAAAATCAATGAAGTAATTAATACGCTGGCTAAGGAAGGATATAGGGTTTTGGCAGTAGGGGAGGCTCAATTTGAGGGCAATAATTACCCGCAAACGCAACAAGAATTTAAGTTTGGTTTCAAAGGTTTGGTGGCTTTCTATGACCCGCCTAAAAAGAATATTGGAGGTGTTTTGAATAGTTTTTATCGAGCAGGAATCGACGTGAAAATTATCACGGGCGATAATGCTGCCACTACAACGGCTATTGCCAAGCAAATTGGCTTTAAAGGCCACGAACGTAGCCTTACGGGCGACGAACTCATGCAATTGTCGGAAACGGAATTACAACAGCGAGTAAAAGATACCAATCTGTTTACCCGAATGTTTCCCGAAGCCAAACTTCGCATCATCAATGCTCTAAAAGCCCAAAATGAGATTGTAGCCATGACGGGCGACGGCGTAAATGATGGTCCAGCTCTTAAAGCAGCTCATATTGGCATTGCCATGGGTAAAAAAGGTACCGAAATTGCCAAACAAGCGGCTTCGTTGATTTTGGTAGAAGATGATTTATCAAAAATGGTCGATGCCGTAGCTATGGGGCGAAAGATTTACTCAAATCTCAAAAAGGCCATTCAATACATTATTTCGATTCATATTCCGATTATACTCACTGTCTTTTTGCCGTTGGCTTTGGGTTGGTTGTATCCGAATATATTTTCGCCCGTACATGTTATTTTCTTAGAACTAATCATGGGGCCAACTTGCTCAATTATCTACGAAAACGAGCCGATGGAAAAAAATACGATGCAGCAAATGCCACGACCATTCACAACAACGTTTTTTAGTTGGAAAGAACTCGCAACCAGTGTTTTACAAGGTTTGATGATAACTATCGGAACGCTGTCGGCTTACCAATATGCTGTTCAGTCGGGTTTTGATGAATCGCTCACCCGAACGATGGTTTTTGTTACGCTCATCATTGCCAACATATTTTTAACCTTGGTTAATCGGTCATTTTATTATTCCATCTTCACGACATTGATGTATAAAAATAACCTCGTATCGTTGATTATTTCTATTACGTTGGTGTTGCTTTGGCTATTGATTTTCGTTGAACCATTGGCCAATTTCTTCGCCTTTACGCCACTCACCATCGACCAACTCGGCATTTGCCTCGGAATTGGCTTTGTTTCTGTGATTTGGTTTGAGTTAGTGAAATGGTGGAAGAGGAGGAAATCATAATTTTGTAAATTTTAAACTCCATAAATCATACTTAAAAAATTGGTTTTTTATGATTTTATCGGGTAGATTAACGTCGGCAGGGTTCAAAACTCTGCCGACGTTCTTCAACTTCATGAAATCTGATAAATTAAAGAATCCTCAAATTCATACATCTATGAAAAGCTCAATTGCTGTTTTATTATTTAGCTTATTTTTAAACATTGTTTTTGCTCAAACGACAACTATTTCTGGAAAAGTGCCTTCCATGAAAAAAGGTAAAATTACTGTTAATCGACCTTCTAATTGGCTGATTGATAGTGATATAAACGGAGTTTCATTGAAAAAACAAATTGCACAAAATGGTTCGTTTACTCTTGATTTAAAAGCTATTGACAAAGAAATTATATTGTTCACAGTTTGGGATAGTTTACAAACCAAAAAGCTTTACGAACAGTATTTATATATTTCTAAAGGTGATAAAATTGTTATAAATGAGAAATCCGATGGCAAAATTATCATTACTGACGCTGGAACAAATCACAGTAAATTAGTGGGAGTAAGTACGTTTTATGATGTGGGCGAAGCTTATGGCGACCCTCTACCAGATAGAGTGTATGAAAGAATCAATAACTTTTATCAAGCAGATAAATTATTGATAGATAATTACTTGACTAAATATAAACCATCCAAAGAAGTTGCCAATGCTTGGAATTATCACTTGAAATATGCCCGTTTAGCGGCTTTCTATTCAATTTATAGTAATAGTTCTGTAAGAAAAAATAATCTAAAGTGGACGCTGGTATTTAATCAATTACAAGATGAGGTTGCCATTTCTGAGGATAAGGCCCTTATTTCTCCTTCTTATCAAAATTATTTAGGACAGTTTTTGTTTGCTAAGAGTATGTTTAAATTTTTGAATTAGCTAAAAAGGAATCGGATTTATTAACTTTGAAACGACCAAATTTTAAAGTTATGCAAATCTATTTTGAAGATTTATCCGATTCCCAATGGGAAGTTATG
>JACCDW012077919.1_pt1 | contig 26007 bp, 28 predicted proteins | sample 7449781 | NCBI WGS metagenome assembly JACCDW01 (sample SAMN15323449, study PRJNA562643) | freshwater metagenome | isolation source: river surface water | place: USA:Blue River Watershed | collected 2017-08-18
AAAAGTTATAACTACTACTGACAAAAAAACCTTCTTCCACCGTTTGGACCGAACTGGAAGCACTTAGTGTCCATGATTTGTTCGAACTAAAAGGTGTATTGAAAATCTCATTAGACTGTATAGACTTGATCATTGAATTAGAAATCCAGACGTACTTTAATCAAAAGTTCATTGGAGAAAGTCTTTTGTGCTGGTCTACTCAATTTAGCAACTGCAACAAGTTCATTGTTGCTATTATACAATCCAACTGATGTAGGATACACTTTTGGATCCGTCAAAAAGTCTGATTGTTTAATATCACCACGTTGACGAATTTCTCCGGTAACCGGATCAGTTGTACTTGTTGCGTATGTAAACGTAGGATTGTTACTATAATTGAAATCACGATTCTTTACACGAACAAAATAATGACGTGATGGAACATACTCACTACGTCTCACTCTCATTTTGTCAGATGATGAACGAATCATATTGTATACAGCTTCCTTGAAACGTTGATTGTCCAAGTAAGTTGACGATCCCGGTGGATTGCTTCGAGCATTTCCGCTTGTACCAGTACTAGGAATAGGAATACCTGCAGTTGTTGAAGTAATCAAATTCAAAAACTCTGGATTCAAAATCACGATGCCTGCTTTTGGAAATACCAATCCGATACCCGTTGTAGGATGATATTGTGCAACACTCTTCGCACCAGTATAATTTGCTGTACCTGAGGCTGACAATAAACCGGTTGCCAACGATGAATAGTCATTGTATGATGCTGCACCTGTGGTTTCATCATATTGACCCAAAATCAAATTGTAATATCCAGCAGAACCACTTTGACTTGTAATTGAAGAATCATCAATTAAACGAACATAACTACCACTTGTGTCGTTTTTCAAAGTCAATTGAAACTGTCCAGCGTCAATTCCATCTCTAAGTTTCTGAGAATTAAATGATAGAACAATAAAATCTGTAGAAAGAGGCACTGAAGTAATCGAAGATGCTGGCGATCCAGCTGTCTGTGACTTAACTGAAAATGTCTCTCCACTGTTCAAAATATTAACGTACTGTGACCAAATGGCTTTAGTTGGAGTAACCTTAATATTGGTATATTCATCGTAACTGGTTCCATAGCCGTTAGCATTACCGTATGCAATGCTAAACAAACTATCATTGGAACTAGATGTTGCACCTACACTTGGATATACATCCAAATAGTAATATCCATTGTACACGTCATATCTATTGGATCCAGAAATGACAGCTTGAAGACTTCCGGTTGCTACGCTGCTTTCTACTTGGAATAAAGATCCAGTACTAAACATGCCAGTAGATACCTTGGTAGATCTTCCAGCAACAATATCAGATTGTTCAAATTGTTTATAAATCATATAATTAAGAAATTCTCACTGTTACTGGAATAGTAATTGATCCGCCACTTTCATTCCCAACCACGGTAATTGTAGCAGATGTAGTTACGGTCAAAGATGTATTTGGAATAAACTTGAATCTATTTCCAACAACCACTTGAGACGTTGTACTGATCAAATCATTTGCAAATGATGGCACTGTACTAGTACTGGTGTTTGCTGAGTTGGTTTGGTCTACTACGAGTGTTCCCAACTTCTTATTTGACAAAATAGCGGTATAACCCAAAGTCAAATTGTATGCTGGGTTAGTTGTTGGCGAAATGACGTTATCAGATTTGTTATCCTTTTGAACATCAATTGATTGAATGTTCAAACTGATCACCGGTATTGATGTAACACCCTGTGCGAGTGTTACTAATTTATACTTCATGGTCTGGGTTTCATCAGACAGTGGTTGAAATACTGGGGTATTTCTAATGGCAATGTCATAGTAAGCACTACCCTGTGGATGATTTGGATTATAAAGATTATAATCAATTTCATCATCGGCAAGAGCAAATGAAGTAATATTCAAATTACCAGTCTGTGCCAACAGCTCTCTTCCTCTTTTTGTTAGAACTGCATCTACAGTTATAGTTTTATTATCTACGTATGCCATATGTGTTTTTCTATAAGTATTGTTTTACCTGTCTTTTTATTTATTATTTTTTACTGAACTGTCAAAACTCCGTTGTTTCCTGTTGATATAGAAGTATTGGTTACAACGGTACTAATAACAGGCAAACTCTTATCAGGGTTGCCACACGAATCCACAGTATAATTAGTGGTTTGTTTTGATTTTACAAAATATCCATATTTGGTACCATCATCGGATGTTACTATACTCAAATCCCAATGAATAGGATTGTGACGAGTTCCCAAAAAGTTTTGAGTTGAACCTCTGAAAATTGTAGCTGGTTCATAAGGATATACCGTGTAAGTATCTTTTTTAGATACCGACAATTTGTTCAAAATCTTGGTGTATGTATCTACAGTACCCATAAAGTTATATTCTTGTACAGATGCACTGTAAGGTACCATCCATGTATAGTGTGGAACCGATTCATCAATTGATTGAAAACTTGATCCTGATACCAACACGTCAAAGTAAGAAATACCAAATCCGCTAGAAGATTCCAGTTCACTTGAAACCCACAATTCTTCATACGAAGTCACATCATTAATGTACAAATACGATCCTTGGAAATTGTTTTGCAATATTAAAGATTGTGATACTGGATATGCTAATATTGGGGTCTTATCCACAAACTGATTGAAACTGCTTGAGTTCTGTGTCTGGTATTGATCGTTTCTCCAGACGGTTACATTGTCAGCAGAACTAGATCTTACCAAATTAGAAAACTCTATAGTCTCTTCGACTATTTCACTTTCAACTGGCTTCAACGGAAATTTGATTCGTTCCAATATCGTTGGTTCAATCAAAATGCCGTTCAACAATTGATTACGAGCAGCAACTACGTTTCTAATTGATTCAAAAATGCTAGAATCAAAATAGAGTTTGTAAATACTTGTAAACTCTTGATACAAAATACGTCCACTTGCTTTTGGTGATCCAGCAGAATAATATGATGTTCTCATATCTTCTAGTACTGAATAACTTGAAGAAAACTCTTGACGTGGATCTCCAAGTTCACCAACTACATCCTTGTTACCAAAATATCTCAAGATTTCCTCATTCTTGCTTGATACTGGTGACATGAAAATACCAACCAACGGAGAATCTGTATCACTATTGAATGGTGTGTTTTTATCAAATGGAGTTAGTGCTGACGTATTGTAATGATCTTTTACGGCAATTTTATTGTTCCACAATAAATTTGGACCGTAATTTGACATTCTATAAGACTGATTTACCCCATATTCAATAAAGTTATATGGAAATGCTGATGACGTTTCTCCTAAACACACATTGGCGTAAGGATACAATGAACTGGTCGAATAACTTCCAGAATACATTGAACGTATCACTAATGTATCATCATAAAGATCTGGATTGTCAGACAACGTACTATACGTTGTCTCAGCACCAATAGATACCGTTGGTAGATTATACAAGTAAGCATACAGTGCTGTGCCACTTGGCAAAGATCCACTCTTTTCGTATGTGTACGTTTCAACTGATGTACTCAGTTGACGTGGATAGTTATAAGCCAATCTGAAATATAGATTGTCTCTAATAAACGCATCGTTTGTCTCGTAATAAGAATCAAAGTTGTTAGCGTGTTCTGTTAAGTTGTCAAACGAAATTGGAACTTTCCATAAGTTCAATTTGTCAATAGATCCACTGAATTGTGTAGATCCCAACTTCAAGAATCGAGTATCACCCCGTCTAAAAGCAATATTTTGTTGATATTCAAACAACTGTGAGTTGATGGACTTCAAACGATTTTCACCTTCATCGTTAATTGTAACTACCAAATCATATACTGTAGGCATTTCATCAGTATTAGCTGATTGTGAATAGTAAGATGATGGATTATTTTTACGTACCATCACACTGTACACGTTTCCATCAAAAATTGGCAGTGAATCAGAATAAATTTCTTCATTACCGATTTCAAATACAACTTTGCCATTATCATTCAATGACTCTTTATATGCATAAACTCTATAGTCATAGTCTGATGAACTATTTGGATATTTTCTCAACAAATCAATTTTTGTTAACTGACCATAAGTTTTGCTATATCTGTTACTGAAAGAAAACTTAAATTCCACGGTGTTGATATCCTCACTGTATGGTGTGAGAATATAAGATTGTGGATTGAGACTCAACAAATACAGATTCTTATCAAATGTATATCTGGATTGAGACACATCTGAATATGCTCCAAACTCACGAACATTAATAATGTTGTTTGGTACACCGTAACATGACAACAACAATTTCACGCTTTCAACAGTGCCTTTCGCCTTCAATATAGCTGGCAAACTGTTTAGAATTCGGTTATTGATAATGTTGGTTTTGTCAGCTATAGACGCATAATTGGTACCAGCAATATAATTCGATAACAATGTGGCATCATTGATTGAAGACTGCATTTTCCAACCAAACGATGATAACAATCCGTCCAAAACTTTATTTGGTATTGTTGTATCAACGCCAGCGTCGTTGAAGGACAACATTGGAAACTTGTCGATATAAATATAGATGTTATCAAAATGATGTCCTATCATTGATAGGAAGATCAGGAAGTCGTCGTTATTAACGTCTGTCAACAAATATGTTGGCAAGTTGTTAATCAGACTGTCTCTATTATTTGCGTCATATTCATCTGCTTCATCTTCGTATGACTTTGGAAAACGATCTACATTATTGTACAAATCGTTGGTCCACAAATAATATTCAAATCCATCAAACGAAAGTTTGATATCATTGATTTCTTTGGTCAACTGTTCAATCTTTTGAACAGTATATTGATCAGAATATGGTGCAGCGTTCAATTCACTGATTGATGAATTCTTTGAATTGATCGTCATCAACTTGTTCTTGTAAATTACAATACGAGTTTTTGCAGATGAATATACAATGAAATTTTCGAAGTTAGTATAATCAACATTGATATTTGAAAATCTTTGTTTCAAAATCAAATCAACATCTTCAATACTTGTTAAATCAGTTGGAGTGTATTCAACCGACAACGATGTCTTTTTATCATTAACCTTCAAATTCAAATTTGCCGGTTTAATGGAAAAGGTATTATACTTTGGTGTAGTAACCAATACAATGTTTTGTACGACCGGACTCAATGACGTATTAACAATCCAGAAAGTACTATTGACACCAATTGTATTTGGTAATGATTCTTGCAGTTTGATTACGAGTGATCCATCAGAGAACTGTTTTTGTGACAGAATCTTTATCATTTGATTCTGACCAAAATTTATAGAGTTCTTCAATGGTCCGACATATTTGTTATCATATTCGTATTTGACATCAAACAAATAACGCTGAATTTGATCATTAAAAACAGTATACAAATAAGAATAACATACCAATGTATCGCCATCATCAACTTCGTGAATGTTCTTCAGACGAACTTTAATAGTTTCAGACACAATGGTGTCTAAAATTTTAACATATTGATTATAGTCATAACACTCCGCATAATTTTCGTACAAAAACGTAGTGATAGAATCCGATATTCCTATGAAATTTATATCTTTTTCAAGTCCGTTCAACGGTGTTGCTGGAATTACAAATCCGTTGTAAATTTCATTCATCAACTTATACAGTCCATCGTTTCCAATAACTGCATAAGCTTTATCAAATGCATTCAAAACAACGTCGGGCGCAGCGTTTACAAAATTCAACAAATATGTTTGTTTCAGGTAGTATGTAAAATACGGAATGATGTCTCGACATTCAATCTTTCCAGAAACAAAACAATCGTACTCTTTTTGAAAATCAATCTTGTCTTGTTCATTAAAATTTTCTTTTTCAAGAATCAATGATGTTTTGATTTCTTTGCGAGACGGAGAAACTTGTTTAATGATAAAGCATTGTTTATCATGACTACCAACGATGTTTGACAAAAAGTTGTAAACAACTTTATAACTGCCATTTTGAATACCATATCGTGTCAGATCAAGACGTGGATCCAACAAAATCTTTGAGTTATTATAAAGAGTAAATGAAGGAATAAACTCTTGATACGTTACTGAAACAGTATTACTTTGACTGTCTTGATACTCGACAGTGCGAGATTGAAAGTTTTCCGGTTGATCTATGACCTGCCAAGTATTCAAATTGTCTTGACTATCAAACACCGAAAATTCTATATAATCATCAATCTGTGACCCATAAAACTTTTCCGATGACGGTGGAGTTTTTTTCATCAACGCTGAAATTTCAGCGGGTAAATAAGATGAACTATTTACCTGATCAGTAAACTCAGTGGTAGTAGGAAATGGATAAGACATATTTTAACGTTTTCTTGCAAGGAATGTACGATTATAATCGGAGTTGTGACCAATAATGTTGGTTCCCATCAAATATCGTTTGTTATCTACATTCATGTGCATATATTCACCGTCTCCTAAACATTCAATACGATTGACTGGTATCTTCTGACCCTCAGCATCTTCAACGGTGTCTCCAACTTTAATGTCGGTAACTTTGATCCAACGATCTTGTCCAATATACCACTGGTGAGAGTGGTCAACATCAAATACCTGTCCACCAATATCTATTCTATAAATAGGAGCAACATCAATATAAGCGACATTAACTCTATTCCATTTTCCATGGACAGAATCTCTCAAATGCATGCCAACTTTAATATGACGAGCCTCTATAATACCCATTTCCTTTGTTTCCATTAACTGCCATGCAGCTGGACACCCACCACCAAACTCTGTTGGACGAGCGGATCTACCCACACCCGTAGGAATATTAGTAATAACAGCTTCAACCAACTGTTTTGGTCTAAATTGGGTTTTGCTGCATTTTAATTGTAACACCTCAATGTTATACGTGCCCTCACCACCTCTTCCATCAAAAACGTCTACAATAGCAGTATAACTGTTGGATGCATTTGGTTGTTGTGATACTTTAACCTCACCACGGCCAGTCCATTTTAACACCAAATTGGTATTATATGGTCCCACACCATTATTAGTCACTTCACTAATTACTCTTGGCAAAATTCCGTGATACGTCTCGTTGGAATACGTAACCTTATTCGATTGTAATGTAATTCTTAATGTATGATCAACATTACCTTGAAACTTAAAAATACTGATTGGATTAACGCAATCTTCAGATGGACCAATTACTTCCACCGGTCCACGACAATTATTATAATCCAGCTTATTATACGCATCACGACTTGTCCAAATTATTCTACCATCATAAACGATAACAGCAGCAACACTGTGTGGTCCACCCCAATTTTTGTAGAACAACTCAACATTCTTCCAACCTTCGGTTAGTTGAACATTCTTTGGATGATCAGATTGATATACGTCCAACTGTTGATTATATGGCGATTGTGCTGTTACGTTCGTCAAATCAATTTGACGAACACCGTCTATAGCAAAATATCCACTGTTATCAGCAGCGAACTTTAACGTGTATGTTCCGGTATATGGTAAGTAAACCTGATAACTCAACGTATCAGATGATTCTGTTTGAAATGATTCAGTGACCTTCTCGCTATATACACCATATGCATACATCAATGGACTCTTACCTACACCATACGTTGGCCACACATTATCATACTTACCATATGGATAAAACGATTCTTTACATTCTTTGACAGGAGCAACAACCTTTTGTACAGCAAGTTGATGTACTGGCACTGAAGGTGTAACTGCAACCACTTGCGTAGGCATAGCGACCGGAGTTACAGGTTTCAACACAGACGGTGTTGGTACCGCAAAATCCAATGGTGGAGAAAGTTGAATGTCTTGTTGACGTTGACATTGATCTGACGGTATCAATCCTTCTTGTGCACCAGTTAACTTGGTTGACTCGGTTTCCGTTGCAGTGACCTGCGTACTTGTGGTATTAGATGTTTGAGATCCTAAGCCAGTGGACGATGCATCAGACTGAATAGCATCTTGTGATTTCAAAGGAAGATATGGAAACACCGTGTTAAAATCACTTGCAGTTTTACCTTCACCAGCTTTAATGCGCAAATCAATTATGGTATCTTTACTTGCAGATATTAACGCATCTTTACCAGACGAGTTAGATAATTTAGATACCTCGTTGGTTAGACTCTGGATTTTATCTTGTAGAGTCTTTTTCTCGGACTTGAGTGTTGTGATTTTTGTGTCTTCTTTCGGTTCGATATCTTTGAATTCTGATATAGCAATGTCATATACATTTGTTACCGAATTGACTTCATAAACCTCAGGAGACAGTGTTACTGCAAAATACTTTTCTGACGAATCTACAATAATCAAATTACCAAATTCGTCAAATTGATTATCATAAGATCCTTCCTGTTTAAACGTGTTTTGAGTTTCTGTGATCATCGTACAACTTTGAAATAAGTATTATTGTCAAACACATCAATCGCACCATTAAGTTCAGTCTTGATAAGAATTTTGAAATATCTTTCCTGTGGCAATCCTGACATGTCCAACATAAAATAGTTACCATTAGAATCGCAACTCAATTTGGTACCCTCGTCAAAATCAATAATTACCTCTTCGGTTTCAGTATCTTTTATCGAATAGTATGATGTTGTTGGCAAATATTTAGGTGTCAATTGAGAACTTTGTTGTGTAGCTTTGACAAAATTCTTCAATGGAAATCTTTCTCTTGCAAACACGTTGATACGAACCACGCTGTTACTCTTGTATTCTTTCTTTACGTTCTTCAAAATTACAGCAAGTTGTGTATCATCTGTAATAGGCAACAAACTACCCGTGACAAATACAGAGTCATCATATACTACATCAACATACGGTGTATAAATGGTGTTGGTTTCTTTTCCGTAAAATCCAAGATTTCCATTACTAATATTTTGAGTGTTAAGTTCTTCGGAAGTCACTAAAATGAATCCTTCATTTGGAACACATCCGCACATCCAAGATTTCACAATTGGTGTTACATCCATTTTAATGTCAGATGCTTCATAGTCAAAACTCTGAGATACAATCAGAGAACTACCAGTGTGAAGCGTTGAACAAAAACTAGATGTTGGAACGGTTGACGTATTTGGTATCGAATAGTACCAAGTTCCTCCTCCATTTCCAAATGCTATCGACTTGTTATTTTCATCCGTCAAATAATCATACAAATCAGTTGTAGGATTAGATGGATACCAACGTGTACCACCTGTGGTACTAAAATCTCTATAATTCCAACTTGCTCCAGTAGTAGATCCGTTATCAGCATAACGTCCATTTCCCATTTCCCAACTTTGACTAATTGGATATGCGTAAATTTTATACGTCAACGGAAGTTCTTGTTGTTTAAGAACTTTCATGTTCAAAACAAACTTTGGATCTGTAATATCACCAGAAGCAATTGAACTGGATACTTCAGAAACATCAAACTTAAGTAATGCTCTGCTATACTTGGAATATGTACTAAACGAAAACTTTGGGTTATAGTAACTATAACTTCCAGAAATATCTCCTTCCAAATTTCCAGAGATTCCGTACAAACTGCCCGACAGTACGGTTACAATTCCTGTCAAACTACCAGATACATTTCCACTAACGGTTGATCCAGACAAACTTCCTGATAAGTTGGTTACACTACCACTTGCGTTTGTTACAGATACAGTTTGAGTAGTATATGTAGTTCCATTCAATAAAGCGCTTGCAACATAGCCAGAAACGCTTCCGGTTACGTTGCCGGTGAATTGTGTAGTTGTGAAATCAGCACATGATGCCGTTGGATTTGCGTACGCCAATACAGAACCATATACCACGGACGAATTAGTTGAATCATCAGAAATAATTACGTTCGTTGTGCTTCCCGAAAAATACCCAATGACACTACCATAGAAGTTGACCAAGTTATTGAGAACATAACTGTTTGAATCAAGACTTCCGGTTTGGTATTTAACTACAGACTTAACACTAGAAGCTACTGCACTGATATTAACCAACTCGTCAATACCAAAATTTTTGTTTTCAAAATTGGTAAAGTTCGTTACGTATGTGTCTTTGGATGGAAAAATAAAAATATGCATATTAGATTGATGTAGCTTTAATATCTACGTCTGGGTACTTAAGTTCAAATACACACGGATCAAGAGATGGATAAATGATTTTATTTACGGTTGCAGCATCAATGTTATATTCTACATCCGAATAAGTTCCATTTATTGATGTTAAGTTGTTAATCTTTAGATACGCAACCGATTGAACACCTTCCACTTTAGCAATCTCAAGTTCCAACTGACTCAAGTTGATCGGCTGATTGAATCCCCACAAATCAATATTAAAAAAGTCCTTTATTGATTGTACACAATTTGCCAACACCTCTTTTTTGTTGAAGTTGTTGTATGTTACGATTTTAAAATCTACTCCGATGTTGATAATATATCCATCAATCAAATTGATACCATCAGTCATCATACGATATCTACTAAGATATTGACGAAGATTGTGCAACAATGCCTGATTTGGTTTTGTCAAGTTTTTGTTTTCATCATAACTCAACAAATACAAATTAACTGAAAATGGATTCTTCAGATTACCACTAATTTGTCGATTGCTAATTACTTCATTATTTTGCGTCAATTGTCCGTCAACAATCGAATTTGCATTCAAATTGTTATCGGATATCACTGTTGCTTTCGCTACAGATCCAAACTTAGCTGGCATAGCATAACTACGAGCAATATAGTCATCAGCGGTTACTATACGATTTTGAGCAGCAAAAAACGCAGTAGCATTTTGTTTGATTTCATCACTTGATTCGGGTCCATCACCACCAACAGCGGGTATATTGTTTTCAGCAGCCAATGAGTTTCGTACCACTTGGAACAAACTTTGTTCTGCGTTTGACAATACTGAAATATCATTTTCGTATTCTACACTAACGATTTTATTGATATCTCCAGTTTGACTATTGGATTCGACACCACCACCTACCAGATATTTGATGGTGAATTGAGTTCCTTGTTTTGGATATACACCAAAAGAATCTGAATTTACAATATTAGACGGATCAATATTGACATTCAAATTATTTAAATTAGACAAACTGACGCCAAGGATTTCAGCAGAAGGAATAACGATTTCATCATTCACTCCTTGATTTCCCGGTCCAAATTCCAAATATGTCAAATTGTTTTGATCAATATTTGTCACAAACTTACGTTGTGTTCTCAACAACTTTACAATATTTGGAACTGAGGATTGATACTGAATGAATCGATCATCATTCAATGAAATGTTTTCATACGAAGTCAAAACAATATCTTGTGCAAGATATTCAACTTCATACCATGGTACGTTATCTTGATCACGCACATCTAAAATTTCAAGAACGTTTGGTTCATCCAAATACAATTTGTAATATGGTGTACTTTCGTTAATCAAAAATGTCTTGGTAACAATTTGACCGGAGATTCCTGCAGCAGTCTTTTTAATCAAAAAGAACTGTGGCACACCATATTCATCTCTGGAACTTACAGTAATTTCTCTTGGAGAATTTACAGTATCCATCGAAAAGTCAATTACATCATTTGTTACAAACGCAATTCCCGCACTATTGATCAATTGCATTCCGGACTTAATACGTAATGTATATTTTTCATCCGGAACATACTCACCCACATCGTTTTTTATAGAAGGAACCAATTGATACACATCAAAATTAGTCAGTGATGGTCTAGAAACTTTGGGTTTATATCCCAAGAATTTAGATAGTGCAAGCACATTCTTTCGTTCTTCGGTATAAGGAAACAAACTTTCCTTGAACTGTTGATCCAAATAAAATGAAAGAACATCACCAACATATGCCGCCATGTCAATGAAAATCGTTCCCGGTGAAGAATCTGAAAAGTCTTGATAGTTTTTTGGAAAATACGTCTTGGTATACTCAATCAGGTTCTTCTTAAACTGAGAAAAGTCTCTATTCAAATAAGAAATGTCCTTATTTGTCAGAGGTTTAAATGTTTTCTGTGTAGTCGATGCCATAATTAGTTATTTTCCAAAAACATTTCAATTTGAGCCTGATCGTTGTTTACCGAAATCGTCAAATTAATGTATAATCTATAAATATCCACGTCTTCTTTTTTTAAAACTTTAATGTCAATATTATCGATTGTAGCTACAGGAATCCAAAAATTGATGTCTGTAGTTAACGATTGTTTCACTCTTTGAGGTAAAGTTACATCATTCGGATCAAATACAAACGAATCTAATGAATGTCCAAAGGTAGGTTGCATACGACGTTCTCCCTTTTTGGTATTTAAAAGGTTACGAATATTGGTCTTTACCTGTTCAAGAGTGTATATGGTTTGATTAAAAAATCCACCAGCACCATTCTGAATAGGCAATGTCAACCCAATTGGATACAATGTTGCCATATTAGATCATTGATACTTTACCAGAAGATGTCCCACCAGACTTTTTCTTATCAATAGCCTTCATTAAAGCGGAATAATCTTTAGTCAAAGCTTGAGCAACAGCAGGAGGTGCGTGGTCAACGTGGTCCATTACAGATGGTACAGATAACTCCGAAGACACAATTGTACCCTCTCTAGGAACACCACCAACAGTCTCATTGAGTGCTTTGTTTAACAATTCATTTGAAGTATACTTCTTAAACTCCTTTTTTTGATTATGTACCGGCTGTGTAGGTGTCGAAGCAATCTTCGTTACAGGAGTTGAACTAACAACCTTTTGTTCAGGTTTCGAGAAAATCTCAGAAAGAACTTCAGGAATGACTGCACGTACTTCTTCCTTGACCATTTCCCGAATCATTTGTCTTAATGTGTCTTTTGTCATAGTATTATTAAATATCAAGATTGATGAGTCAAAATCTACTTATGTTTCAATTTCAAGATTATCAGATACGACTCTTGAACGTCTATCCCGTCCAAAAAATCCACCCGGAACACCTTCACCGGTCTCTACGTTAATGTTAACTGGTTCCAAACCATCTTGAATAGTTGCACCATCTTGTCCCGGTGCATATCCTCCTCCAGTCAAAAATACACGTCTGCTCATTAACGTTGACAATCTATTCTGTAATTCTTGTAACTCAAATAGTTGAACTGGAATTTGAGTGAATGGTAAAGACGCACCACCTGCATCTGGATGACTGTGAAAATACCAATGTGTGTGTGACTTTAACCACTCACATAGATCATATAACCAATCAACGGTTGTTTGTCCCAACAATGCGGGTTCATTTGTTTCATTGTATTGTCCAAGATAAATCGCAGGACTGTTCAACACTGTTTTGGTGTTGGTAGTCATAACAATTTGTTCATGTGCGTCAACGGTATATTCACTGTCAGTTACTACAGCATATCGTTTTTTTGAAAAATGAATCGTCTCTGAAAATCTACTACTCAAAATCAATCGGTCTGTATTGACAATTAATTGATCTTTATTCAAAATCGGATATGTAAATGTGGTCGCATTATCAGGACAAAATGCTGCTACTTCTTCTCTTGCATCATTGCCAAAAAGTTTTTTGTAACACGTAGTTACATATTTTGATATAGTACATCCAGATGTAATATGAATCGACGTTCCATCGTTGTTGATATCTTCTAATAAATATCCACCGGTGTTACGTTCTGGGTGGGTCAAATCTGTAGGATCTATGGGATCAATTGCTGGCAACCTATCGTGCAACTTGATTTGTTTATCTTTTCGAAGTGGACGTTGACGGTTACGAAACAAAATCATCGGATTACCACCACCTACTTCATACTGATTATTGTAAAAATTATTAGTTTTCCGTTTTCCAATGTTGTAATCAGCATATCCTTTTTCGAAATTGTGATCTGGATTTGAACTATATGCTTTGTCATTTTCACGATTATCGTCGTATGCACCAAACCGTATAGACTGTCCAAATCGACTTTCAATTACAGTATCACCTTCATAACGCTTCAACGAACGTATATGTGGATTATGAAGAAAATAACGACCAAGTGATCCTTCAAATCCATATCCACCTTCAGCTCTTAATTTGCTTACTGGTCCTTTGTAATCAACGAATGGATCATTTGGACCTTTGTACTCTTCACGGTTTCCCATATTGGCACCATAAGTTTGTTCAAAGCCAATATCAGCGTTGTTGTTTACAAAGTTTTTATAGTTGATTTTACGGGTATAGTACAAATTGTTATTGTAACTAATTACGCCTACAATTTCATTGACCAAAGGATATTCTGAAATATTGTTTTCCAAAGGTAATGCCCACGATAGACCTTCCTTTGGTAGAGTTGTTTGCGTATTCAACAAACGTACTTTAACACGTCCTATCCAAGTGTAATCATAATCATCAATTGATGGTTTTTTATCAATATAGTTTTCTGGCCATTGATCTGGATCAAGATAATGTCCATTTTCGTTTATTTCTGGATGGGTTTCGTCAAGAATAATATCAAGAACCACTGCTGGTTCAAGTTGTGGAGATTGAGCAACATCTGTTAATAAAAACTTGAGGTCTCTCTTTGTTGCCAAAAGATTTACATCTTTTGACTGATCCATTGCAATCGGCTGATTCATATTACGACTTTTTAATCTCTATTTCAGAAGATGATTTATTAATAACATCAATTTCCTTCATGATTTGACGCTTTTCCTCTTCGGTTAAAAAGCCAGTCATTTCACCGTCTGCACCAACTGTATTTTTTGTCATAATACGTTGAATTACCGCAGCGAGTTTAACCAATTGTTCATCGTTCTTAACTTGAACATCCAAGTAATCTTTAATCAGAGGAACAATCATCAATGCATCATTTGCAGTTTTAATCAATGATCGAAGATCACTAACAAGAATATCAAGTTGGTCCCGATTATTCTCTGAATTCTTCACAATGTCTTTGCAAAGATCCGAAAATTTCTTGTTTTTGTATATTTCAATATCGTTATCCATGCCTAGTATCTATTGGTATAAATAGAAAAACCACTCTTTTTGGAGTGGTTTTCCTTATTTTATTTTAAAACAATGTTACAACTTACCATTATCAACATATGACTTGGTAATGTTGTTTTGATAGTTTTTCATTCGATTAATCACCTTTGTGATCTGTTGAGTCTTACATGAAGAAATCTCTCGGATATACAAATACAACGCCTTCTTATTAAATGCATCAATTCGATCACTGTTACGAAACAGTTCAATAACAGCATTAGCAATATTGATATCACGTTGTTTTGTAAAAATCTTATTGACGTTCTTTTCCCAATATGCCACCATCAAGTCAAGAAACTCACGGTTTTCTTCGTCCTTGTAGTATCCATCTTCCTGTTGCAACTTGTAAGTGTTTTCACCAGTTTCATCACCAATTTCAACATGTTGATTGAAACGTTTATAGTTGGTGTTGTTTTGAAAGATCAAATAGTTCTTAGCAATAATACTGAAATAACTAAATGCCTTTCCTTTACCGCTTTCAAACTTGTGAATATTGGCCACCAAATGTGCCACCGTTTCTTTTTGTACTTCAATTGGACTTGTATCAAAGTAACAGAACTTGAAAGTATTGAAAACGTTTTCTACCAACTTTTCAAAAGCATACTTAATTTTGGTATTGTAGATTTCATCACGTATAGACTGTTCTTCAGTGGCATTATATTGAATAATAGACTCTTCAGTCTCAGGAGTAAAATACATTTTCTCCTTGGCCTTACGTGACTTTCGTTTCTTTGTTGGTACAATGACCGGATCTTCGGAAATTGTAACAATTGAAACCGGCGTCTCAACAACCGGCTTCTTTGATGTTTTTGTAGTAGAAGAGGATTTCTTCTTGGTCAACCTAGTTACCAATCTAGCAACAGGCTTCTTTGTTTTTTTGGTGGACTTAACTTTACGAGTGGGTTTCTTAGTTTTGATCTTGGACTTGGTTTTTGTTCTCGTTTTTGACATTTGATTCGATCCTTGTATTGAGTTTTTGGAGTATTAAATATAAGTCAGAAAAGATTGATCCTACTTCATCATCCTTTTCAAAAAGTTGTTTATCATCAATCATCTTGATTTCTTGATAAACTTCATTCACATCATTTTTAAATTCTACTATCCAACCCTCATAAATGTCAATCTTATTTTGACAGTTATAAACGACATAACTTAATATAATTGTTGTGGCAAAAAGCAGTCCCGACAACAAACTTAGTAATACAATCATAACTTATTCTTCTTCCTCTTCATCATATTCATCACAGTAGTTTGTGAGATATATGAGTGCTTCGTCTACCATGTCCCAATCTTTGTTGGTCTTGGCTTCACGCAATATCTGTGCAATTTCACATGTTTCTTCTTGACTCATAGACACTTATAAAATTATTTTCAAAGATCTGCCGTTTTTAGCAGATAAAATTAAATAGTGTCAATGATTGTAAACGATAATTTTTTTTGATTATCTCTGAGTGAAATATCGTTTGAAAAACTCATCTCCTTCGTTTTTCATTTTTTTGAATTCCTCGGCCGTCATACGTTTCGTCTCTGCGTTGTCAAGTTTTCCGTCGTTGTTTTCATCATATTTTTTGACGATTTCAACCACCTCACTTGTCTCTTGAGACACAACCGGCGATGGTACATTAGACACTTCAGGTTCTATGTTGGTTACAATATTTTCAGGTTCTTTTGTTGGCTCTGGTTCTTTCTTTGGTTCTGGTTCTTTGGTGACAACTGGAGTATAAATTGAGTATTCCTTACTAATAGCCATGTTGTAAGCTAGTATTAACGCTACTGCAAGAGGATCAAATACAAAAATCAATACGAGAATAAACCATTTGACTACAGTGTTTAGACTGACATTCAATTCATCTGCAACAAATTTAAAAGTTTGAATGTCTTTATTTGCAGCAGTGTTTAACTTAATTTCGGCCACTTTTTTATCAATAGCGTCAATAGTAGTAGAATAAGAAGCTGATTTGTTGTTTTCAGATTGAATGTTTTTATCAGTTTGTTCAATCAATTCCATCGTTTGATCTTGAACTTGTCTGAATTGAATTGGATTTCTTGCTAACAATGCATTGGTATTGATTTCACTTAGTCGAGCTTCTTGTGTTTTACGTAGTGCTGATAGTGAGTCGATTCGGACTTTAACATCCTGAATCTTGACCATTTCTAGTTTCTTCTGGTCTTCCAAAGTTTTTATGGTATCCATCATCATACCGTATTTTACAGATGATTGTTGATACGCACTAGTCAAATATCCAAAAATACCCAGTGAAGTTATCGCCATTAACACGAATACTGCTCCACATAAATATGATTTTAACAACCACTGAGACCGTTTCCAAAAACGATAGAGAAACGATGTGGCCACCATTTTCCCCAATTCCAGTGAAGATGCCATTACCATTGCGGCAATAGAAGCACCAGAAAATAGTAATCCAATACCCCATATTGAGAAAAATGCAGCACATCCAGCTATGAATAATGCTGAAAAGCCAAGTAACAGATTAAAATTGAATAGGTTTCTGTTCATAGTATATAAATATCTGAAAAAGTAAAAAACCCCACCTGTTGGGTGGGGTTACATAACTTATTTGATTTGTTTTACTTTACTGTGATCTTCTTTACCTCAGGTTTGTTTGGTTTGATTTTCGGTAAAGTAACCAACAAAATTCCGTTTTCAAACTTAGCATCAATGTTATCCTTAGCAAGATTATCACCCAATGTGAAACTTCTACGGAAACTTGATCTCTTCAATTCACGCCGAATATAAGTTCCGGTATTCTTGGAATCAGTATCTACCGTTGTTGACTTGTTTCCAAGAATAGTCAATACGTTAGATTCTACTTCTACATTAACATCAGACTTATCCAAGCCAGGTACTTCGGCTTCAATCACGATCTTATCAGAAAAATCAATGATATTAACCTTTGGATATGATCCCTTTTCAAAAAAATCTACTCCAAAATCTTGAGAGAAGTTAGGGACGTTTGCAGCGAAGAATTCATCGAAGATTCTATCGAATGGCGTTAGAAACTCATCCCGATGAAGTGCACGAAGTGCGTTTTTGTCAAACTTACGAATATTGTTCATATATATTTCCTTTTGTTAATAGTCCATTTGGACCTATTATCTCTTACTCTATTATAGACCTAAGAGGATGAAACACTTTGTTTCATCAATCAATATATAGTTGAAAACTCTAAAAAAGTCACTATAAAATAATCAGAGTTTGTACTCTGGAATCCATATCGTCATAGGTCCATGAATTCCGAATGTATTTCTCTGCAAGTTAGTATCAACCGTACATTCTCTTGAAAACTTACACGCAACTTCATATGGAGCAAACACACATCCAAACCGTTCGTATATGTGAGCATTGTGAACACATATGTTGTAATCTTCAGCAAAATGTCCATTGCCATGATGTTTGTAAAAATCACCATGCGTTGTAGACACACACGGAATATATTCGTGCGTCGATACCTCTAATAATTTTTTAGATCTAAAGCTGAAGCCACCATTACCCACACGATGTACGTTTCCAAATGGATCCAAACAATGGTTTTCCACAAGCGGCCATGGAGCACCTATGTAATCATAGTTATAAAAATCATCATCCCACATTTCTGGATCCAAAATAAATCCGTCATGTTGTACAATCAAACAGTATTTTGTATTAATGTACCGATGTAAATCAAATATTACAAAATAACTATACGCTTCACTTGATGTTAGGTATCTACATTTTTCCACCGATATACCATCTTTACTTACTACAGAGGAATCATGCGTAATGAATTTTACTTCACCAAACTCCATTTGATTCATACAATGTCGTAATGACATCCATGATTCATTGAGTTTTATTGAAGTAATACATACAAGAGTTACATCATTCAATCGTTTCATACATTTATAGTACCCGACTCAACGACTCTATCAAATTTATCAAGAACATAAAACTTACAATAATAGGTTTGTTCAACGATTACATCAAAGTTGATAGTTATTGGCAACACTTCTAAAGATTTACACAATGATTTGATCAATGTTTTTTCTAACATCTGAACAACAATCAGCTTATTAAGATTATCATATAGTTCAATCTTGAGATATTCAACATCACTCGACATTAAATGATATGAAGGAATGTTAACCGTTTTACTTATGGTTTTCACTTCAGCCACATCCACATCAATTCCCGACACATAATTTTGATTATAAGGTGTGGGTGGCACCTTACCTGAAATTGTGTACAACGATACTTCTTGTGTCTTAAACTTGATGCCCGCATATCGTTCATATTCTTCCAAAGTGCGTATATTACCAAAGTTATACTTCTTAGGAATTACTACCGAGTCATCCGTTTCAATGCCAAATAAAACACGATTACGTTTTTGAGAATTTACATCTCTTTCCCACCAAGATTTTTCATACACACGATAAATGTCCTTGGTACAATCATGATCATCCCAGTGTTTTACACGATTGTTTCGTGTATATTCATGCCATACAACAACCTTGTTTGGGTGATACAAATCGTATCCGTGTGTAAATGCTCTTACAGAGATACTGATTTCTTCTCCATAAAAGTAATAATCAGGGTCATGTGGTACTTCCTCACAAAACTTTCCATCCGTAAATGCAAAATGGGCAGAATAGAACCGAGCAGGAATTGGCTTATCAATCGTTTCATGTTTGAAAATTACATTGGGACTGAAAATAACAGTTCCTTCATCTGTGAATTTATGAAAGTCCATTCTCCACGGAACCATATCATAGTTATCTTTTGATTCCGATGGATCAAATGAAGTAACATACGAAGTAATTAATGGTTTGTTACTGCCCATTGATACACATTGCTGGTACATCTGTTTAAGCAACGTATCCCACCCCTGAACAAATCTGTGGTGTGAATCCAACTGCAATGTGTATCGTTCACCGTTATACTGCCGTTGAATCATGTTTCTTGCCCAACAAGCTCCACGACTTTCTCTGTACGGTACATCCAATATTTGGATATTCGGATATGATCGAAACATATCCAAATTCTCAATATCATCGTGTTGCCAACAAATACAAACCTTTAGATTTTCAGGTTTTTCTGCCGTTTCAAACATATCCAGAATAGTTGGAACCAACTCTGGATCTCTATACGAAGCTATTTGTACAAAAATTGATTCATCGTTCATAACTTAATTTTGCAACTTCCACATGTCAAACTCACATCTACATGATATATAGTCAGCAATATGAACAATCCTAGGCAAATTAGTTTTCAATTCATGATCCGGATTATATGACATCAAGTAGGAAGAATTGGCTTCATGATACAAACCATCTGACAGCTTAATCGCCAAAGTCTCTTTCCACGTACACACAATGCCATAATGTTGAAGAATAAACAAAGCACGATCTGTAACATCCATGTACTGAAGATTAGAATTGAACTTGTACACTTCGCCCTTGTTCTTCTTATGCCACTCGCTTTCTTGAATCAAATAATACTCACCCTGTTCCTTATCACCCAACTTACCAAGGTCATGATGAATGGTGGCAAACGCCAACTCTTCATCGGTAAAGTCAATAGTTCCACCACGGGCTTCATACAACTTCTTCACACCAAATGAAGTGGTAAGAACGTTGATGATATGATCAAGATATCCACCGGGATATGCGTTGTGATAATGTTCCTTGGCACTAGCAGGTGCCATAATGGCACGATACCCGTACTCTTCTTCACTATACAGGTGCTTCAACTTTTCAAGTCGATCACCAGAGAAGAATTTTTCAAGTTGTTTTAGAAATTTCTCGTAATTAGCAAAAAGCTCTTTTTCGTTATATGATTTAGTCATGAACCAAATCGTATATCAAAAAAGAGCGTTCGTCAATTTTTTAATTGTATTAAACTACGGGTTCGGTAGGTGTAAACGAACCTGATCCATTCGGTGTGGTCAATACAACTGAACTCACTGAGTCAGATGGATCAACTTTGGCAAATCCACCGTTATTAACTGTATAAACAAATACATCAACAGTTTTACCGTCATATTCAAGTGTAGTTTGTCCAGATACAAATTCGGTACCATCAACATATACCCAGTTGACATCAGGATTTGGATGGTCACGTAGATCAGTTACCGTAGGTGGCAACGTTGGTGATCCAACAGTATAAAGAATATCAGAAGTGACTTCACCGTCTGGTGTCACCACCTTGAAATATCCAGATCCCGTTGCGGATGGATTTAGATAAAATCCAATTTGAGTTGAACTAAACACGGCAACAGGAGAACATTCCAAAGTTTCGAAATATACCTGCGTTTGTGTATCTACAAATTCAGTTCCAAACAGATAAATCCATTGGTTTGCTGGTCCAATTGTAGTCGATAGTGATGTAATAGTAGGAGCGGCCATAAATTATGTGTATTTGTGGTATAAATATAATCAGGGATTGGTTTGTTTAAGTTTTTTTATTATGAAGCGAACCAATGCACTTCTGACAATATCTTCTTCATCAAACTTAAATATGTGAATTCCATTTTCACGACTTTCTGTGTCTTCAAAACATGACATCATTTTTGAGAATCCACTTTTTCCATTGATGTCACTTTGGTCCGGATCGCCCAATATAAATACCTTACTGAACTCACCTACGCGAGTCACTAAAGTGACCAATTCTTTGTAAGTCATGTTTTGAGCTTCATCGGCAACAATACATCTTGCATTCCAGTTCAACCCTCTCAAAAATCCAATTGGAATGCTATCAATGCGTTGTTCTTTTTGTAACGCATCGATATTGGCTTTGGTAGTAAGTTCTGATAACTTTTCTAACAATGGTTGAATATATGGTGCCATTTTCTCATCCGCTTCACCGGGCAAGAATCCAATTTTGCTATCGGCACTTTCAACTGCACTTCTTAAATAAAGTAAATCACTTACTCGTTTTTGGTTCAACAATATTAATGATGCAAGAATTGCCATGTATGTTTTTGATGTTCCAGCTGGACCACTAATAAACATTAACTTTGTGTTTTTATCCAAAGCAACATCCAAAAACTGTTTTTGTTTGACTGTCAATTCACGTTGATGAATTTCAATCTCATTCTTAATTTTTTGTTTTTGTGGAACGATTGGACTCTTATCTTCAAGATGTTTTTTCTTTTTCATTCAGTGATTTGGTTTTTACTGTAGTATCCAATAACGATTCGACTCGTTTAACTCGACCACACAATTCGTACTTTTCCTCTGTGAGATAAAAGTTGTAAACACTTTGAATGTTGTCACGAAATGCTTCTCTGGCAATAGTAATAACGAAGTCAGAATTTTTAAAGTTGAACACTTCGGCCATCGGTAAATTTTTTTCGATGGCAAATTCTATTGAGGATATAACACATTCTGTCAAATCGGTTTTGTGCGATTTGACATACGATTCCAACTCTTTAAAGTCAGAGGGCAACACAAAAGGTTTGTATTTTTGTTTTTTTGCCATAACACCTAATAAATATCCATTCCAACAGTATTAAACCAATAAAAAACGCCATCAAATGATGGCGTTTATAAATTGCAGTTATTTGTTACAGTTGTATTACTTTGTCTTCGTTTTCTTAGTCTTCTTCGAATGCGTTGCATCAGAAGGAGCAGTTTGTGTTGGAATCGGATTGCTCAATTCGGCGATTCGGAACTTGGCGGTAGACTTCCAAGCATTCTTTGTTCGATCAGATGCCCACTCATATGACTTACCCTTTGAGGTCAATTCAGCAACCTCGGCTTCTGACTTAGCGTTCTTAATTTGTTCGCGTAGACCCATAACAATTACCAGATACGGTGCTTCTTTTCGTCCTTCTCAACGACATTAATCACGGACCCATCGGGCCAACGCTTGATTACGGACTTCCAATGTTCCAACTCCACCGTGGCATCACCCGGATTGTCGTACTCCAGATCAGACACACGTAGACCATTACGAATAACTACATACTTCTTCTTTTCCATATGTATAACTTTTATTTGTTTGTTAATGTTTGAACTGCAACTTACACAACCACAATACCACACGTTCTACAAATGTCAACATCTTTTTACCAGTATCGATGATTTTCACGAACCACTTCGTATCCATCTCTTTCAGAAAGATGCCAGTTACGAACAGTTCTGCCGAGTTCATCTTTGGTTTCCAAGTCATCTGGCACAGTAAGAACTCTCAAATCCGCACCCAGTCCATTTACACGTTCTTGAAGAAACTCTACAGTTTCTATGAGTTTTGGCAAGGTACGATCCTCGTAGCCATAAAAAGAATATGGTTCGCTGACCCCCAACATTTCACATGCTTCCTGTGAAAGTTTATATCCACAGCCCGGTCCTTTGGATCTATTTACGACAATTTTCATGGTAATAAATATCTAGCAAAAAGATTTTACGTCTGGAATTTGTACATACCCCCTTCAGGGTGAATTGCTACACTGTCATAGTAAAAATACTGCATAGTCTCGTAGTTGGCATTATATACCATTACTCCTCCATTTGGCCAACTTGGTTCTCCCGCTCTGTGCGTCTTATACAAATAAATTTTATAGAAGTCTGGATATCTGGCTACTAAAAGTCTGGTACCCTTTGGTGTGAACGTATCGACCTTGTGTTGTACATCAACATCGTTAAACACCCAATGCGTCACGTTGGAAGTTGCTGATACAACTCTTTGTACACACTTGTAATATTTACTTCCACCACCATCATCAACCTCTTGGACAACCTTTTTTGCAGATTGTTTTTTTGGTTGAACCTTCTTTGGTTTAATTTCCTCTTTCTTTTTAGGTTTAGTTTTCATTAAGATTTAACTTTCGAAAAAAACTCATAGTTTGTCTGTATACGTAATTGGTCATTCTCCGGAATAAAATGTATATTATCAATCATTCGTTTACAAGTTATTTTTGCTTCTTCATAGTGTCCCAATTTATATGCAGCAAATGAATGTAGATCCAAAATGTTATATCCAGTGTCAGGATAACAATAACTCTCAACTAAAAAGTTACGGTGTTGTGTTACATTTTCATTTTTCATAGCAATACTCGTATACAAGTATGTCATCTTTTCATTGTCGTTACAATGATAATGATTTGCTAAATGATACAATCCCTCGTTTCTAAGAGGATCAAATTCATAACTTTTTACTAAATAACGTATACCTTCAGATACATCCAAATATCTTAAGTTCATAACTCCAATGTAAACCAAAGCAACATACGCCATCTGATTGACATAATTGAAAATTTTTAATTGTGTATCATCATAAATGCATGCAATATTAGTTTGTTCGTTTATACCCAAACTCAATTCTAAATACTTCTTATAGTAAAAAACACCACGTCTTGCAATTTCAGATTCATGGTCTCTTCCAAAAAACAATTTTGTCTTTCCATTTCGACAATCCTCTAGTAAATCAATATATGATTTTGCCAAATACCATACATAATATGCATCCAAATTATAATCAATGTGTGTACGATCCTTTGGTTCATATTTCATAACCTGTTGTTCCAATTCAATCGCATCCACATAATACTTAAATGGATTTTGCCATGTAGCACCACCCGGAAGCATTATTTGTCTAAACGACTTTGAAAGATGATGTCTACGCCAATCTTGTCTGGACTTACGCATCAACACTTCGTGTCGTTTGCTCAATGTATATTCCCAATCAATGTCGGCCCTCCACATCCACGGACGTGTCAAAATCACATCTCTATTTGATGATTCAGCATGAATATATATTTCATCACCCCGTCTCAACTCCTCCCAGTCAAAATCATCATCAACCTCCAAAACTTCATCTGCATCTAAACGTAGAACATATTCACAACCATGATTTGTTTCAGCACACTTTTGTAAGGCATGATTTCTATTATAGCCAGGATACTGCCATGGTTCAAAATATAACACGCCAGGAATGTTCTTGTCATTGAAAAATTTTTCAATCAAAGATTGAGTTCCATCAGTAGATCCATTGTCTTGTATAACCCAATAATCAATGTATTTATACACCGATTCCAACATTCTAACAATGATCTTAGATTCGTTTTTGACCATTGCATTCAATACAATTTTAACAGTACGTTGTTTCATAACCATTTCAACATAAGTACATCCGAAAACAAAAAAACCACAAACTTTCGTTTGTGGCTTCACACATTATGAATTATAAATTAACCATCCATTTCGATGGTATCAGGAGGAGTCACTACACCAATATCTGACAAAGGCAACCCTCCAGCATCCTCTACAACCGCTTTGATTTCACTTTCCAACTCCTTGATACGTTCCTTGTATCCAGCTGCTACATCCTTGAAATCTTTCTTAGTGTGCAACAACTTTTCAGTCAACTCATAAACTTTCTTTTGTGCTTCTGCTTTTGATAATTTAATGTTACTCATATTGCGTATACATATTTATTGTCGTATGAAAGAAGTAACTTTTCACGATATAAATATTAAAGGTCATCATATCACAATCTGGGCGAATCAGTTTATTGTGTTGAGACATCCAGACAAATGTGACCTATACGAAGATGATCATTGCCGTGAACATATGTTGGAATATCTAAAGAGTGAAGGATACATTGATCCAGATAAACATCACTGTTTAGTATTCGATAGTTACATCGACTTTGAACCCGAATAAAATGGTGGACGTGGCGCGAGTCGAACGCGCGTCTTCAAACATCGTTATATATCAGACTACACGCTTATATGCTTTTCAGTACAATGATAGTGAATCTAAAACATCAAACTTCACACCAAGGTCGTTTAGTAAGATTTTAGCAACAACCCCAAACATATTGTTACTTAGCCTGATAGTTTACACCCTCCACAATTATCAGACATCATTGTGAAAGATGTGCAGCAACTTAGGCTGCGAGTGCGACTTCCTTACGTGAAGTAAAGTTGTAGCTGATTACCTTGCTCTTCTTAGTAGCAGTTAATTTTTTGATAGATGATTAAAGAGGCCAACTATCGTCCTCTACGTGCCTAA